>Ga0302253_1001694_pt1 | contig 12519 bp, 8 predicted proteins | sample AAG_RA_Trp_MG_FD_193537 | JGI IMG/M metagenome (GOLD analysis project Ga0302253, IMG submission 193537) | Enriched activated sludge microbial communities from anaerobic digester in WTTP, New Holstein, Wisconsin, United States - AAG_RA_Trp | ecosystem: Engineered > Bioreactor > Anaerobic >... | reverse complement strand
ACATGAATTAATACTGCCGGGTGTAAAACAAGTCAAACTGGTGTTTTGTGTTGCTGCGGCTACGGGAGGCGTGTCATCAACCTCGTCACCTGCACTAAAGATAATATTTCCACAGCCGTCTATTCCCAAAGCAGCGTATAATGATTGAAAAGGATGATATAAATTGAAGTAATGTCCCGTCTCGTGTGTAAATGTACGATTCAACATATTAATACCCATTCCCCCCACATTTTCTGCTGTACCAATTGCTCCCATACAATCTTGACGTATCAAAACGCCATCTATATCGGGGTCACCACCCGTGAGGGCTTGCGAAAGGGTATTGTCTGGCGGAAAGGGACTCATTCCACCAATAAAAGCACCATCCGGTAACGACATTCCAGAAGGATAAATAAAATTAACAGCAAACACATTCATATATTTATCTGTAGGCCAGTGATATTGCTTCATCGTACTAAAATATGCCCAATTGGTTTGAGGGTCGTAAATATGGTCAATACCATTAGTACAGTTTCCGTTAGAATCTAATTTTGCCAAGCGAAATTCAATAGCACAATTGGCTGCACGTGATTTGAATAGCGGGTATGTTTGTGCTGTATCTGCATTGAGTTTTAAATAATCTATATTCATTTTGTTAATGGCATCTATAACCTGTGCGTCAGTGATGTTTTCTGCTCCATAATTATGAATAATGTGTACTACCACTGGAATAATTCTTTTTCCGTTGATAAGAGTATCGGTTTTTGACATCCAGTTTTGTAATGCACACTGGTCAACCAGCAACTTGAATTTCTTTTCGTACGCTTGATACTTGTCAATAAGCGATGGGTCATCTTTAACCTTTTGACGAATTAAAAGGTCATCGGCTAAAATGTTTTTCCATTCCTGTCCATAAAATTGGAACTGGATAAAAATTAACACACTGATAAATAAAAGTTTTTTCATAAAGCATTTGTTTTTATTATAATTTTATACATTATTCATATTTTTTATAAAAATAGTAACGGTATCGGGGTTGTTTTTTTGTGCTGCATACAAAATTAATCTGCGCATAGCCGAAGGCTTAGCATTATCAATACTTGCAGCATGAAACTTGCACCGTGTTATAGGTTGTTGCTCCATTTTATTCTAATTTCTTCAATCTGTTTTTCGCTTATTCCCGTTAGTTTTGATATTATTTCTATTGATAGTCCTTCCTTTAATCCATTGATTACGGTTTGTATCTTTTCTTCTTTTATCCCTTCTTTTATCCCTTCTTTTATTCCTTCTTTTATTCCTTCTTCGTATCTTGTATCTAATGTGTTTTCTAAGTCTCTGTAATATTTTAGACTTTCCTCATATTCTTGTAATTGTTTTTGTGTAAATTTTGCTACTTCCGCTATCTCAAATAATTTTTCAAAGATATTTTCTCTTAATTTATCTGGTATTCTATCAAGTTTGTTTAAATTTTTTATTACGTATAGCCATTTGTCAAACCGCGTTTCCAATTCGTCTATTGTCTTATTAAACTTTGGCATGGTAAGATATACAAATGTGAATTTTTCATAGAATACTTTATGTGTCTCAATATCTGACAATTTAACATCATACCTGTATTTATTCTTTTCTTCTTTGTCCTCGTCAAACTCAAAGTCTAATATCGCTACTGTATATACTGCATTTAGTTCAAAATTCCATGTGGATTTTTGTGCTTGTTCCCGGATTGGAAACGTAGAGTAATATAATGCCCTGTCTTTAAAAAATTTTTGCTTGGTTTTCTGTAATTCTACGATGAATTTTTCCCCCTTGTCATTTTCACAATATAAATCAAATATTACTTTTCGCTCTGTGTCAGTAGAACCAAGTCGTTCCATTGGTAAATACGTCAGACTTTTTATTTGTCCCTGTTCTGTTTTCAGTAATTCACTAAGAAAGTCTAACAACAATTCTTTACTCGGCTCTTCTCCGAATAGCCTTTTAAAACCGTAATCTGTAAATGGATTTATGTATTTTTCTTTAATCATACATATTATTAAATGGTAATACAAAATTACTCATTTTTTTTAATTCTAAATATTTTTTACACTATTTTTTTGGGCAATTACCTATAACATCTGTAAACTTACCATTACGTTTATATCTTCATTATCCACAGTTGTGTTGTTTTGATAAAATGCTGTTCATGTGAGCAATAATATGTGTCTTAAATAGTTCATTTTGTAATGCCGTATATAAATATACGCGTACAAAGATATAACTATTTTTTCATTCCACCAATTTTTTTAAAGTTTTCATATAAAAACGACATTATATAATTCATATTTAATTAGGATAGGCACTTTTAAGGGACGACTAACAAAATTCATTTCATTCTTTTATGAACGGTTTGGTATTAACTTGTTGTTTTAATTTTGTAAAATAGTACAAACCATTTTAATTTTATACGTTACCTTTGTGTTAAAAATGCTTTCTGTGACAAATTAAGAAAACCGAATGAACGACACCGTAAAAAATAAAAAAATATTTCATGTATTATTCCTTTTTATAACGGTTGTTGTTTATTTTGTAACAGCATATAACAGTCATGGATTTTATCATGCCGATGAACATTATCAAATAATAGAGTTTGCGGGTTATAAGTTAGGAACACATTCAGCCAACGATTTGGCATGGGAATTTAAAGCACAAATACGTTCGTCTATACAGCCAACCATTTGCTTTATAATTATTAAAGCATTGAATAACATACAGATATACGACCCTTATCTACAATCTTTCCTATTAAGACTTTTAACAGCATGCTTGGCACTTTTTATTATTTATTATTTTGTTCGTCAAACACAGAATCAATTTGTAGATAACAAAACTAAAATAATTTATTGGCTATTATCCTTTTTTCTATGGTTTATACCCGTTATTAGTGTACGATTTTCGTCAGAGACTTGGTCTGGTTTGATGTTCTTGTTAGGACTTGGTATATTTGTTAATAAAAGGCATACTTCTTCAAAACCTTATCTGATTGGATTAGCCTTTGGTTTTAGTTTATTATTTCGCTATCAACTGATTTTTGCCATTGCATCTTTTTTTTGCTGGGCTATTTTTATAAAAAAAGAAAAATGGAACTATTTATTAAAAGTATGTTCAACTGTGGCATTGGTCATGGTTTTTGGATTTGTTGTTGATTTATTTTTTTATGGTGAACCGGTACTTACATTATGGAATTATTTTTATATAAACATTATAAAAGGGGTATCAAATGATTTTGGCACAGCACCGTGGTATTTTTATATAGTTAAATTATTAAGTTATCCATCTTATTTTATTGGCATACCGTTAGTTATTTCTTTTATCATTCTTATAATTTTCAAACCAAAAAATATTTTTATTTGGTGCATAATCCCGTTTTTTATTTTTCATTCTTTCATACCTCATAAGGAAGAACGATTTCTGTTTCCGATGGTTTATCTTTTTCCCATTGTATTAATTATGGCATATAACCAATTATTGCTGATTATTAATAATAAAACAATAGTAAAATCATTGCAATTTTTTTTGGCTTTGCTTTTTATACCCGTGAATATGATTGGATTAACTGCTATGGCACAAAAATCAGCGGGTCTGGGAAGGATGGAAATTACCAAATACATTCATGAAAACAGTAAAAATAAACCTTTTTGTTTAATATACTGTACATGGGCTAATCCGTATAATCCGTGGCAAAGCCTTCCAGAAAAATTTTATATGGAAAAAAATATGGCAGAAAAGCAAATTCATAATTTATTCGAATTAAATGATTCATTATTAATACCGAATGAAGATAATTATTTGGTATTAAGAAAATCTGATTTAGAAAATAATGAATCTGTTAATATATTGCGAAAATGCAACTTCATTATGGTAAAGCAAAGCATACCCTTATGGATAGAAAAATTAAATAAATTATATCGTGGATTTGATAATCAAGAAATAGTAGTATTGTATAAATATAAAGAATAATAGGAAATAAACGACTACTTATGCTAAACTAATGTTAAGTTAAGCATGAATTGACGGATATGTTTTTTTAATTTTACACGTGCATCCTTTGTTGTGAACTGCCAATTTATTTTTCGCTTTTTATTATTTCTTGCCGATTGCCATGCTTTAACTTCATCCTTTATGATATCATACCAAATCGCTAACAAAAGAATGAAATAAATTTTGTTTGCGTGTTTTAATGAACTTGTTGGCAAGTCGGTATTAAATCATAAATTTGCTATTTGAATTCTTATGTTTTTATTCCGAGCAGTGTTACATCGTCCACTTGTTCTAAATTGCCTTTCCATGATGCAAAGGCATCGGCAATTTTTTGCTTTTGCTCTGCTATGGGGAGCAATGCTATGGATGTCAACAACTCTTTCAGTTGCTTGCTTTTAAATTTCTTGTTGTTGGGACCACCAAACTGGTCTTCAAAACCATCACTCATTAAGTAGATAACATCTCCCTTTTGACAAATAAATTCGTGCTGTGTAAAAGATACATTATCCTTGTCGTGTTTACCTACGGGCATCTTGTCGGGCAATAATTCTATCAATGTGTTCTCCCGTACTACCCACACCGGATTGTTGGCTGCCGCATAAGTAAAGGTTAAACGGTCAAAATCAAAGCACAGCAAACTGGCATCCATGCCGTCTTTACCGCCTTCGGGGCTGCCGTCCTTTTTCAAGCGTTCTATAATGGCACGACGTGTTTCGTTCAGCATTTCAGAAGGCTCGCAACTGCCCATTTCTACGGCTTTTTCTATGGATGTAATATTCAGAATGCTCATAAATGCACCCGGCACACCATGACCAGTGCTGTCGGCTACCATCAAGGCGAAACGACCGTTCTTTAATAGTCCTGCCCAATAAAAGTCGCCACTAACTACATCTTTGGGCTGATAAAATATAAAATACTCTTTTAAATAGGTATTCAACCACTCGGTTGTTGCCAAAAAACTGCGTTGGATGCGTTCGGCATAATTGATGCTATCGGTTATATCTTTGTGAATGGCTTCAATGTGGTCCTTTTGAATTCGAATTTCTTCTTTTTGCAAAACAACTTCTTGAGTTCTTATTCTAACAACTTCTTCAAGTTTCTTATTTTTTTCGATGAGCCTTCTTGAATTAAGATAGATACAAAGATAAATGAATGCCAATCCTGATATTACATATAACACATAAGCCCACCATGAACGATACCACGGCGGCAGAATTTTTATTGATAATGCTATTTCATTGCTTTCTACATCGAGCATGTTTCTTGCTTTTATATACAATACATATTGACCTTCTTTTAATGCATTAAAACTGATAACAGGATTTTCGGACCATGATGTATAATCACTCTGTTTGCTGCCTTCCAGTTTCCATGAATATTGGAGTTGATACGTATTATCAATATACAACGACATTAATTTAATCGTTAATTGATTATATTGATACGTTAGTGTAATATTTTTTTGAACAAAGGGAATGTCGCCATACCAAAGCACAGAATCAGCAGAAACACTTATTTCACGTATTCGAAACGATGGTTTTGCTGTATTCAACTTACTTAATTTAGATAACGCTACTATAGCCAGACCATCGTCACCACCAATCCACAAGTGCTTATTTATTTGTTGAATAGTGTTAAATCGTCCTATTTCTATGGTTTTAAAGCCATGGTTGGTTGCCACACTGTCTTTATCTATATAGAAAATATAATTTTCAAAGGCTGCATACGTATTTTCACTGTCGGAATAAATTGCTGTAATGGCTTTTCCATGAATATTTTTTGGGTAATTTATTCTATCAAAATACCCTTTAAGCGTAACCGTGGAATCGAAGCCTGATAATTTTTGCATTTCTGCAGGCCGAATAAATGTAAAAAAGCCTGTTGCTGTTGCCATCCATACGTCATGATTTATTTTATATGGAAATGTCCATTCATTGGGAAGTCCATCTTCGGCACCTTTGTAAAATTCCATATTGGCATGACAGGTGTTATCAAGTATCAGTTGACAAACACCCATACTTTTTGAACCTATCCATATTTCAACCGCTCCATTCTTTTTCATTTGATATGCCATACCATAAGCATCCATTTTTATTTGCGGAATGAAAATTAGTTTTTTCTCAGAAACAGTATTCCATATAAAACATCCGTAAGAGCCCGTTGATACAAGTTGTTTTCTTTCCTTTAAAAACAGCAAGGCAGAACATGGCTCTTTGCTTACTTGTCTGATAATATCTTTGCTGTCTATTCTCCATATTCCATTATCACCACCAGCCCATAGTGAATTTTCGTCCTTTTCCAATGACCAGATACTGCCTTTGATTGCGTTCATTTCTTTATAATTATTGTCCATGCTGTCATTTATCACAAACAATCCTTCGGTAGTGGCAACATAATAGCGATGATGAAAACACTGTATCGCTTGAACATTTCCCGATAAACCATCACGTTCACTGTAAAACGAAACAGGCGAGGTGTATTGTATTCGGCTAATACCTTTTTGAGTAGCAACCCATATATTGCCTTCCTTGTCTTGAAGCAAGTCGTGTATTTCGTTTGACCGCAATCCATGAACAACGGAATAATGAGCCATTACAGATAAGTCGGGTGATAAAATATATATTCCCTGTTTTAATGTATAAAGTGCTATATTCCCATCGTTCAAGCAAAGAGCACCGATTAGCAAGGCATCCGAAAACATTTTAATTTGTGCTTTATCCAGCAACTGCAAAAATGATGGCTCTTTCCATTGAAAAATACCTGCTTCCTGCGTAACAAACCATGTTAAATTATTTTCTCTCGATAACACAGCAAAAACTCCCGTATCGGCAAACATATCCGATTGCTCCATAATGCGAAATTTCCCTCCACGATATTCCAGTAATCCTTTTTGCCGTTCACGTGCCAGCAATACGTTATTGAATGCAAATGCTAAATGAAACGATGTTTGCGGTTTTATTACATGAATAGTTCGTTTATTGTACCCGAATATTGCCTCTTCGGCTTGAAAATAAACAGTATCATTAACCGGTATAATTTTCCAAATATTGGTAAAAAAACGGTCTTCGCTGCTAAGTTGATTTGCTAGCGAAATGTAATTCCATTTGCCGTTGTTACCGATTTTTAAATATCCAAAATCGCCGTTGCAGCCTACATAAACGGTATTATGACAAACAGCAAGCGATGTTACATATTTTCCTGATTTTACAGGGATAAAGTTCCATGTATAGCCATCGTACTGCAATATTCCATAGGCTGTACCTGCATAAATAAATCCACCAGAATCACAGGCAAGTGAATAAATATAATTGGAATACTGAACGCCATAATCTTTTGAAGTAAAATTGGTAATGGTTTGCCGATTAAACTGTGCATAATCATACAACGTTATCAAGAAAAATAAAGGAATGAAGAAAAGTTTTTTCATTTTTTCTGTTCTTCAAATGCCTTACAGTACCAATCTTCCAAATACTGTTTGTCGATAATACCGTAAAATGACTGAATATAATCATATACTTCGGAAAGTATTTTTTCGGTGGAAGCGTTTTTCATGGCATCTCGAATGACATTGACTTCTTTTTTCAATTTATCACTACTAATAAAAATAAGATTGAACGAACTTAAAAACGTAACTTTGGTATTATCGCCTAATACCTCGTAATAGTATATTTTTGTTTGCGGCACATCGGGATTGGGAATTGGTTTCCCGTCGATGGTATAAAGTTCGCATCTGTTTATAATAAGCGTATCGGATTTAAAGGGTAATCGTTTGTTTATTTCTTCGCCTTTATATGTATAACGCATGAAAAAATGAGCATGTTCATTCATGGGAAATAGATTTGGGCTTATTTTCAGTTCAATCTGGTCGATAATAAGCAGACTGTCGCTGAAAAGTGCAATGAGTTGCGGTTTAGTCGTTATAAATGTTGTAAGAGAACCACGTGATTTGACTGTGCTGATAGCCGGTGCAAAGGCTGCCTTTGAAAAGGCATTGGCAGCATTTTCTTCGGTCAGAATAATACGCCCCAATTGTGGATTTATTAGTGCTGCACGCGAATTGGGAATAAGAAAAGCAAACTGGTCGTTGCTTTTTACTTCGATGCCACTTTGCAATTTTACGTTGGCTTTTTTGGCAAGTATTTCACCATTGACACTGATGACCTTGTATGGACTTTGTCCCATACCTGCAAAAGCAATCAACACAAAAACGATTAAAAAGTTATGTTTCATTTTTATTGTAATTGATGACAAAAGTAGGTATTTTTTTTTACTTGTATAAATACTTCTTATCTAATACCGACTTGCTAACCAGTTCATTAAAACAATACGCTGAACTTTTGTTTTAAACCCGTTAGTCTGTCGGCATCTCGTCATTGCTGACGAGACAAAATTCATTTCATTCTTGTGTTAGCGATTTGGTATAACCTCTGCTCGTTATGTATGTGTTATGTCATATCTTATAGGCAGACTTACTTTCTTCATCGTTGGACATAAAAAAACTGTCTCGTCATACTCCGAGTAAGAGTTGTTGACGAGACAGTTTATTAATAGTCTTTATTGCTTCACACTATTTTGTTGAAGTTTCTGTCAACTTTTTATAGGAGAATGCAATATTGTCTAAATTATCTCCACCATCTGCAGGTGCTGGGGTTTCGGTAATAGTTCCCACTTTAATAACAGCATAATTTGTTCCACCCTTAATTTTAGTGATATAAATATCACCGGTAGCAGGAGTAACGGTTGTTAATTCGGTACCAGCAGCATAAGCAGCAGTAGTTGCTTCAAGGGTAGCATTGGTATAATCAAAAGAGGTAACTTTTACAAATTTGCAACCTGTTTTGGAAGCCCATTCTTTTGCCCATGCATTGGGCGATGATGTCGTTGTTGTATTGTACAAATCGGCATCTGCCGAAGAACCACTAACACCAGCGTTTGTTCCTAAATTCCAGCCACCTAAGTTTGCACCAATAGCATTCCATATCATACCATTAGTATTTTCATAAGCAAGTGGTGTTGTTTGTGCCTGCATCGTTACAGTAAAACTTGCTGAAGTAGAAGTAGAATTCTGGTCTAATACTTCAAAAGTATAAGTTAAAGTAGTGTGGTTAGCAAAGGCTAACAACAAATCGGCAGATGAAACTTTAAATAAATACGTTGCCGAGGTTTGATTTTTGGCGTTGTCTGTACCGGAAGTCCCCATTTTGGCAGTAATATCCGACTGGGTTGTTCCACTACTTGTTAAACTGGGACCTGTAAGTTTTACGCTTTCAATCTTGCCTTCTGCTGTAAAAGTTACGTTAACATCAATAGAGTTGGTTCCTGTAAATACCAATGAATGGACACCACCCTGAAACGCGATACTTGGTGCAGGAGTAGTATCTTCATCATCATTATTACAACTTGTAAAAAAAGATGCTCCTGCTAACGCAATTAATGAAATTAAAAATAGTTTTTTCATATTACATAAATTTTAGTTAAACATTTTGCAAAGATAATAGATATTTTTTTAATAAAAAAAAAATTTTTTTAAAAAAAAGGGGGGGGGAAATATTATTTGTTGAATATTAATGTATTGCGTTGATTTTAGTTTTAGGTTTAACATCGGAAGTTATCCATTGGTTGGCACCAATAATAGAATGATGACCAATAGTAACACGTCCCAAAATAGTTGCTTCGGCATAAATAACGACATGGTCTTCTACAATAGGATGGCGTGGAATGCCTTTAATAGGATTACCTTTTTTATCTAACGGAAAACTTTTTGCTCCTAATGTAACGCCCTGATAAATTTTGACGGAATTTCCAATAATGGTTGTTTCACCAATAACAATGCCCGTACCGTGGTCTATGGCAAAATATTCTCCAATTTCTGCACCGGGATGAATATCGATACCCGTGTCGGAATGAGCAAATTCGGTAATAATTCGAGGAATGACAGGTATTTTGTATTTATATAATTCATGAGCAATGCGATAATTGGTAATGGCAAACAAACCGGGATAGCATTGTATCACTTCTTTGGTACTTTTGGAAGCAGGGTCGCCGTTGTAAATGGCAATAACATCTTTAGCAAGCATTTCCTGAATGTGAGGCAGTGTAGTTAAAAAGTTGGAAGCCATTTGTTGTGCTTTATGAAAACAGGGCTCACACGAAAAATTGTTTTTTTCTGTACATTCAAGGCACAGGCCTCTATAGATTTGTTCCGATAAAATAGTAAGTACCTGGTCCAATATATTTTCTATCTTTGATTTCCATGATATGTGTGCCGGGTTTTCACTGAAAAAACCGGGAAAGAGACATTGACGAAGCAACTGCACTAACTCTGATAATTGATTTCTGTCTGGCAGCGGATGTTGAAGTGGATGATGATATAATAACGACGACGCTACATCGGAAGTAGAAAGTTGATTGGCTATTTGAGCAATGGCATTTTTATTTCTCATTTTTTTCGATAGATGATTCTGCAATAATTTGCATGGCTAATTCAAGAATGGTTGAATCGTCAATACGCACAATACCGCCATCCAACCCTTTTTCGGTATGAATACCGGTTACTGAATCGTGGGTATAGTGTGTGCCTCCAAAATAATTTCTAACGGTTTCTTCCGATATACCTAATTTATCGGCAATACATTTTATACTTCCTTCGGGAAGGCTGTCCTTTATTTTTCTCAGTTCGTTAAAGGTTAACGTTTTCATAAAAAAATTTTTTACAAAAATAACCCGAATAATTCATAAAACAAAATCTTAGTTTTATGAATTACATATATGACAAAGATAAAGTTATATTTTTTATACTTTATACGATATGAAATTTTTATGTTTTATCGGAAAAAAAATCTTTTGTATTTTTGTAAAAATAAAAAATATATATGCCACATTTTATTGATGAAGCACAGGAACGTGAAAAGGAGATAAATAAAAACATTCAGGAAGAAAATATGCAACAATCTGAATTCGTTAAACAAAATACAGAACTGTTTTTACCTTTTCATAAAATAGTCGCTTCACAAATAGAAAAGATAGCAGCGTTAAATGCCGAAAGCCGACGTCCTGTAATAGAAATAGGTTTTACGCATCTTGAAAACGATGGTAACTTTGAATATTATGCTTCTTCATACAGACCTTTTGTTCGAAAAAAATATTGGTTCATAAAAAAGGAAAAGATTTTTATTTGGTGGCGCAGAATTATAATAACTATTTGCGAAAAACCGGATACGGTTAAAATTACATTATACGAAAAAGGATATGATGAATTAGATTATACCGACGTTATTAAAAAAAAGACAAAGATATATGCCGCCATTCATAACTTAAACGAACAAACTTCTTTATGGATGATGGATTTTTTAGGATACAAAATTCCGATACATGAACTAATACAACATATACCACATGAAGAAAATCATCATCATTAATAAGTTGTATTAATTTTGCTTTTTTTGTATAACTCTTTATTTTTAAATCTATATGGAACCATTAGCAGAACGACTTCGCCCAAAAACATTTGATGATTTTATTGGACAGGAACATTTAGTTGGGGAAAAAGCAGTACTTCGTAAGATGATAGAAAATCAATCTATTCCATCCATTATTTTATGGGGACCACCGGGTGTAGGAAAAACAACACTTGCCCTGATGATTTCACATATATTGCAACGTACTTTTTTCCATTTAAGTGCTACGCATTCGTCTGTCAAAGATGTACGTGATGTTATTGAACAAATAAAAAAGAATCCCATCTTTCATCAAAAACCGCCCCTTGTTTTTCTGGATGAAATACATCGTTTTTCGAAAGCACAACAAGATTCATTATTGCATGCCGTAGAAAGTGGATTGTTTATATTGATAGGTGCTACTACCGAAAATCCATCGTTTGAAGTAATTACTCCCTTGCTTTCACGTTGTCAGGTTTATATTTTAAAACCATTAAGCGATGATAATCTCAAATTGCTCATACATAAAGCCATTGCGACAGACGTTGAATTGAAAAAGAAAAAAATTGATGTCAAAGAGTATGAAGCACTCTTACATTTTAGCGGGGGCGACGCCCGCAAACTGCTCAATATTCTTGAACTTCTTTATATGTATGAACCTTCCGATACGTTAATAATCACCAATGAAACGGTGCAGCAGGTACTGCAGGAAAAAATGGCGATGTACGATAAAGGTGGCGAACAGCATTACGAAACTATTTCTGCATTTATAAAATCCATACGCGGTAGCGACCCCAATGCTGCTGTTTATTATCTGGCACGCATGATTGCTGGTGGCGAAGATGTCAAATTCATTGCAAGACGCATGGTAATACTTGCTTCCGAAGATATAGGGCTGGCTAATCCTAATGCTTTGTTGCTGGCAACTGCTACCTTCAATGCCGTTCATCAAATTGGCTATCCCGAAGCACGCATTGTACTGGCAGAAACAGCGGTTTATCTGGCATCATCACCCAAAAGCAATGCCTCGTATATGGCTATAGAAAGAGCACTGGCAGAAGTGGAATCTTCTGGCGATTTATCCATA
>Ga0302253_1001693_pt1 | contig 12524 bp, 13 predicted proteins | sample AAG_RA_Trp_MG_FD_193537 | JGI IMG/M metagenome (GOLD analysis project Ga0302253, IMG submission 193537) | Enriched activated sludge microbial communities from anaerobic digester in WTTP, New Holstein, Wisconsin, United States - AAG_RA_Trp | ecosystem: Engineered > Bioreactor > Anaerobic >... | reverse complement strand
AATTTCTGCTCGGCTTTTTGCATTTCCACAATAAACTGCTCGCCTTTTTCATTGGTACAATAAATGTCAAAAATTGCTCGCCTGTCTCCAACCGATATTGGCAGTTTTTCGTTAGGTAGATATGACAAATCTTTAATAATCCCTTCTTTTTCTTTTAGAAGTTCATTCAAAAAGTCCAATAGTAAATCCTTGTTTGGCTCTTCTCCAAAAAGTCTCTTAAAGCCATAGTCGGTAAATGGATTAATATATTTCTCTTTAAATTCTATCATATTAAAAACTTTAATCAAATGCAAAAATACAACTTTTTTTAATTCGCAAAATTGTTTTCTCCATAAACAAATATGCAACTCCCATTTGCAATACTATCAATGTTCACTTTTGCTAAATCTAAAGGTAATGCTGGGCATCCCCAACTTCTCCCAAGTCTTCCATATTTTTCGATAAATTCTTGACTTACATAATCTGCACCATTCATTACTATTGCTCGTTTTCGGGCATTGTCATTAATTCCCTTCTCAATGCCATCTAATACCGACTTGCTAACGGTTGCATACAGAATTTGGCTGGCATTGTTTCATGCAGCATCCTGTCAAACCCCTGCGAATTATATTATTTGCACATAGTGTCATCATGTTCCCTGCCATCTAAATTTTGAACGGTTTACCCACCGTAATTATTGTCATTGTCAATTTAGAACAATTTTTTCAATATGCACTTGCTTTCCATTGTCAACTTTTACGAAGTAAATTCCTTTGGGAACGTTTGTGAGGTCAATTTCAGTTGTTGTTTGATTATTGTTAGTAATAGTGGAGTAAATTTTCTCTCCCAGTAGATTAAATACTTCAATTAATTTAGAATTGTCTGATTCAGTAATGGTAACTTTTCCATTTGAAGGGTTTGGGAAAACTTTAATTGTGTTTATAAATTCGTTTTCATTGAGTCCAGTTGTTTGGTTTAATTTACATACAAAAACGTCACTACCTCCTGCCGAAGTTAAATTAAACGTTCCTGTTCCGGGGTCAAAATCGAATGTCATCCCAAAATATCCGGTATAATAAATATTGCCAAAATCATCAAGAATGATAGACATACACTCATCATACCAAAACGCACCTGATGCTATTGCAAATACGAAATCTCCAGATGAATTTAATTTTAAAATATAAAAATCACGATTTCCTCCATTAGATAAATTATATAATCCTACGCCCGGATCAAAATCAACAGTATCTGTAAAATCGCCAACTGTGTATACATTCCCATAAGCATCCGTTTTTAAAGAGTATCCAAAATCTTCTCCATTTCCACCTATAGATTTTGCCCAAATAAAGTTTCCTGAAGAATCTAATTTAGAAATAAAAATATCATAACTACCATTTGAGGTTAAATAAAATGTTCCTACTCCAGGGTCAAAGTCTATTGATGGAGTGCTAAATCCTCCGGTAGTGTACACATTACTGGATGCATCTAAGGCAATAGAATAGCCATAATCATAATAATCTCCTCCCATAGATTTTGCCCAGACAAAGTTTCCTAAATTATTTAATTTAGAAATAAAAATATCAACATTACCGTATACTCCAGATACATCAGGACTTACAGTCATATTAAAAATTCCTGCTCCTGGGTCGAAGTCTGAAGTTCCTTGAAAAGAGCCAGTGGTATATACATTGCCATCACTATCAAGCGCTATAGAACAACCAATATCCTCCCCATTTCCTCCCATGGATTTTGCATAAACAAAATTTCCTAAAACATCTAATTTTAAAATGAAAATATCTGTACTGTCTGCTGTTAAATTAAAGGCACCTATTTCTGGATTAAAATCAACTATACCTTGGAAATATCCCGTTATATATACATTTGCAGAAGTATCAAGAACTAATAAGTTGCCAATATCGTCACCTGTATTTCCTATTGATTTTGCCCAGACAAAATTTCCAGAAGAATCTAATTTTAGGATAAAAATGTCCTTTAAACCGGTAGCAGTTAAATTATAAGTTCCTACTCCTGGGTCAAAGTCTGCTGTTCCACAATAATATCCTGTACAATATACATTACCTGAATTGTCCAATGCAATAGAGTTGCCCCAATCGTTATTTGTTCCGCCTATTGATTTTGCCCAGACAAAATTTCCATAAGCATCAAATTTGGAAATAAATATATCATCAAGACCCATAGAAGTTAAATTAAAAATTCCTAAACCTGGGTCAAAGTCAACTGTTCCATTGAAATAACCAGAAGTGTAAACATTACCATGTGCGTCAACCGCAATGGAATTACCACCATCATTATTAGTACTACCCATTCCCTTTGCCCATTCTAAATTTTGTGATTTTGCATTTGAAAGTAACATTGTAAATAGGACAAAACAAAGTAAAATATTTTTTAACGTTTTCATAGTTTTAATATTATGCAATTTACGGCTTGCATTAATAAGACAAATTGGATGTTTGAATAGTTGCCTGTACAAATAATTTCTTTGTTATATGTAAACCATATTATATTTTCATTATCCACCGTGGAGTTGTTTTGATAAATGCTGTTCATGTGAGCACTATTGAATATGTGTCTCAAATAGTTCATTTTGTAATTCCGTATATAAATTTACATTTACACAAAGGTATAACTTTTTTTTCATATCACCAAATTAGTCGTCCCTTAAAAAGTACCTATTCTACCTCGTCCTCGTTTGCAACGAGGATGCACATTTTCATTCTTTTGTTAGCGATTTGGTATCAAATGGAAAGGAGTCATTATTGAACCCAATAATAAGGCTTGGAAATATTGCTTTCTTGAAACCAATATTTAGGTGATATAACAATACCGTCGGGGGTTTGTAGCCTTCGTTCATAAATAGCAATTACTGGATTGAATGTGATATCGGTAACACCTATTTTATATCGTTCTTCTTCATTTTCTTTTTTAGGCAATGGTTCAACGCAAACCGTCAATCCGTTTGTTTCCAACATATTTTTTAAAAATTCCATTCTGTTTTTTGTAATACCTGTTTCAATTAAAGTACAACGTGTACCTTGAATTTCTTCTACAATATGTTTTGCATTGAATTTTCCCATAAATAATCTATTTAATTAATAATTTTAGAAAGTACAGAAACCGATGCTCTTCTCATTGGCGATGTTAAACCATAAATTTCATCTTTAAGGAAATCATTTGTTACTTTATCTATTAAAACGGCAACTTCATCAGCAAGTTCAAATGCCCTTAATTTATTATAATGTCTCATTTCTTACCGTCTAATATAATATACTAAAATCCTAAAATTTATCTAGCAAATCTTTAATATAATCAAATATGGGGCTGTATATACCAACAGCAAAAATGCCGATTACCGTAATAAGCAGCGCCGTTTTGGTATAACTATCGCTTTTAAAACGTGCAATGGGTTGTTCGTTTGGATTGATAAACATGGCTTTTACGATTAAAAGATAATAATAAAGTGAGATGATGGTATTTAAAACAGCGATGAATACCAGCCAGTAATAACTTCCTTTGGCAGCAGCAGTAAACAAGAAAAATTTACTAAAAAAGCCTGCGGTAGGCGGTATTCCTGCCAATGAAAACATGGCAAGCATCATGGTCAGTGAAAGCAACGGATTGGTTCTGTATAAACCATTATAATCCTTAATTTCTTCCTTGCCTGTTACATTGGATATAGCCATTACGACACCAAAAGCACACAGGTTTGAAAGAATATAAATCAGCATAAAATAAATAACTACTGTTATACCTAACGAATCGACATTAATTAAACCCAGTAAAATAAAACCTGCCTGCGAAATAGACGAAAAAGCCAGAAATCGTTTCATATTGGTTTGACGCATGGCAAATAGGTTACCTACCGTCATGGTAAGCACCGAAAGCAAATAAATAATATTTTTCCATAAAAACATTTCGTTGAAAAATACCTTGAACAGCAACAGGGAAAATATAAAGGCAGCAGCACCTTTGGATATAACAGAAAAATAGGAAGTAATAATGGTAGGTGAACCTTCATATACATCGGCGGTCCATAAATGAAAGGGAACCAGAGACATTTTAAAAGCCATACCCGAAACAAAGAAAATAAAAGCAAGTGCAAACAAGGGAGTAACGTGGGCAAAATAGTGGGGTAACTCGTCAAAATAAATAGTACCGCTTATTCCGTAAAAGAGTGATATACCAAACAGCATAATGCCTGAAGACAAGGCAGAATTTAAAAGAAATTTGATACCGGCTTCGGATGATTTACTTCTAAATGTATCAAATGCTGCCAGCATAGCCATAGGAATAGATGCAATTTCCAATCCCAAATAAAACATCAGAAAATCGCCCGAAGATATCATAAAATACATACCTATAAGTGTTGAAAAAAGCAGCACTAAAAACTCATTGCTTTTAGGAGAATTTATATCTTTTCTTAACCATGCTACCGATTGTAATAAAACGATGAACACGCCAATATTAAGTACATTTTTCATAAAGGAATGTACATGGCTTGTAACAAACATACCGCCAAAAAATTTGCCTCCTTCAAAGGGAATAAATCCCAACAACGTATGAACACCAAAAAGTATCAAGGTTAATGGGATAATAAATTTTTTGTGTCGCTGATTGAGCGTAATATCCAAAAACAATATCAATAAGGCTATAATAATCAGCGATAACTCCTGTCTCATCAAACAAAAACTTTGTAGCATACTATAAAAAATTCAATTAGTTAAACATAAGTATTTTTTGTAATATCGGTTCCAGACTTTTTCCAATCAGGTTGTCGGTAAGAAAATAGGGATAAAAACCGATAAGCGTAATAAACAGAATGAGTGTTCCAACAGACAATTTTTCCCACCATGTAGCGTCTTTAAGGGCAAGGTGATGTTCATTCTTAACAGGTCCCAAGAGAAAGATGCCGATAACACGCAAAATATATACAGCGGTAATTACAATGGAACTTGCTGCCAAAATAGTTAACACACGATGGAAGGTATCGGCGTGCTGGAATGAACCAAAGAAAACGAGCATTTCGGCAACAAATCCGCTAAATCCCGGCAACCCTAAGGAAGCCAATCCTGCAATAATGTAACAGGCACCTAAAAATGGAATTATTCTTAACAGTCCGCCCATTTCATGTATCATACGTGTATGGGTACGTCCATAAATCATACCTATCAAGGCAAAGAAAAGGGCTGTCATTATACCGTGTGAAATCATTTGCAAAATGGCACCATCCATAGCCGTTTTGTTCAACATAAGCAATCCAAACAGTATAAGTCCGCAATGGCTAACCGAAGAATACGCATTGATATATTTCAAATCTTTTTGCATAATAGCCCCCAAAGCACCGTAAACAATGCCAATCGTTGCCAGTATCATAAAAAAGGAACCCATTTGTTTGGCTGCTTCGGGCAAAAGATAAATGGCAATACGGAAAACACCATAACTTCCAAGTTTCATCAGTACGCCAGCATGAAGCATGGATACGGCGGTAGGTGCAGAGGCATGACCATCAGGCGACCATGTATGCAATGGGAATAAAGCACCCAATACGCCAAAGCCAATAAATAAAAATGGGAATAAAAATAATTGTACTTCCTTTGGGAAATGAACTTTTGAAAGGTCCATTAAATTCATGGATAAGGCTCCTCCCTGAACGCCTGAATTAAAATATAAACCCAGCATGCCCACTATAATCAATGCAGACCCGCCCATTAACATTAAGGTTAATTTCATAGCGGAGTATTCTTTTCTTCCCGTACCCCAAATACCAATCAATATGTACATCGGAATAACGGCAAGTTCATAAAAGGCAAACATAGCAAACATGTCGATAGTAATAAAAAAGCCAAATACACCGCTTGCCAATACAATAAGAGAAATGAAAAATTCACGATGCAAATCTTCCATTTTCCATGAGGCAAAAACACCTGCAAAAATTACGATAGAAGTTAACGCAATCAATGCAACCGAAATGCCATCCACGCCCATGATAAAGTTGAAATTCAAACTTTTAAACCATGCTATATGTTTTAAAAATACAAACTGGTCTGTAACGCCATGGTTTCGCAAATTTACATACAATACTATCAGAATAGCACTGAGAATAAGTTGTATGGACATTCCGATGGCTGCAATAATACGTGTTTGCTTTATATCCTTTGAAAAAAGAATCAGGATAACGGTAATTAAAGGAACTATAACAAAAAGTGACAGGTTCATATCTTCATCAAATTAAAAGTTCAACAATAAATAAATAAACAGGGCACTTAGCACTATAGTGCTTGAAACAAAGGCAAAGGCATATTTTTGTAATTGTCCTGATTGTAATCCTTTAATGCTTTCGGAAACTTTGTTCGTTGTCCAGGCAATGCCGTTCATGGTTCCATCAACTACATGACGGTCAAACCAAGCAATGGGACGTGATATCAGATTAAAGATGATTTTTTTAGTTACAAATAAATAAATTTCATCAATGTAGAATTTATTATATGCCCATTTATAGAGTGTTTTAATATTGTCAATAATTTTTTGCGGTGCATTGGAGGGATTTTTATACAATATCCATGCAATAATAATTCCGATGAAACTGACAATGATAGATGCTGAAGCAATACTCCAATTTATATGGCTGTCGAGTGGAATGCTATTGGATGAAACAAATTTTCCAAAAGGAATATACCCAACGGCAATAGACAAAAAGGCAAGAATCATCAACGGGATGGTCATCGTTTTTTCTACTTCGTGAGGCTTATGTTCGTATTGGGCTTCCTTGTTCCAAAATACTCTGAAATAAAGGCGAAACATGTAAAAAGCGGTAATACCGGCAACAAGCAATTCGGTATAGAAAATAATTTTGTTATGTTCGTAAGCAGCGGTAATTATTTCGTCCTTGCTAAAGAAACCGGCAAATCCGGGAAAACCTGCAATAGCCAAGGTAGCAATAAGGAAAGTAATATGAGTAATTTTCATGTGTTTTCGTAAACCGCCCATTTCATTAATAAAATTGGTATGAACAACATGAATAACCGCACCGGCACAAAGAAACAGCAACGCTTTGAACATGGCGTGAGTAAACAAGTGAAACATAGATGCCATATAGCCAAGTCCTGCTTCGTCGCCGTAACCCGAAACGCCTAAACCTACCATCATATAGCCAATTTGCGAAATGGTAGAAAATGCCAGTACCCGTTTAAAATCCATTTGTGTCATGGCAATCACAGCCGCAAAGAGCGATGTAAAGGCACCCACATATCCAACCACTTGCAATGCTTCATGCGAACCTAATGCATAAATGGGGAACAAACGGGCAACTAAAAATACACCAGCAACAACCATGGTGGCTGCATGTATTAAGGCAGATACGGGTGATGGACCTTCCATAGCATCGGGCAACCAGATGTGCAATGGAAACATAGCCGATTTACCTGCACCACCAATGAATATTAACAGCAAAGCCCATGTTGTTATACTTAATCCTAAAAACGTGATGCTTCCCGTTTGCATGAGGGCTACATTGCTTGGGTTGGTGAGGGTAATAAAATCAAATGTTTTGGTATAGAACGACAAAATCAATATTCCGATTAAGAAAAACAGGTCGGCAAAGCGTGTAACAATAAACGCCTTTTTGCCGGCTGCCACCGCAGAATTTTTTTCGTAATAAAAACCGATGAGCAGATAAGATGAAACGCCTACCAGTTCCCAAAAAATATAAATCTCAAAAATATTAGTTGATAACACCAGTCCGAGCATGGAAAAACTGAACAAAGACAAAAAGGCAAAAAAGCGGTTAAATCCTCTATCGCCTTTCATATAACCAATACTGTATATGTGAACCATCAGCGAAACCGTTGTAACTACAATTAGCATCATAACCGAGATGGGGTCTATGAGTGTTCCTATATGAGCCGACAGCGTGTCGCTAAATTTTAACCATTCAAAATCAAATCCAACCAGTTTTTGGTATGCTCCGTTTACTTTTCCTACGACAAAGAAATATTGATATGCCGTATATAACGAAAGCAAGAAGGAAGTAAAAATAGATAACGACCCCCAAATACCTGCCAGTTTATTGGACATTTTGTGATATAAGAATCCGATTATTAGAAAACTAAGAAGCGGAATAGCAGGTATTAAAATTGTGTATTGAAAACTTATTCCCATAATACATTAATATTTCATTTGACTCACATTTTCAATATTGATGGACCTAAATTTGCGATAAATGTTGATGATAATAGCAATGGCAACAGCAGCTTCTACAGCGGCTATGGCTATTACAAAAATCGCAAAGAAAATTCCATGCATGGCATTCGGAAACAAAAAATAGTTGAATGCAACAAAATTAATGTTCACCGAATTTAATATCAGTTCAACCGACATCAATATGGTAATTAAATTGCGTCGTGTCAGAAATCCAAATATTCCTATAAAAAACATGGATGTACTGACAATCAAAAAATCCTGTAATGTTAAACCTTCCAGCATAATTAATTATTTTTATTATTTTCAGATTCAATTTCTTTATCTTCGGGTTGTTTTTTGGAAATAATGATAGAGCCAATAATCGCAGCCAGCAACAAAATAGAAACAACCTCAAAGGGCAATACATAGCCATTTTTATTGTAATTGAGCAATGCTTTTCCTATAGAATCCATATTTACGGCAACGGCAGCTTCTTTAGTGTTTGCTACAAACGGATAACTCAAAATAACCCATAGCGATAAAGCCCAACCTGCCATTACGGCAATGAGTGAAGCAAAAAATTTAATCTTGCTAATGGGTTCAATTCTTTCGCCCACGTGGCTTGTCAGCAAAATAGAAAAGATAATCATTACGACAATGCCACCTGCGTACAGAGTAATTTGAACGGCACCCATAAACTGATAGTTTACTAAAAAATACAGGGCGGCAGTAGATATAAGTACAATAAACAAAAATGTGGCTGCACGCAAAATTCGCTTGCTGGTAACGGTGAGCAGCGAAAAAATCAGAATGGCAGCAGCAATAATATAAAATATGATTTTGGGGGCTGTTAGTTCCATAATTATTCCACTCCTTTCATTAAAGTTGAACCTTCTTTATTTAGTACTTTGTTTAAATGAGAACGATTAAAAACGGCATGTTCAAACTCATTGCCAAAAGTCAATGCTTTGGATGGACAATATTTTATACATAAACCGCAAAAAGTGCACATGCCTAAATGATAAATATGCTTGTCTATAACTCTTTTCTTTTTTCCATCCTCGCCTGTTTCCATTTTAGAAATAATTTCAATAGAGCCATTGGGGCAATTCAATTCGCAAATGCCACACCCAGTACAAAGATGTTCATTTTTTTCGTTATGAATTAAAATTACTTCCCCCTTATAACGGTCAAACATTTTAAGTTTTTTCCTGTTTTCGGGATATTTTTGAGTTACTATTCGATTGGGGTGGAAAAAATAATAATTAGTTACTCTCAATCCTTTCAAGAGAGAATTCAATCCTTTAAATATACCAGAAATATATGTTTTTAATCCCATAATCAAAAGTTATTAAAAATGCCACTTCATAAAAACTACAAACGCCATTAGCAACACGTTAAACAGATTGATTGGAAGCAAATATTGCCATTCAAGTTTGAGCAACTGGTCTATTCTTAAACGTGGAAATGTCCATTTGAATAACATGATAAGATACATAACGGCGAATGTTTTTATAACAAACCAAACGATGGGCGGTATAAAATCCATAATATGATTAAACGCTTGCCATGAACCTATATGTAATGGCATCCATCCACCAAAAAAGATAGTAGCCACCAATGCCGACAACACAAACATATTCATGTATTCCGACAGGTAGAAAAAGGCGAATTTGATACCTGAATATTCGGTATGATAACCGGCTGTCAGTTCCGATTCGGCTTCTGCCAAGTCAAAAGGACCTCTGTTTATTTCGGCAGTACCAGCAATCAACATTACGATTAATGAAATTAAGGCAGGAATATGTCCTTTAAAAATAAACCATCCGTCGCTTTGTAATTCTATAATCTGCGACAATTGCATGGTTCCTGTTAATATAACCATTGTTACCAGTGTTAGTCCTACCGACAATTCGTAACTCACAATTTGAGCACCACTACGCATGGCACCAATAAGCGAATATTTGCTATTGCTGGACCATCCACCCAGTAAAATACCTACTACACCCATAGAAGACGCGGCCATAATAAAAAAAACACCTATATTTAAGTCTATACCCTGCAATCCTTTGGCAAAGGGAATAGTCCCAAAAGTAAGGAATGAAGCAACAATTACAATGAACGGAGCAATATTGAAAAGTATTTTATCTGCATTTTTTATTCTTATATTTTCTTTTAACAGTAACTTGATAAAGTCGGCAATAGTCTGAAAAAATCCTTTTGGACCAACACGATTTGGACCCAAGCGTACTTGAATAAAGGCACATACCCTTCTTTCCAAATACACTAAAAACAATCCGATAAGGGCATACACAATCAGATAAATGAGACCAATGATAGTATATTCAAGAACAGTAGCCCATACATCGGGCATCCATGAACGAAACGCTGTATCTATACTTTGTGTTACTACTGAAAAATCGTATAAAAATCCACTCATAATTTTTAATGTTTAATGATTAATGGTTAATGATTTTTTTGCCGTTTTGATAATGGAAGTCAATAATTTCATTAACTCTACACAATCTTTATTAATTGATTCAAATTCTGTTTTAGTTAAATATTTTGACAAATAAAGTAATTCAAGCCAATATATCGTTTCATTACATTCTTTTTGTGCGATTGAGTATTTATGAATAAAATCCGATTTCGATTCTGCATAATCTCCTTCTCTGATATTTGCCCCAATGCTTGTACCACATTTTAAAAGTTGCTTGCTCATCACAAACTCGTTCTTATCTTCGGCAAGAAATTTATACAACTTCACCATTCTGACGGCAAATTTTAAACTTTTATCTTTTATAGTACTTTCTTTCATTTAATAAACACTAATCATTTATAATTAATCATTATTTATCTATCTATATCGGGTATAACCAAATCCAATGAACCTCCTATGGCAATTAAATCTGCTATTTTAAAATTTCTTGTGATGGGGTCGATAACTTGCAGTGTAGAGAGGCAGGGAGAACGAAACTTAACCCGATAAGGATTTTTATTCCCATCGCTGATAATATGAACTACCAGTTCACCACGGGCTGTTTCTACCTGTTGAAAATATTCACCTTCGGGAAGTTTAATAATGGCTTTCATTTTTTCGACATAATTTCCTTCGGGGATATTGTCAATAAGTTGTTCAATAATGTTTAACGATTCGAGCATTTCGTCCATTCTGACTTTATATCGTGCAAAACTGTCGCCTTCGTTGTAAAGTATTTCCTTAAATTGAACTTTATCGTAAGCACTGTAAGGTACTCTTTTCCGTACATCGCAGGCATAGCCCGAACCTCTGCCTGCAGGTCCCGTAACGCCGTATGCAATGGCTTGTTCTTTGGTTAAACAGCCAATGCCGATAGTTCTTTTCTGAAAAATAACATTGCCTGTAATCAGTTCGTCATATTCTTTAAAACTTTCTCTAAAATAAGGAATAAATTCTTTTACCCGTTTTTGAAAATTAGGATGAATATCGTTCATTAAGCCGCCGGGACAGTTATAACTGTATAGCAATCTGCCGCCTGTGGTTTCTTCAAAAATATCCAAAATTTTTTCACGGTCGCGAAAAGCATAAAAATAAGGTGTTACGGCACCCATATCCATACACATAGACGACCACCACAACAAGTGAGAAGAAATACGATTAAGTTCGGCAATAATCGTTCTGATGTATTTTATACGGTCAGACACTTCCATGTTTAAGGCTTTTTCGACACAAAGACATACAGATTCGTTATTGATATGTGCCGAGAGGTAATCCATTCGGTCGGTTAAATGTATAATTTGTGGATAGGTTATCGATTCGCACATTTTTTCTATGCCACGATGAATATAACCACAATGAGGCTGTATGGATTCAATAATTTCACCTTTCAATTTAACCACAAACCGCATAACGCCATGCGTCGAAGGATGCTGTGGACCCATGTTTATTTCAAACTCTTGCTCTGCAGCATCGGTTACCATATCGTTATATATTTTTTCTTCTGCCATTTGATTTATGATTTTCTTTCTATAATATTTGATTCATCTACATAATCCTTGCGTAGTGGATAGCCTTTCCAGTTTTCATCCAAAAACATTCTTCGCAAATCGGGATGATTATTAAATATAATTCCAAAGAAGTCGTATATTTCACGCTCATGATACTCTGCGGTTATCCATAAGGAAGTAACCGAATCAACGTGTGGATTGGCTCTATCAATATTTTTGGTTTTTAGTACCAGATAATGATTGGCTGTAGTAGAAGTAAGCAGATAAGTACAACCCAAATGGTCTTTATAATCTACACCGGTAATCAATAGGAGATAATCCATGTTGGTTTGTTCATTTTCCTTAAGTTTTTTAGCCAT
>Ga0302253_1001692_pt1 | contig 12529 bp, 9 predicted proteins | sample AAG_RA_Trp_MG_FD_193537 | JGI IMG/M metagenome (GOLD analysis project Ga0302253, IMG submission 193537) | Enriched activated sludge microbial communities from anaerobic digester in WTTP, New Holstein, Wisconsin, United States - AAG_RA_Trp | ecosystem: Engineered > Bioreactor > Anaerobic >... | reverse complement strand
AAAACCGCCCGCATCACGGGCGCCGGCCCTGGCCAGAAATCCCACCGCGCCGCCCTGGAACAGCTCCCCGTCCCCGCCATCAATATCAAATTAAAATCCAAACCGGAATTAAGCCAGCAGTGGGTAGCCGTGGAAATCGAAGATGTGTTCTAAACAGCCCGCATCCACGAACTAAGCCAGCAGTGGGTCAGCGTAGAAATCGAAGACGTATTCTAAAAACCGCCCGCATCCACGAACTAAGCCAGCAGTGGGTCAGCGTAGAAATCGAAGACGTATTCTAAAAACCGCCCGCGTCCACGAACTAAGCCAGCAGTGGTGACTTAGTCGAAATCGCTGACGTCCGCCGCACCGCGTCCAGCCCACACCCATCCCCGCTTGTCCGTCACATTCACAGTTACCGCATTTACCTCAACTTTTCTTTGCTGTAGTAGACCCCGTGGATTGTGCCACGGGCGCAGAAGAAGGCCTTCCCGTAATGGTATCTGGCAATGTCTGTACTTTGGCTTTTTCCATCATTTCTTTTGCGCGCCGGTACTGGGCTTGAGCTTCAGCTTGGCGCCCGGGTTGTGAAGAAAGAAAATTTGCATTTGATCTAATCGCAAAAGCCTCCCCTATCAACTTACAGTTATTATTCATTTGCTTAATGCCAGTATTTTCTCTTTCTTCATAAATAACATAAGTATTAACAATTTCAGTAACCCGATTTACTGTTTGCAATCCATTACTTTCCGGAAGCGACTGAACCTTGACGGAAATGTCTTGAACCTCTTTCATTATTGGCTCCAGTTGGTCTTTTCTGGCTTTATCAAGACTTTTAACTTCTTCGTTAAATTTTTTCATTTCATCCGGCTTTATAATATCCGGCCCTCTTTGTAAAAGTGATTGATGTCTTTCAGAAAGCAAATCTGCTGCCGCTTTAAAACTTATATTTTTTTCATCAGCTTCTCTTTTAAAATCCAATGCTTTTTTAATTGCGTCCAGCTTGGCCTCATATTTTTTTTGAGCCTCCTCCAGACGTTTTATACCCATATCCTGGGCATCTTTAAGCGGTTTTACTAAAGGATCATGATCAGAAACCATCATTCTTATTTTTGACCCATCAGTCCTCATGGGATTGTAGGCGTCACTGCTCATAATATTCCTTAGAGGTGCCAGGATATTATTTCTAACTTCATTTGTTTTTGCATTAACATCAACGTCCTTCAATTGCTTTTCATTCATGCCATTTACTTGTGCTTCATACCGGTCAACCATATTTCCTATCTCCATACTTCTTTGTGGAACATCAGTTTGTAGTTTCGCCTTTGCCCTTTCTTCAGGGCTTGGTTGGCTTGATGGTTCCGGCCTTAGAATTTCAAATATTAGCCTTTTTTCTTTTATCTGGAACGGGGTGGTATAACTATGAATCATTTTCATAAAAAAAATTATAATTTAGAAATAATATTTTCATTACTTTTTTCCTCTTCTGTGGTAATCACTGTTTCTACTTGTTTTACCACTTTTCTTTTGGCCTCCTTCCCCTCAGAAACAAATTCTTGTTCTATTTTATTACCCTCTATCAGAAAATCTTTTTTAATATTCAATAAATCAGATTCAACAACTTTTAATTCACCAATCATTTTTTCAAAGTCGTTGTCTGGGCAATCTGACAGGTACTTTTTATACTCGTCACTGGCATTCCCATAAGCTTCACTTCCTTTAATTATCTTTAAATATTCTTCTCTAGTCATTAATTATCAGATGATTAATTTTTAGGCTTATTTGAAGGCGCAACAGGAACACCGGCAGGTGGGTTGGATCCCGCATATGTAGGAAGTGTTCCACCCGGATCTGTAGCTATCTGTATCCCGCCTCCCGCTCCGGGAGTAGCTCCGGGGGTCGTCCCGGGTCCCGGTGCCGGCTTTGGCTTGTCTTTATCCTTATCTTTTGGATTTTTCTTCCTTTCTATAATTGCAGCAATAGCCTGCTGCAACCTTCCATAATATTCATAGGCGATCTGGTAGTCCTGTTTCATCTCGTCAGTATCAGCAATCTTCAAAGCATTCATCAAGGCTTGTGGGTCGCCATCGGGTATTGCTGTATAGGCGTTTGGAATAATCGGAATATCCTTTGGCAACTCCGCCTTATATTGGAAAGTATCCCTAAGGTTTTTGTATTTATTGATAAGTTCAATATCCTTATTCGCCTTTGTCTTTCTGGCGTTTGCCGCTTCCATCAGCACAGGATCAGTCATGGCCTGGTCAAGCCTGCTGGTAACAAGAGACATGGCCTGGGCCAGTTCAGCCAGGCTTTTATCCTTTAATCCGTCAATTTCAGCATCTGTTACAGGCACTTTAACCTGGAAGAAATTATAAACCGGATTTACTTTGTCAGCTTTGCCTTTAAGTTCGGCTACAGATGTTGCAACCGCCCCGTCCTTCAAAGCCTTTACCCGCTTTTCCAGTGCGGATACAGCATTTTCATCCAGCGTCTGTGGGTTGGTAAGCAGATTATCAATATCTACTTTAATTTGGGCGGTTTCAGCGGCAACACCTTTTCCTCTGGCCTGAACCGCTGGCATATTTTTTTCAAGGGCTTCCACGTCTGCGCGAATTCCGGTAAGTCTTGGGGTAAACCTCATCTTATCCACGGTTTGCATTAATCCCATCGCGTTAATCAGGGCGTTTTCATCACTGTTCCAGGCTTTATAGGCGGCGGATCCAACAGCCCCCAATTGAGCTGCAACGCCTACGACTCCCGTAAGAGGGGTTGTTAGTAAACCCGCTCCAAAAACAGCAGCTTCCTTCCAATAGGTCGTATTTTCATAACCACCTATATTGTCAGTTTTACCGGTAGCAACCTGCTGTAAAATTCCATATTGGCTATTTACTTCCTTAATAGCCGCTTCATAGTTGGTATCAGTTGCAGTAGCCAGTCTTGCTAAAAGCATACCGCGCACCTGTGGCGCCATCGACTGGTCAGCCACAATTTTTTCTGCCAGCGGCCTAAGTGCGTTTTTGGCAGCTTCGGATCTTGGGGCCGGTTCCGGTTCATCATGGCTGGTTTCGGCGATTTGCGAAACAATATCATTAGCGCTTACACCATTATCCTTCCACGTACCTTTCCCTTCTCTTGCCGCAAGTCCTGCCACAAACGCCACTGCCGGATCATGGGCCTCGATACCGGTATTAGCAGCCCTGAAATGCAGCGCTGTTGCCACAGCTTTCGACATGTCTTCAACTTCATAATCTTTCAGTTCAACCTTTTTACCATCAACAGTCATTTCAGTGTTCAGGTAGTCGGCAACTTTGGTGCTGCTCAATTTGTTGGTAACATCATCATTTGCAAAAGTATCGGCCCAGTTTGCAGCCTCTTTATATTTCAACGCCAATTCAGGATTCTTGTCGGCAGCTTTAGCCAGATTTTCCGCGGTTGCCTGCACAGCCCTTTCCTTAGCCGTATCTCTGGCCCGTACATCCTGCCATAATTTGGCTACAGCCTGGTCGCGGATCGTCCAGATTTTTTTATACATTGCGTCCGTCCTTTGTTTCACATCATTCTTTTGGCTTTCCAGTTTTGCTTTTTGGGCGGCATAGTTAGGATCGGACTGGTTTAAGCTCGCCATTTCATTATCAATCTTTTTAAGTTCATCATCAGATACTTTTTTCAAGTCACCTTCCACCGCTTTGCTCCGGTCATAAATCTCAGTCTGCAATTCGGTGGGATTTTGAAATGAAGCCTTAACTTCCATGGGATTTTTAGCTGCCGCTTCAAGCTTTGAGGTATCTACCGAAAGGTCACCCGGGGCGTAAAAAACAGGACGTGACTGTTTAATCGGGTCAAAACGGTATGAGTTCCATTTTGTGTTTTTCATATTTGTTTTAGTTAGGATTTTTTTTAATAAATTATTATTCCTAAAATGATACCACAAAATGGTAAAGCTTGCAACAACGCAAAATAAAATGCTACACTTATACGATTAATAAATTTACATAAAAATTTACCCCGCCAGGAATTATGGCAACTGCAAAAAATACCAATTCACAGGCAAGCGGTTTTCGCAAGCTGGATGAGCTTTTCTTCCTTATCAACAAATCTCCCGCCATGAAAAAACTTAGCAGGGAGCAATATGACAGCATCATCGAACAGGTTCGCCAGCCCGATCCCACCCAGGCTGAAAATATTTACAAAATTTTACTGGCTGAACAGGAAAATATTTTCAAGATCGATTATCAATTCCAAAAAAATACCGAAAAAACCATCAAAAATCTGAACAGTGAAATTACCGGAGTAAGCGGTGACATCCGGAAGATTAAAAAATAAATTAAAAATCAGTAAATAGATAATCTGTTTTGCGGCACTTTCAGGACTCCTAAAAAAGGCTTTTTTCTGCTATAATCTAAAGATTAATTAATCCTATGCAAACAGCCTCAGATCAAACCAACCCCTCCCGCGTACAACTTCTTCAGGATTTTCTCTATGAACTGGAGCGCAGTCTTTTGCTCGAAGAAACGGAAAAAGATTATTGGCGTAACCGGGCAGCAACCATGCCGCTCCAGATTTTGCAAAACACCTGTACCCTCATCAAAAAGAAAAATCAGATTGTTGATAAATATATTTCGGCAGCACTCGATGAAGATCCCAGTGGGAATTACCAGAAAGGCTTGCAGGAACTAATTAATAAAATCAAGACAGATACTTACAGCATTGAACAGAAGTCAGAACAGGCGGAAGCCGAAAAATTTCTTGAATCAAATCTTACTTAATTATGGCGGAAGGATACGGTGAACAAATAGCGCGGGTTGAAGACCTTAAAAAACAGGCAGAAGGAAAAACGGTACTGCTTACTCCTTTGCAGGGCATCACCGAATCTGCCAGAAAAGGTGAACAGAGCCTTAAAAGTCTTTCACCAAAACTGAAGTCGGATGAAGCAAAAAAATATTTGGCAGCCTCTGTACCCAAAGTGAACAATTATCTCAAAGGCATTGCGGATAAAGGTTTTTCCGTTATTCAAACCAGAAAGGAGCAAACCATTGAACAGGGCGATGTAGCCCCAATTAACCAGTTAAGAGCTTCGCTCCTTTCATCTCTGGATGAACAAAAGGCAGAACTCGATAACATCGACCGGCTTGAACAACAGGACGCGGCGTTAAAAGCTCTGGAACAAAAAGAAAAAGAAATCGATGGCGATAAAGATCTTAAACTCGAGGAAAAAATAAAAGCCTACGGCGACATTCACAAATCAGCAACTGAACTATCCGGCAAACTTGTCAGGAATCTATTAACGGCAGAAGGCTCAAAATTACTTCAGTCAATCGAGCAGAATGGCAAAAAAGCGCAGGAACGTATCGGTTATAAACTGATCGATCTTAATATTGCTTTAAAGTGCCGTGAAAAATATGCGAAGTACGTCAAAGTTGATGATAAGGGCAACATCACTTACAGCGATTCTTTCCTGGCCATGAAGAAAGATAACCCCGCGGAGTACAGGCGCATCATGAATGAGATCCTTAAAGGCGTCACCGGGGTACAGGATAAGGAAGGCACGGATTTCATGAAGATTGAAAGTGAACTCGCCGCGCTTAAATCAAAAGTTGATGCCTATAAAAAAGCGGTTGAGGAATTCGAAAAGAATCCCACGCCGGAAACCAGGCAACAGTTAAAGGAAAGCCGCCCCCAGTTACCCTATCCCGGATTTCCCGGCAGCAAAGAGCGCGCCGAGTTAAAAGTCCCCGGTGGTGAATTTTTAAATGATGTTTATTCAACCATCGACAGGGTTTCCGTCCCGTATAAAAAAATGCAGGAAGATATGGCTTCTCTGGATAAGCGCGTTGAAAAGAAAGAAGAAGAGCAGAATAAAGAAATGGTTAAACAGTTAATTGACGCTCTCGATAAAAACTGGAACGAAACTGTAAAACCAAAACAGACCGAATACGGCACCTTTAAAACAACTTCGTTACCGGATTACCTTTTCATCCTTTCTCTGGATGAAAAACTGGTGACCCCGGACATGAAAGCGAAACGTGAAAGCTATAAAGGAACTTACGACAAAGTCAGCGAAGAACTGTTACGCTGCATGCTCGCTGTTGAAAACATGGTGTCTCCTTTTATGTCAAAAAATCTGGATGCAGCAAGCCGGGAAAAAATTATGGCAAAATATAAAGAAGCCGAAAAAAACGTTAATGAAATCGAAAGTGACCGCATCAGGATACAAAGTACCACTACGCTTAAAACCATCACCCAGCCCGGTGCCACCAATCTGCTTTCGTATGTCATCTGGAAGCCGCAGGGCCCCGACGGGAAAAATTATGATATCAACGAAGAGATGCTGGCCAATGTTCCGGCGGCACAGCGTGATTTAATCAGAAGCCAGATCAGGCTTGCCATCGCTAACAATCGTGAAGCAGTCCAGGCCCAGACCGAAAAAGCAAACCAGGAAATCCTGACTCCCGACCCCAAACTAGTCATTGCCAAACTCCGCGAACAATACGGGGAAAAAGCCAAAACCTATTTCGACGCTTTACAGTTGTTTGAAAGTGGTGACCTTAACGCTGCCGCAAAAGGACTGCGCGATTTTATTGTTTATTACGGATCACTTTCGCCTGAAGATAAATTAACCCTTGCCCCTCTTTTGGGTGAAGCCAGGGAAAAAGTAAAGCTGGTAGCAATTCGGCAAGTCGCTATCTTGGAAAGTTTGGAAGCCGATATCCGCGCCGTTTACAGCCCCCTTCAGGCCGCCGTGCGCCAGGGACGTGATAACGCTTTCACTGCCGAACAACGCAATCAAATTTCTACTGAAGAAATGGCTGTAATGTCGGCCCTGGGTGTCTTAAAAAAACGGGTACAGGAAGGGCAGGCCACAGACATCACTGAGTTACTTGACTCTATCAGGCAAAAATTGGCAAAGGGAGCCAACCGTTATGGCCTGATCGAAAAAATAAATACCATGTTCCAGGCCCAGAACGATCTGCATAGTTCCGATCCCGCCAAAAAAGCCGCTGCCATTGCGGAACTGCAGAAATTTGCCGATAAAGCCACCAACATGGATACCAGGCTTTATGACATCGGCAAAAAATATTTAAACATGATCCTGGAACAGGACAAAAAGGATGCTGAGCAGGAAGCCAACGCTAAAGGGTACACCCGTGAGGAAATCAGCCAGCAGATCATTTCTTCACCGCAGGCGATGGCCTCTATTAAGGCTCTGGCCAAACAATACTATGACCAGTTCCTTAAAGAAAATCCTGGAGCCAAAGATAAAATATCAATCGAGCAGGCTGAACAGTTTGTACTTAGGCGTAAAACTGATGAGTTTTACCAGGAAACACTGCAGCGTTTTATGGCCCAGTCACCAAGGTGGAAAGACAACACCTCCGTAAAAATGTATAACAAATGGTTCCCTGCCGATAGAGCAAGCTTTTGGGAAGTATGGAATTACAGCCTGGAAGAACAACACGCTTTTGCCGATGAATGTGCCAAGCTTACCTTTGAAAGTATTTTAACTTTGCCTGTTGGCATGGGCGCCGGGGCTGTTGGAAAAATGGTAACACGCATGGCGCTGCGGGGCATGCTGAAAATGGCGGGTGAAAGAGCTGGACTTGAAGCAGGTTTGCTAATGATGGAAAGAGGTGGATTAATGGCGCTCCGGGCCGGTTCGGCAGAAATGCAGATGTTAAGTCCAGCTTTGCGCGCAGCAGTAATGAATAATTCAACACGCGCCGCACTTGGCGCCATGGGAACTGCCGCCTGGGGATCCGGAGTAATAGCTGAAGGTGCCACCATGAGAGCTCTTGGCGACACTTCATCTTTTCTTTCTTCGGGACAAATTCCTTTATATTTACAGGCGGAAAGCACAGAAAACCACATGGATTTCAGCCATGCTCTTACCGAAAGCATGGTTAAAGTAATGCTCTTCCGTTTTATGGGATCAGCCGGGCAGGGCCTTTTTGGAGCCGGAATGCGTGCTGGCGGAGCTAGCGCCATAACCGCCAATCTTGGCATGGAAACATTCTCCGGCGCTGGCGGCGCGGCCATTGAGCTCGCCTTTATGTCACCGGAGGAACGTGCCAAAAACGGCATGAATCCGTCATTCTGGGTAAAGTCCATCCTCCAGAACGCCATCGTTTCGGCAGGAACACATTTGGCGCATGGAACCTCTATAGGTAAAGGAGCAAAAGCCAGGGAAGGAGCACCGGAAGAGCCCGGCTCTAGTAGCGGGAAAGCCGGAGAACCTGTGTCGGTACATGCTGATACTGTTTTAGATCAGCATGGGCCAACCGTTCTTGAAGGGAGCGGGGTCAGGACTACTCGCGCTGAAACGTCCGCCCATCCGGAAAGTAATGCAAGTGTGGAACCAACACCACCAGTAAATCCATTCCTTAGAAGTGCAATTGTTGGTGACCTGCAGGGCCGGGGCGTTAATGTTCCCGAAAATATCTATTCGGCAAAATTAGTTGTTAATAAAGAAAGCGGTTCTCCCGAAGTAATTATCAATGACGGAACCAGCATTCCCGTCAGTGATCTTCACAATTTGCCGGAAGCTCTTTATCGCAGGGTCAACGATATTATTGCTGGCAATAAAGGAGCAGAAAAGATCACTACGGGAGAAATCCTGCTTGATCGTCAAAAGGTGGATACCCTTCTAAGTAATCGGGAAGGCATTGAAAACCTGGAGTCTATCCTTAAAAATCCGCAATCGAGAATTGAGGGCACTTTAGATCGCAATGTCCTGATACAGGAAATCGCACAGGCGAAAAAACGTATAGAAATTGTAGAAACCAAAAATGAGATGGCCCGTCTGCGTAAAGGACAGAAACCGGAAGAAATGGCACACAATTTCGATCTGGTAATTGAAAAAATGTTAAGGAATGAGGCCATCGATTCCCAAAATCCATATGGTAAAATACTAAGCCGCTTCAGGGAAAGGAATCCTGAGCAGTTCGAAATGCTTTCACACAGTAATGTAGAACACCTTGTTAGTTCAAATTGCCTTGATGCCATTATTGCCGGTGATTACGTTGACCTCTCCGTAGAGCCGGGAAAAACGCAAAGAGTTTTTGAAGGTTCCAGAATAGGAAAAGGCGGCGGCGGCGAAATGTTTAATGTAGCCCTTACCTCACCGGATGGTCATGCTTTTACCGTGGGGGCAATGAAAAAACCGTTTAACACAGCTTCCGGCCGGGCGATGTTTGCCTTTGAAAAAGCAGCCGCCATTGAAATCAGTTCATGGCAAAATGAAAATATTATTAAGCCCCTGGTTGTTGGGGACAACTTTATCATTTACGAAACCAGTCCAAGGTGCATGAGTTATAGCGAAGCTTTAACAACACTTGGCCCCGCCGAAGTAATGAGATTATATGGTGAAGCTCTAAATGGGTTTAAGTATGCTGAACAGCGCACCGGTTTCATTATAACTGACCCCAAACCGGATAATATCCTGATCATGGAAGTTACAGTTGGCGGGCAGAAAAAATATGTAGCCAAATTGATTGATAATTCGCTTGTTGCTCCGGACAAAATTGTTGAATTTAAATACCCTCATACTGGCTGGTACGCTCCAACAAGTATTGATATAAATAAATCCCAGTATTTACTCCGTTTACAGGGTAAATCACAACCCGAAATTAATGCCTGGATGGGGCGGGCCTATAGCAATCATTGTCGTGGCAGGATCATGGAGGACCTTATCTTGGGAGTTTATGAAAAAGTTCCCGGATTAACTGCTTCTGACAGGGAAGCTATTGTAAAATATTATGATGAGCTTGGACGTCTGGAACAGATTGAGAAAGATACTGGAGTTCGGCCGGAGCATTTTCCGCGTTTTCCCCATACTTCAAATACAACTTTAAACCGTGCAGGCCGTTTTATTGATACAAGCCGTAATCTTGTTGTTGCAGGAAATCCCGCAGCAATCGATGGCTTAATCACTACAGTAGATGGATTACATACAGCTTTGGGTGGAGCTACCCTGTCCCCCCCGCCATCCCCGGGGGCAGCTCGTGGTAGCGCAGTAGGGGCGGGCTATCTGGGCAGGAGGACCGATCGAACTCAATAGTAAAGATTCTATGTATCTTAAAAACAAAAAAATATAAACTAAAAGATGTCTTATGGAAAACGCTATCGACACTATGGATAATCTCTCGGAACAAAGTTATTCATTTGGCAGCCGCATTGCGGATGAAGTCACAAGAAGTCATCAACAGGCTTCATCGCAAACAGGGGCACGCCATGACCTTCCTGAATCATTTAAAATGAATGATTACCTTCACGTGCTGCGAGATTTTTTCACCACCTCCAATAAAACACCTGATCTTAACCAAATACTGCCCCCTGAACTTTTAAATGATTTAATTACAAGAATTCGTAGTTCAGCCAAATTAAAAGCCCATTATCCTCAGGGATACAAGATCCAACTTGCCATTATCCCTTTCAACCTGAATGGCATCCCCCTGACTGAACAGGAGATCAATGAAGGAAAACACTTCCAGGTTTTAGTGCTCGATTCCGCAGGCGCCAGTGGTAACCTTCAGACCATTGGTGGATATACTGCTTTCCCCAGTTATGTTAACCGAATTTTACCGGTTGAAATGCAACAAGTGTGTTTCACAGTAGATCCTTATGATGACCCGGATAATGTTTTCAACGTTACTGCTAACGACAGGCAGCGATTGGAAAGACAGGTTACAACATGCTTTACCCTGCTCAAAAACACCTTGCGCAGATATTTATCCAATTAATGATTCTTCTCCGCCTCTCTCACCCGGTCCACATACAGATATCCGTTGATGTGGTCAACTTCATGCTGAACAATGCGGGCGTTAAACCCCTTTAGTTTCAGCACCTGCTCGCGCCCTTTCCTGTCCGTAAATTTAACCATCGCCGTCTTGTGCCGAGCCAACTCTTTGTATTGGCCGGGTATGCTTAAACAGCCCTCTTCAATCGTCACCATTTCGTCACCCATTTCCAAAATTTCCGGATTAATCATGTCCACAACAGCCTGATGATCCGTATCATAATTAAAACAGCACACCACCACCCTTATATTAAGGCCAATCTGTGGCGCCGCCAGCCCAACGCCGCGTGCTGCAAACATAGTATCCTTCATGTCATCCAGAAGCTTGCAAAGCTTCTTATCAATTTTGGTGATTTTCGCGCATTCCCCGCGCAGAATTTTATTACTCTCTCCTTTTTCAATTGGTAAAAGTGCCATAATAAATCATTAACCGGCAGGTTGATTAAACTTCATAAAAGCCTACCATGCGCCCATATTTTAATACTCCCCGTTATAAAATCCAGTCCTTAATCTTTTTTTGTCAGCATGCCTCCGGATTCGAACATTCCCACGTCTTTCGCCTCTATAACATTCGCGGCATAGCCATGGCCGCCGTATTTCGCATGCCGCCGGTTGGAACCTAATTGATAATGGGCTCCGGCATTTTCAGATAAGGCCTTTTATAGGTGACCACCGTAAGTACTCCATCAACTCCATAAGAGCTTGGCCTGTAGCTGATTTCCAACACCGTATCAACGCCCTGGCATTTTAAGCCAAGCCTGGATTTACCCGAAGTCTGCATTTCTACAGCATTGATAACTTCATCCAACGCGCTGGTATCCGGATAAAATTCTTTCTTCCGGTCATCAATAGATTGGATCACATCACGCGCATACTCTTTGGCTAATCGGCGCTGCTTAAAGTACAGCGGTGATCCCTGCTGGATTGCGCCCGCACGCAGAACCGTCCTTTTAATCCCGCGCACTTGCGCCTCCGATAATACATTGGCGACATTCGCCCGCTCATTTACTTCCCTGGCAATTGCAGTTGCTCCCTTCTTAATTTCCCGTCTAATCGAACCTATTACGCCACCTTTTTCTTTTACTTCACGGCCGCCTGGTCCTTTTTTACCTTCACCGGCACGGTCAATCCTTCTTTCGTTTCCACTTCCCAGCTGTCCTTTGCCAGAAGATTCTCCTTCAACTGAACGCATATTAATTTGGTTAGTAATAATTTTTATCAAATAATTATACAGGAAAAATCAAAATTATGCACTGCTTCCGGCCTGTGCGACAGACCCCGGCCTGTAATACTTGACACGAAGGTGCATTTACCTCTATAACAAGAGCCTTTTTTATCATTATGCCTCCCGAATCACCATCCTTAGAAAACTCTAAACATCCCTGGGAACCGGAACTTGTTTTACCGGCTAGCAGCAATCGGGAAGCACCCCATCCGACTCTTTTGGATCTCAGCGCGGAAAGCCTCCACAAAATTATCAACATGCTCCAGACGGTCGATCTTGAAAAGTATTTTGATGATATCGTAAAAATTCACCCGGCTCTCGATCGGCAAAGGCTGCATGAATCATTCCGCGCAGGGGTAAACAACATCGTCAATTTTGATCATCCTCCTATTGGTAATTTTTATGATCATTACCTTCGTCCCCGGCTTTTAACCACCGCGGTAACAAGGCTTGCCTGTGGCATCCCTGCTTTCAGACGCAGTAATCTCGGCACGCTCGATTCCTATAACTGGAACAATTTTAAAAACCTGAAC
>Ga0302253_1001690_pt1 | contig 12543 bp, 7 predicted proteins | sample AAG_RA_Trp_MG_FD_193537 | JGI IMG/M metagenome (GOLD analysis project Ga0302253, IMG submission 193537) | Enriched activated sludge microbial communities from anaerobic digester in WTTP, New Holstein, Wisconsin, United States - AAG_RA_Trp | ecosystem: Engineered > Bioreactor > Anaerobic >... | reverse complement strand
GCACGTTGACGCTCCCGCCCGACGGATCGATCGTTCTGGTCGGCCAGCACGACGGTGATTACGATCGATCGATCGACGGAGGGGCAAGCTATACGCATATCAGAATCAATTCCGGAATCTGGTACAGGACCGATGTGAACGAAATGCTCATGGTCAGCCAGGACGGTTCCCGCATTCTCTTCGCAACCGATCGCGGAATCCACATCTCGACCGACTCCGGCCAGAGCGTCTCACCGGCGACTCCGGATATGAGCGTGGTCGTGTTCTATTCGCTTGCGGTTGCACCTTCGAACAATTCGATTGTCTATGCTGGAGGCGATCACGGGAAGATCGTCCGATCGACGGACGGCGGGGCTGGATGGTCAGTATGGGAAGCGGCCTCCGGACTCCCGGACGCTCCGGTGAAAAGCATCCAGGTGGACGCCCAGAACGCGGATCAAATTCTGGCGGGACTCAACGGATACGGCATCTACCGCATCACACCATGATCCCGGCCAGAGTGCCGACCTGATACACTGTTGTCGCGACGATCCAGCCGATTGCGGTCAGCCCCGCCCACTGGAAAAACGCCCACTTCCACGAACCGGATTCCCGGCGGGTCACGGCGAAGGTCGCCGAGCAGGGAAGGGCGATCAGGGCAAAGAGCGCCATGCTCAACCCGGTCAACGGCGCGTATTCCTTCCGGAGCAGATTTCTCAGGGCATCGCCATGCTCAATACCGCTCCCGAGCGAAAAAACGATTCCGATCTGTGCGACGAACAGCTCCTTTGCCGCAATCGCTCCAATGAAGGCTGTCCCGATCCTCCAGTCGAATCCCATCGGACGGATGGCCGGCTCCATCAGCATGCCGATGCGTCCCGCGAGCGAGTATTCAAGACGCTCGGCGGAACGCATCCGCTCGACATCATCCTCCGGAATCTGTGCACCCGCCGCGATTTTCTGATCCACATCGAAACTCGTCCGGACCGGGAACGTCAGCAACCCCCAGAGCAGGATCGAAACGGCAAGAATGATCGTTCCCGCTTTCTGCAGGTACAGCCAGGACCGTTCCCACATGTGAATCAAAACAGACCGGACGCTTGGAAGTCGATATGGAGGTAATTCCATGACGAACGGTTCTGCGTCGCCTCGAAACAATGTCTGGCGAAGAATCCGGGCGATAAGCAAAGCAAGAAGGATGCCGGTCAGATAGAGCAGCCACAGTACGGTTGCCCGCATGTTCGCCGGAAAGAAAGCCGGAATGATGAGAAGGTAGATCGTCAGTCGTGCGCCGCACGACATCAGTGGCAAAATCATGATCGTGGTCAGCCGGGTTCGCTCGGACCGGATCGTCCGCGTCGCCATGATCGCTGGCACCGTGCATCCGAAACCGATGATCAACGGGATGAAACTCCGACCGTGCAGCCCGATCTTCATCATCACCTTGTCCATGATGAACGCGATCCGCGCCATGTAGCCGGTGTCTTCGAGAAACGCGATACCGATGAACAGAAGGACGATGTTGGGGAGGAAAGCGATCACGCCGCCGACTCCGCCGACGATCCCATCGAGAAACAGCGACCGGAGAAGCGGCAGCCGATCCGGCGTCCACCAGAGCCCGATCCGGTCCGAAAACAGCGCGAGAGCCGATTCGATCCATTGCATGGGAATCTCACCGAGATTGAACGTCATGAAAAACACGGCATACATCGTTAGCAAAAAGAAGGGGATGCCGAGTATTCGATGAGTGACAACCGTGTCGATCTTCTCGGTCAGCGAGATCCGGTCGATCAAAGGTTTGGATATGGTTGCCTCACGGGTCACACCGCTGGCGAATCCATAGCGCCGATCGCCGATCAACACCTGAGGAGGATAACCGGTTACGATTTCGAGACGACGGATGCTGCGATCCACCCGTGCAAACAGCTCGGCGGTCGCCTGTTTATTTCGGAACAACCGCGTGACATCCTCGTCGTTCTCGAGCAGTTTCATGGCGGCAAACTGAGCATGAAATGGGATACCGTCGAATGCGTTGACAATCGGGATCAATGTCTCAATCTCTCGGCCCAACTCGTTCAGATAATTGACTTTCGGAATTGGCCACGGATGGGTGCGAACTTCCAGAATCCGTTCCATCAACAGATCGATCCCCACCCCTTTGCTCGCAATCGTTTCTACGACGGGACATTCGATTCTGCGCGAGATCGTATCGGTGTCGAGCACAATGCCGCGTTCCTTGAGTTCATCCATCATGTTCAGCACGACGATGACGCGAACACCCATTTCGAGGAGTTGGACCGTGAGATACAGGTTGCGCTCCAGATTGGTCGCATCCACAACATTGACTACAACATCGGGCTTTTCGGTCACCAGAAAGGTACGGGCGATGGTCTCCTCAAGAGAATAGGAGGTCAGACTGTAGATTCCAGGCAGATCGACGATGCGGATGGAATGACCTGCGTGCAGCACACGCCCCTCGACCTTCTCGACGGTGACCCCGGGATAGTTCCCGACATGCTGATGCGCACCGGTCAGGGTGTTGAACAGCGAGGTTTTTCCGGAATTCGGGTTTCCCGCGAGCGCGACGAGCATTTCGGTGGGTTTTTGCGAGGCAGGCATGTTTCGGGATTGACTCATGCGGCATCAGATGCCGTGGCAGGTTGAAGCAGGATGGCGTCGGCCTCGCCTTTTCGCAAGGAGAGATGATACCCGCGCAGTTTGATCTCAATCGGATCCCCCAACGGCGCGACACGCTCGATCGTGACCTCGACATTCGGCAATAGTCCCATGTCGATCAGACGCTGGCGGATGGCCGGTGTTCCCAGTAGCCTCCAGACGTGTCCGCGTTCGCCGGGTTTGAGGTGCGACAACGACCGGGCGGTCTCGAGTTGCTTCTTCCTCTCTTCCCGATACGGACAGGTCGGCGAATGACAACTGATGTCGTTCATCTGATTGCCGATGTGATTGCAGTAATCCAGAAAGCCGGTTTTGATGTTCGGGTGGAGCGTATCGATAAATTCGAAGAAACCCACTAGTTTGCGAAGTGTCTCGGGGCTGATGTGATGCTCGATAGAACAGGCATCCTTCTCCGCGGTGTCTTCCGATACATTCAGCAAGGACACGAGAAAACTTTTGAAGAACTCATGCCGCGACAGGATGCGGACCGCCAGTTTTTCACCTTCCGGAGTGAGTTGAACGAATTCACGGGCATGGTAGACGATCAGGTTCTCCCGTTCGAGACGCTTGAGGGCGGTAACGACGGAGGGCATCGAGACCGAACGATGTTCCGCGATATCCTTGACGCGGGCCACGGTTTTTTCCTGGATCAACTGGTAGATGATCTCGAGATAATCTTCGAGGCTTTCCGAAAATGTCCCGATGTTCGCCATGATCTGCTCCTTATTAAATTAGGTGGACCTAATCAATTCAGACAATTCTAATTTAATTAGACGTCATTCTGGATGTCAAGATGTTGAATCGTTCCTGCGCTCCCCGTCCTCTCTCTGTTGCTCCCTTCGCCCTTCTTATCTATTGTATCCGTATTCACTCGTTCGCACACTTCAACCCTTCAGCCGATCGAGAACACCTCACAATGACGAAGATCGAAAACAAACCGGTCGAGCAGCACGGGATCATGCGGCCAGACGTGTTCGGCCCGGTCGCAGCGATCGCTGCCGTGCTCTCCGTCGAACTTCTGGCTCTGTTTGCCCGGTTGTTCCCTCCGCCCATCGAGCTACTCCTCCGTGTCATTCTGTTCCACGGCATTCTGGTCATTCCATTTATACTCGTTGCCGCTGTTTTGCACATTTCGGGATTGCTCTTTGGCTGGAAAATCTCATCCCTTTCGGGAATCAGTCTGGGTCTCTCCTCCATGGTGCTGCTCTCCGGCGAACGCGGTCTCGATATCCGGATCGTCGCAATCGGTCTCCCACTGCTGCTGTTTCTCTCGATCTATCTCTTCCGCAATCCGCCGGCGTGTTCCGCGCGCCTGTTTCCGTACCTTGCGGGAGGGTTGATTGCTTCGCTTCTCGCAAAGGGCTCGCTCATCCGGCAGGGTAACTGGACCAATCTGGTCTGGGCGGTCATGGTCATGCTGCTGATTCGCGCATCTGAATATGCGGCACGCTATGTGAAGCCGCGCGCGACGATCGTCATCCTGATCCTTGCGCTTACGGCATCCCTGATGCATGGCTGGTCGGAGCGCCGATCGTTCCGTGTGCCGCTGGACGTGCCGGTCGATTCCTCGAAAACGAATGTGGCCATCATCATCCTGGATGCGACACGCCGTGATGTCATCGATCCGGGTTTCGCTGGCAATTCGGCCACTCCCGGACTTGTCACATGGGCGGCGGATCGAGGCGGTGTCGGTGCGATGATCGCTCCATCTCCCTCTACGTTGCCTTCTACGGCTTCGCTGTTCACCGGTCTGTTGTCGAGTCGTCATGGGGCGCACCGTCCGGATCGAAGCGATGAAAACGCTCCGGAATTCGGTTATCCACTGAGTCGTGATGCGGTCTGTCTTGCGGAACGGTTTACGGACAACGGATATGTGACGGCCGCCGTTTCGGGAAATTATGCGGTGTTTGATCCGAGGTTCGGGCTGGATCAGGGTTTTCGGTATTACAGCGTCGATCGGAACGAGGCAGGGCGATTCATCCGCAAGCAACTCATCGATCGATGCTACCCGCTGCGTCGGATCATCGAAAGTCTGGGTTTTCCGGCGTATGGATATGAATCGGCGACGCCGTACCGGAACGCGGAGGTCATTGTCGACGAGACGCTTGAGGTGCTGAAGGCGCTGGACGATCGCCCGTTTTTTCTGGTCGTGAACATCTTCGACGCCCACTCGCCATATATTCCTCCGGAATACTGGTCGATCCGCCGAAGTCATCCCGATACGGACTGGATGCTTCAGGGGGAACCGCTTGGCGCTGTCGAAAAAGCGATGATCGAGGGTGGGGCCGAGCTGTCCGCAGACCACCTCGCCTTTCTCAGGGAACTGTATGCCGCCGAAGTCCGGTACACCGATCGCCACCTCACCCGCCTGCTGGATGCGCTCGATTCCCGGAACACTTGGATCGCTGTGCTGGCGGATCATGGCGAGTTCCTGGGCGAACACAGCATGCTCAAACACTCAACGTCTTTGTATCGCGAGCTTCTGGATGTGCCTCTGGTTATCTCGACCCCCTCACCCAATTCGTCTGTTGGTGTCGAGGAGGTCACAGACTTCACCGCTTTGCACGACGCAATTCTTCGAGCCGGCGGAATCGCCCCCCCGCAACGAATTCCAGTTTCCGGAGTCGTTTCTGAAACCTTCTCGGCGCAGCATCCGATCTATACCAACGGGCGACGGATCCTGTGTACCGAGAACATTGCATCGATCGAGCGAACGCCGTGGAAGCTGATCGCTGGAAGTTCGTGCGGCGACCAGTTGTTCAACCTGGAATCGGATCCGGGAGAGCACTTGAACCGGATCGATGACGAGCCAGAGATCGCTCGCGGCCTTCAGAACGATTTAAGTCACCAGTTGACGGAATTGGGTGATTCCCCGGTCGAATCTCATCCGGTGGAGGAGATATCGGAGGAATTGCGCGAAGAGCTGGAAGTGCTGGGGTATCTGAACTGAACCAGGAGTCCAACAATTGAGACACCTCTGTAACCGTCTGTTTCCCGATGATGAGCGAGTGACGTTCTATACGACATTCGGATATCTATCGGGTGAGGAATGGATCATTCCGATGCGGATATGGGTGCATGAATACCGGACACCGGTTGAACGGCTGGTAGTCGAATGCGCTCGCAAACTGGGTGTTTCGGACCCGAAGGAACTGGGCCTGTTCCGATCCCGGATCCGGCCGTTCGTGGCGGACAGTGAATCCCTGGAGCGGGTCGAGTTCATGTTTGATGGGGATCCCTCCGGAGAAAGTTTCCGGATTGCGAACTTGAAAGGGCGATGTCCCCGAAGTGATCGGAATGGACGGATCGAAGGCCATATCCGAATCTCGAGAAGGCGAGTGGATGAGCTTCTGGCGGTGCAAGGGTCGCACGACGGCTGGTTAACGATTCGTGCTGTTTCGCGCGAGCATTCCGGGTCCGGCCGAATCCGTCTGATCGGCCCAGAGGGGCATTCGGTCATCTCGGATATCGACGACACCATCAAGATAACCGGGATCACCGAAGGTCGCAGACAGGTGATTCTAAATACGTTCTTCCGAGATTACAGGCCGGTTGCGGAGATGGCGCAGTTGTATCGGTCGTGGAGGAACGCCGCATTCCATTACGTATCCGGGAGTCCGTGGCAACTCTTCGAGCCTCTGTCGGAGTTTCTGCTCACGACCTGCCCCGCCTTTCCAGAAGGCTCATTCCACATGAAAAATGCCCGGAAAAACCTCCTCAGCCGCAATACCTGGAGGGATCTGAAGAATCTGGTAACGAACGAGAATCTGACGTATGAGCAGAAAACGGAGCAGATCGCCGCGATTCTGACCTGTTTCCCGGCACGCCGATTCACGCTGGTGGGAGATTCGGGCGAGAAGGATCCGGAGGTGTATCACGAGATTGCGCGGAGATTTCCGGATCAGGTGGAGGAGATATTAATTCTGGACGCCACCGGCCGGATCGTCTCCGGGTAATGGTGCTTTCTCGATCGGCGGCAGCGCTCCGAGATATTCGTACAGGTAGCAACGGATGGTGCTGTTGTAAAGTTTCCTATTTTTCGAGCATCTCCCGAAGTGCTTCTGAAAATCCTCGTGTCCGGACAGGATGAAGGCACTCCAGCGATCGAGATTGCTGAAGACGGCTTTGAGATCCCGATAGAGTTGTGCAGATGTTTCGCGGTCACCGATTCGCTCGCCGTAGGGGGGATTGCTGACGAGGCATCCATAGGCTTTTCGAGAGCGAAACTCGGATGCCGGTTTCTTCTGGAAACGGATGTTGCGGGCGACACCGGCTCGTTCCGCATTCTGCTCGGCGGCTTTCAGCGCGAAATAGTCGATATCAGAAGCCAGAATGTGGAAATTCTCCTGGATCTCCGCCTCGCGAGCCTTCGCCCGCGCCTCTTTCCAGATCGTTCCGGGGATCCATGGCCAGTTTTCTGCGGCGAACGATCGGCGGATGCCCGGAGCAATGCGACGGCCGATCAACGCGGCTTCAATCGCGATTGTTCCGGAGCCGCAGAATGGATCGGCCAGTATCCGTGAGGGGTTCCAGCGGCTTTCGATGATCATCGCCGCAGCAAGAGTCTCGCGTAAAGGCGCTTCGACCGTGTCCAACCGGTATCCCCTCTTGTGCAATCCGGCCCCGCTGGTATCGAGAGCGATCGTGACGTCGTTGTTGCGGATGCCGATATCGATCCGTACATCGGATCCGGTTTCCTTCAGCCAGCGGCTGGTCTGACCTTCGAGCAGGACGCCGGTGATCGCTTTTTTGGCCATCGCCTGGCACGTGACGGCACTTCGCAGCGTGGATTTTGTTGAATGTGCTGCGACGACGATCCGGGCATTCGCGGGGATGAATTCCTTCCAGGCCACACTGCGGATTCCCTCGAAAAAACTGTCGAAGTCTTCCGATCGGAAGCGGCTCAGGACGATCTGAATCCTGTCGGCGACCCGAAGCTGGAGATTGGTCTGAGCGATTGCGAGCGGATCGCCGTCGAAGAACACGCGACCGTTGTCGACTGAGGAGGGGGGGAATCCCAACGCAGTGAGTTCATGTTTGACAAAGGATTCGAGGCCGAATGCGGTGATCGCGACGAGATTCATGACAAAACGCCGGTCAGGCTTTCTCTGCACGCAGGTCGGCGATGACCGTTTCCTGAAGCGTTTGGCCGAGTGGTTCGTAATGGTCGAATTCCATGGCGTGATTGGCTCGACCACTTGAAATCGATCGAATGGTCGTGGCATAGCCGAACATTTCCGCCAGCGGGACGACTCCCGTTAGTTTCTGAGATCCTTTCCGGTAGCGGCGCATGCTGAGAATCCGGCCTCGGCGGCGATTCAGGTCGGCGACAATCGAGCCGATGAAGTCATCCGGAGTGGCGATATCGAGCTTCATAAGCGGTTCGAGCAATCGGGGGGAGGCTTTGCGGAATACGTCACGGAAACATGCGGCCGCCGCGGTTCGAAACGCCATTTCGCTCGAATCGACTTCGTGGCTTTTCCCGTCCACGAGCACGATTCGGGTATTGATGACGGGGAAACCGGCCAGGGGCCCTTCCTGAAGCGCGTCGTGAATACCCTTTTCGATTGCGGGGATGTATTCGGCAGGAATGACGCCGCCTTTGGTCCGGTCTTCGAACTCGAATCCGCCCTGTGGGTTGGGCTCAATGCGGAACTTCACCACGGCAAACTGACCGTGTCCGCCTGTCTGTTTGACGTGACGGTATTCGAGTGTGGCCTCGCCGGCGACCGTTTCGCGGTACGCCACCGCCGGTCGGCCGGTTTCAACCGTAACCCCATAATCCTGCCGCAGCCGGTCGACTAGCACCTCCAAGTGCAGTTCGCCCATGCCCGAGAGAATCGTTTCGCGGGTTTCCGGATCATGTCTCACCAGAAACGACGGATCTTCCAGCGCCAGCTTCGTCAACGCTGAACTGAGCCGATCCGACTCCTCCTTGGAGGGTGCTGTCACCTTGAGACTGATGACTGTATCGGGGATGCGGATCTGTTCGAGAAGGATCGGTTTATCTTCATCGCACAGCGTGTTTCCGGTCGAAGTTATCTTCATTCCGATCAGTGCGACGATGTCACCGGCCTCGGCGGAATCCATATCGATCCGTTCCTTCGCGCGGATCCTGAGAAGTCGAAGAACCCGTTCTCGACGCCCCTTGGATGCGTTGAAGACCGTGTCGCCCTTGTGGATGACGCCGGAGTAAATCCGGACGAACGTCTGCTGGCCGACAAACGGATCGAAAATGATCTTGAATGCGAGTGCAGCGAATGGATCGTGAGTGGATGGCTTCCGTGAAATCACCCGGTCGGGATCATCCGGATCCGATCCTGTGACCGGCAGTGCTTCGAGTGGGGACGGGAGATAGTCGATCACCGCATCGAGCAGTGATTTGATTCCGATGTTCTTATAGGCTGCGCCGCAGAGCACGGGGGTGATAAGAGAACGAAGGGAGCAGGATCGGACAGCTTCGCGCAGTGCTTCGTCGGAGATCGGGTCGCCGCTGACGAATGCCGTGAGGATCCCGTCATCGAAATCCGCCAGTTTCTCGATCAGGATCGATCGGGCTGTCTGGACGGCACCCGTCATTGATTCCGGGACCGGAATCTCTTTCCGGTTGCTATCGGTGTTTTCATAGGCTTTGCCGGTGATCAGATCGACGACTCCCGAGAAAAGGTCTTCAGCGCCAATGGGCAACTGGATGGCAACGGCGTTCGCCTCGAGTTCTTCGTTCATCATGTCCACGCATCGCAGAAAATCCGCGCCGGCTCGGTCCATCTTGTTGACGAAGGCCAATCTGGGGACATGATAGGTGTCGGCTTGATGCCATACGGTTCGGGACTGAGGTTCCACTCCGCTGACCGCGCAGAACACGGCGATCAGCCCGTCCAGCACCCGCAATGAGCGCTCAACTTCAACCGTGAAATCGACATGTCCGGGGGTATCGATGATGTTGATCCGGCAATCGTTCCACTGACATGAGATGGCAGCCGAGGCGATGGTAATGCCGCGTTCCTGCTCCTGTTTCATGAAATCCATGGTCGCCTGACCATTATGGACTTCTCCGATTTTATGGGTCGTTCCCGTGAAATACAGGATCCGCTCCGTGACCGTTGTCTTTCCGGCGTCGATGTGTGCCGCGATTCCGATATTGCGTAATGTTTTCTGGCTCATAAAATCACACCCCCCACATCGGAAGAACCGAGTGGGGGGATAAACCGCTTTGGAAAAAGGTTACTTTGTGGCCGGCGCCGGATCTCCGGTATTGGCCGGATTGATTCCGAGAAGCTCGACTTCGAATATCAACGTAGCATTCGGTCCGATGTCGCCGCCGGCACCGCGTTCGCCGTACGCGAGATTCGAGGGGATGGCGAGTTCGTATTTGGATCCGACCGACATCAGTTGCAGCGCTTCGGTCCATCCCGGAATGACACCGTTGACCGGGAAGGTGGCGGGCTGGCCGCGCTCGATTGAACTGTCGAACACTTTTCCATCGATCAAGGTACCCTTGTAGTGAACCGAAACCGTATCGGTGGCTTTCGGTTTTTCGCCCTTGCCTTCCGTCACAACCTTGTATTGCAGACCACTCGACGTCACTTTCACGCCGCTTTTCTTCGCATTTTCAGCCAGGAAGGCTTCGCCATCCTTCTTGTTCTTTTCTCCTGCCACCTTTGCCTGCTCCTTTTGCTTGTCCATAATCTCTTTCTGGAATGTCATCAACGTATCCTGCATCTCCTGTTCGGTCATCAGGAGTGTGCCGCCCGTGAGTGATTCCTTGAGACCTTTGAGTACGAGATCCACATTGAGATCGAAGTTTTCCTTCTTCAGGGAGGATCCAATGTTGACTCCGATGCTGTAACTGATCTTGTCTTTGGTGTCCTTGAGTTCGACTTTGGGTTCTGCTGCGTTCAGCGTAGTTATCGTTAGAGCGCCGATCGTGAGAAACGCTAGGAATGTTTTCATCTGAAGTGTCTCCTTCATGCCGGATACCGGCGGTTAAAACCGCGGCAGTATAGCACAACACAACGGAATAAATAGCGTGATGAGGTATTTTTTTTGGCGGATCGCGATGGACGATCCGGCGAAGATCAAAGGTATTCCGCGAATCGGATGGTGCGTGACATGACCCGGTTGCCCCGCTCGATCTTCAGCCTGACCTTCCCGCCGGCATCGCCATCGAGCGACGCCCGCCAGTCCAGATCACTCATGGAAGTGATCTCCACCCCGTCGATTTCGATGATCCGGTCTCCTGGGAGGATCTTTTTCCGAGCTCCCGGACTCCCAGGTATTGTTCCGAGCACGACCAGAGCGTCGTCCCTTCGCACGGCTGAAATCCCTGAGCGGATCATGTGCAGCGGGATATCGAAGTCGGGATTGGGTTCGAGAATGACCCGTTTGCGGGGATAATCGAAGTACACCGTGAATCGCGACCAGACATCGTTCCCGATCGTTCCGATCGAATCGCGCATCGCCAGCGCGCCTCCGGTTTCCGATGTCTGGAGAGTCACGATGGGCCGATCGAACCGGTATCCGCCGAGATCGAACTTATTTGCTCGAGTGAAGAACGTCGGTGTAGTCCCGCCGGCTCCCATGGTGTTCATTTCAATGTGAGGAGCATAGGCCTCGACCAGTCCGTTCCTGTTCACGAATGGGCTGTGCAGATGGATCGCTCCCGCTGCACCGGTATCGACGCGAAAAGTACCGGTCCATTGCTCATCGAGAGTCGCTTCGATATGCATGAGTCCGCCCGTGATTTCTCCCTTCAGAACGCTGCCTTCTCCTGAATACTTGAAATTCGTCGGTTCGATCAGCGTCATGAGACTTGCCCGGATATCGAGTTTGATGACGGCGCGGGCGAACAGGTCGTATCCGAGAATCCCCTGGATATCGACGCCGAGCGCCGCGCTGAGTGAATCGAGCGCGCCGGAGTAGATCTTCAGGTTCTGAATCGAGAAACCGTCGATATCGAGCGAATCGATCTGACAGGCTCCGAACACCTCTGTACCGCCGACACCCAATGCCTGCATGCCTTCAGTGATTTCGAGGTCGAGGTCTTTGGCGAGCGACCGGTTCAGAATCGTGGCTGCCGCTCCGGAATCCAGTAGAAACAGATAAGGCCCTTTTTTGTTGATCCGGACGGGAATCAGGATGTGATCGCCGATGCGTGTGAGATCGATCATGTGACGGGTCTTCCCTTCCGGAAACGTGAAATCGCGACGCGCTGAAATCGGAGGATCGAAGACACGCGGAGGAATGCTGATGTTGAACTCGGCGGAGTTCAATTCAATATGAGTTTCAGGCATGCCGGCCAACTGAATGTACTGCACGGTGGTGAACGGAATCTGCACCCCTGAGACCTCGCGGTAATCACTCAGATGCGTCGTGACCGGAATACCGTCTTCAATCTCGTCGATCCGCTCGGCAAGAAATGTCTCAGGATTCAGAAGTAATGTCCGGGTCGTCTGGCGCCGAATATCCCTCACGCGAAGCACCCGATACTCCCGATCATCCCTCATCTCGACACCGCCGTCCTCCAATTCATACCCCGTGCCCGGAAACAGATACTGAAACATCGGGATGACCGGTGCTGCCACTATACCGTCAGCATTTGCCAGTTCCTTCATCACTACCTGTCCATTTTGATCGAGTGTCCATTCGACGCCGCCCGATTCTCCCTGTGTCTGCTCCATCACGGGTGTCTTGATCCGTACAAAGTAGTTTCCGGGTGCCGTAAACATCTCTTCGATAGTGCCCTTGATCATGACAATCCGGACATCCGACAGGAAGCGGGCCGAAGATACTGCCCGGATGACGGCTTCCCCTCCCAGCGCATCCCGATGACGGAGTGCCAGTTCCGGAAGTTCGGCCAGACTTGCGGGAGCAGCGGAGGCAATCAGT
>Ga0302253_1001689_pt1 | contig 12552 bp, 5 predicted proteins | sample AAG_RA_Trp_MG_FD_193537 | JGI IMG/M metagenome (GOLD analysis project Ga0302253, IMG submission 193537) | Enriched activated sludge microbial communities from anaerobic digester in WTTP, New Holstein, Wisconsin, United States - AAG_RA_Trp | ecosystem: Engineered > Bioreactor > Anaerobic >... | reverse complement strand
AAAGTTTAAAAAGGCCGGGGTTTGAAGCAGCCAGCGGACCAGTTCGTCCAGATCATCGAAGCGGGGCGCGGATTCTTCACCGAGAGCTTCCGGAAGGCCGGTTTCCCGACGCAGTTGTTCCAGACGGTCCGCGCTGTCGCGGCTGACCGAAGGGTGACGCGACACGAGGTTGATGATCGCTTGTGCTTCCTTTAACCGAGGAGGGGTCAGATTGACGAAAACCTGGGTGATTTCGATCAGTGAATCCAGCATCATGGGGATGGATCGGATCGAGATGGCGATGTCGAGTCCTTCGCGGAGAAATCGGAGCGCGCGGTCGAATGCGTCCTGTTTGAATGCCTGATACGCCAAGGTCACTTTGCTCAGGATGATCCCCCATTTGTCGCCGATCTCGTTGAACAGTTTCACGCTCTCTTCAATCATCGGCGCTGCTTTTTCGTCTTCATCGATCATCATCAGCATACCGCTGTAGTTATTCAAAGAAAGGGCGATGCCCCAGCGATCGCCGATGCGTCGGTAGATCGCAAGGCATTCCTCGAAATTTCGGCGTGCGGCGTCAGGTTCTTTCTGAACATTGTGAAGATTGGCGAGGTTCAGGAGGGATAGAGCGATTCCCCATTGGTCACCGATCTCACGGCGAATCTGCAGACTGTCCCGGTGCATCTGTCGGGCGATCGAGAAGTTGCCGAGGAACTGTTCGACGTTTCCGAGATTGTCGAGAGCGCTGGCGATGCCGACCCGATCTCCCATTTCTTTGCGGATCTGGAGGCTTTCCTGCATGAGCACGCGCTCGCGTTCGCGATCCCCGAGCGCTCCGGCGGCGATGCCCAGGTTGGCCAGGAGGCCGGCCATGCTTTTCCGGTCTCCGATTTCACGGACCAGTCTGAGGCTCTGTTCGTAATAATCGTGGGCGAGAGTCAGGTCGCCGAGAGAACCGAGCACGTTGGCGAGGTTGTTCAGCGATGCAGCCGTGCCTTTCCGATCATTGATTTCACGGCGGATGGCCAGAGCTGTTTCGTGGTATTGCCTGGCGTGGATGAAGTCACCCATCCGGCTCGAGATACCGCCCATGCCGTTGAGCGCCAGCGCTTCTTCCTTCCGAAGTCCCTTCCGGCGGAAAACTTCATGACTCCGGCGGATCAGTTCCATGGCGGAATCGAACTGGGCGAGATTGAATTTGAAGACCCCGCGCCTGTTGCACAGCTTGGCAATGACCGTTTCGAGTTGTTCGGTGAGCGATGGATCATCGATGGCCGACAACGCGTCGGAGGCATACCGGAACAACTCTTCACCCTCGTGGAACATACCGTTGTCACTGTAATAGAGGGACAGGGGTTCGAGATATTTTTCGAGGGTGTCGATATCGGACGTCTGCACACTCGACCGCCACCCCGTGCGAATGTTGTCGATTTCCTCAGTGATCTGCGTCTGAAAACGCTTCTCTTTCTGTTCGCGGTGCAACTGAAGCGATTTCTGGCAGTAGATGGCGAAAAACTCACGATGGAGCCGGGCCACGCGGTCGAGTTCCTCGGGGTCTCCGTCGAGTTTTTCTCCGAGGTACTGTCGGAGCACTTCGAGCACGTGGTAGCGGTTTGAGAACGTGCGGTAGAGGAGGGATTTGTCCATGAGAGCGGAGAGGGTGGAAATCGGTGTTCCGGTCACCTGCATAGCGGCCTCCCGGGTGAATCCGCCCCTAAAGATCGCCAATCGCTTGAACACCTGTTGTTCTTCGTTGATCAGCAATGTCCAGGAATGCTCGAAGACCGCTCGTACACTCCGGTGACGCTCGGGAACATTCCGTTGCGTTGTCGAGAGAAAATCGAAGTTTTTCGAAATTTCGTCCGCAATCTCCTGACACGAAAGGACGCGGATCCAGGCCGAAGCGAGCTCGATTCCGAGCGGCATACCTTCGACGATGCGGCAGATCCGCCCGATGTGGGGTTTGATCTCATCCGTGAGTACAAACGGTGGATAGGTCCGTCGCGCGCATTGCAGGAACATTTTGACCGCGCTGTAATCTTCCGGCTGGTAAGGCTGATTTTCAGGCGGATAGGTAAGCCCGGTGACCTCGAAAATGACTTCTCCCATCAGATTCAGGCGTTCGCGGGAGGTCGTAATGATCCGTATATCAGGGCATTTCTCAAGAATCCGGCCGACAAACCCGGCTCCTCCCATCAGGTGTTCGAAATTGTCCAGAATCAGCAGCATTTCCGTGTTCCGGATGTGTCCCATCAGTTGCTCTTCGGGATCCTGCGCGCCGCTGAATGTGAAACGGATCGCTTCCGCGACTGCCGATACGATAAACTCGGGTGCGGTCACGGGAGCCAGGGGGACGAAAAACACACCATCCTGAAAATACCGAATTTTCTCTTCCGCGATCCGCAATGCCAACCTCGTTTTTCCGATTCCGCCCTGCCCGACCAGCGTGATGAGCCTTTTTTCCTCGATGATCCGTCCCAGTTTGAGGATTTCCGGATGTCGTCCGACAAATCCGGTCAGACTCGACGGGAGATTGTGCGGAGGAATTTTCGTGGCGATTTCGACGCGATCCTTCAACGGAATATCGGTGATTTCGCGCGTGAACTCCCAGCCCTCCTCGGGTAATTTCCTGAGAATCCCGCGTTTGACCAGGTAGGTCGTGGCGCGCGCGACGTGAGAGGGGAGTCCGAGCGTTTCGCGGTGAAGCCAGTCGATAAATGCGTCCGGAGGTTCCCATTGCAGAATGCTGCGGAGCCATATCTTGACTCCGTTTCGGGAAATCGGATTCAACTCGATCGTATCGCGTAACGGAACATCCATGGCGATGGACCGTGCCGAGGATTCTGTATTGATCGCGTAAACAATCGCAAATGACGCCAGTTGAATGTTCTGCTGAAGGAATCTCAGAAACTCGAGTGTGGCTCGATCCACATGGTGCAGATCATCCACAAGGAGGATCAGGGTATCCTTGCCCTGTTCGAGAAGGCACCGGTCGATCGTGGCACAGAGATCTTCCCGGGACTGGTAAGGCGGGATCGTGTATCGCCATCGCTTCCGCGCTTCCGCCCATGCACCGTAGGGACGGTTTTTCATGGCGGAAAAGCCTGAAATCATCAGCGTATCGGCGCCCCGCATTTCTGCCGTGGCCCGGATCTCCTTCAGAAAACGGGATCGGCCGGACCCGGGAACGCCTGCGACCGTCAGAACCCCCCGATGCTTGTCCGGAAGACTGTCCAGAAAACAATACAGAATATCCAGCGCGGAATCCCGTTCCACAAGACGGGACAACTGGTCGAACTGAAGGTCTGGACGCGCAAAGGCATCCTCGTGAACTACCCGGTTCCGTCCCCGGCTCTTGGCCTCGAGCAGGCGCATGTCCGCCTTGTCGAACAGTGTGCGTGGATCCAGCGTGTCCTCGGGATAGGTTGCAAGGCCGATGCTGACGGTCAGCGTCAGCGGCGGATCGCCGGAAAAACGTGCGGGTCGGATTGTTTCCATGAGCCGGTTGGCTTGATTGAGCGCATGGTTGCGTGTCGTGTTCGGCAGCAGAATGACGAATTCGTCACCCCCGTAACGGAACAGAATATCGGCGGCGCGAATCCCGTTCGAGATCCTTTCGACGACCTCCATCAGCACTTCATCCCCGCGTGTATGGCCGAACGCATCGTTGATGCTCTTGAAATGGTCGATATCGATGATGAGGATGGACAGGGACGAGGCATACCGCTGCGCACTTTCAGCCTCTTCATAGAACCGCTGCTGGAACATCAGACGCGAGTAGGCGCCGGTCAATGGATCACGAAACTCACCGGTTCCTGACATCAGAATCCTCCTGCCCACTGCGCCGATTCAAACTCTTCACGCCAGTCTAATCCGATGGTCTTGAAAAATCAATCGATGCGGCTCATAGTCAAAAGAGAAAGGAGAGACATCGATGAAGTGGCTAAAGTATCTGTGGATCGCAACCGCTATTCTCAACTCTGGTTGCTTCGGCTCCCGACGCACGCATCCGTCTCCCGTGCATGTTCCGATGACATCTGCGAAACTGGCCGGGGTTTCGGGTCTCTGCTCGGGATGGAATGTCCTGCTCATCACGATCGATGCTCTGCGGACCGATCATCTGAGTTGCCATGGATACAGCAGAATGACGACTCCTGAAATCGACCGAGCGGCAAGTGAAGGGGTCGATTTCCTGAATTGTTACGTGCAGGCACCGCACACACACGCATCCGTTGCCTCGATTTTAACCGGTCTGTACCCGTTTCGCCATGAATCGGTGATCGGATCGCGGAAACTGAGTCACATTCATGAGACGATTGCGGAATGTTTGCAAAAACATGAATATACAACCGGGGCTTTTGTTTTTAACTACTGGCTCTCGCGAGAAATGGGTTTCGCACAGGGCTTCCAGGACTACAACTATCTCAATCGGGACCTCTCGGATCAGACCGTCGAAAATTCGATCAAGGAGTGGATTTCAGGGCAGAGGGGCACGCCGTTTTTCCTCTGGTTGCACTACCTGGAACCTCACGCCGGGTATATCGCCCGTGACCCGTACTTCGATTTGTTCATGCCGGGTTACCGCGGGCCACGCGACGAGTTCACCAATGACAGTCTCAACCAGCATCGGCTCGCAAAGCACCGACTTAAAAAGAAGCGGTTGCAGTATATCATCGGATGCTATGACAGTGAGATCCGGTGTGCCGACGCCTCCATCGGCAGGATTCTGGATCATCTCCATTCGGAGGGGCTGACATCGAATACCCTGGTCATCATCACGGCGGATCATGGGGAGGAGTTTCAGGATCACGGGTCGCTCGGACACGATCATACACTCTATAACGAATTGCTCCACGTGCCTCTTGTCATGAAGGCTCCGGACGTCCTGGTCCCCGGCCGATCAACGGTCTCCGTTCAGAGTATCGATCTGTATGCGTCGATCATGGATCTGCTGGGTATCCCGGTTCCTCATACCGTTCAGGGACATGCCATATTCACAGAGGATTCGACCGAAAGATTCGATGAACCATACGCTTATGCGCAGCGTTATTTTATAAATCCAGATGCGCATCTCGTATCCTTCCAGACATATTCCTGGAAACTGCTCCTGCAGATCAACCAGATTGATCGGAGTGATTTCAATCACTGGTCACCCGATGCGAAGCGGGATACGATATTTCTGTATAATCTGGCCGTGGACCCTCGGGAACAGAACAATGTGGCTGACGAGAATCCCGAGAAGGTTGAATTGCTGATCAGATGCATATGCGAACTATTAGAGAAAAACCGACGATCTCCGGCCCGAAGCGTCCGCGAGGTTGAGACGGATCTGGACGAAGACACCAAGGCAAAACTCAGAAGTCTGGGGTACGCCCCCTGAAAGGATCGATATGAAATACAGGGTACTTGCTTCGCTGGTCATGATGCTGGGATGGGGATGCAACTCCGTGACGACCGAATATCCCGTTACAAACACCTGTCCGCCGCAGGTTCATGACGTGTTCGACGGTTTTTGGATGACGGAGGACGGTGTATTCGAACTGCGGTTCGATGCGACGGGTGTGGCGCATTTCGGGTCCATGGACTGGTCGGAGCAGAACGGAGCGTTCGAACCGCTCACCGGGGATCTGATGATACAGGGTGACGATCGGGGAGGGTACCTGAGCGCCCGATTCAGGGACGAGGGCAAACCGGATCCGGAAAAAGGCTATTATCTCGCAGCATACACATTCGAATCGAAGGACCGACTCCTGGTGTATCTGCCGAAAGTGGAGAGGTTCATCGGGTGGATTGAAGGCGGAAAGGTGAAGGGTGTGGTGCAGAAAGGTGAGCATTCCCGGTCGGCGCATATCGAGTCGTCAGCTGCGGAATATCTGGAGCTGATCCGATCCTCTGCTCTGGATGACGCTTTCGATCAGACGGAGCCGCTCGTGTTTCATCGGGTCCGGTTGCCGGAGCCCCGGAAGAGCCCGGTGCCGGAGAAAACACCGCAAAAATGAGTCGATAGCGGGCATCCTTGATCATTCTCACGCATATGATATGATGAAGACACACAGGAGGAGAAGAAACATGAAACAGTTCCTGAGTGTGTTGGTTCTGTTTTCCGGAGTATCTCTGTATGCCATGTGCGCTGCCGCGACCATCCGTGTGCCTCAGGATCAACCCGACATCCGGTCCGCCGTGGACGCGTTGATCGCGAGCGGCACATCGATCGAGGCCATTGCTGCGCCGTGCCGGACCCCGTATGGTCTGGCCTGGGACGGGCAAAACCTGTGGTGTTCGGATTTCGAGACCCGCCGGATCTATAAAATGACGCCCGATGGTGAGGTGTTGGACGATTTCCCCTCACCGGCGGTCTATCCGACGGGGATGACGTGGGACGGACAGCATCTTTGGTTGGCCGATGCACACGGAGCGATCATCCGGATGGATGAGTCCTGCCGTCCGGACCGAATCCTGCCCTCGCCTGGACCGAATCCGGAAGGCATCACCTGGGACGGACAGTGCTTCTTTGTAGCGGACAGTGTTTCACAATCGCTGTCTTTGATCGATGCCGAAGGCGAGATTGTCGCACAGACGGATTATCCGACGGTCGACTTCGAAATCGATGTGGCGGGCTTGGCGTTCCAGAACAACCGGTTGTGGATTGTCGATCGGTATGCTTCGTTTCTATATGTATACGATCCGATTGAAGACAGATTCGCAGGCGGTGTTCTCTTGCCTGGGAAGGATTGCAGGGGGGTTGCTCATGATGGAACCGATGTCTGGTTGTCCGATATCTCGGATGGAAAAATCTACCGTGTCGGCATTGATTTTTCACCTGGAGAAATCGTATTGGCCGATGGAGTGTATCAGGGGCCGAGAAATCGTGGTTTGACGGTTGATGGGCGAGCCATTCGCATTCGATCCGAGAATGGACCGGCATCATGCATCGTTGATTGCATGGAGAAGGATAGATTGATTCTGATCCGCTACATGGAAGAGCGCACATCGGAAATTGAAGGGATCTCGATACGAAACGGGAATTCGGTCGATCTCGAGAGAACCGGTGGCGGGGCAATTCGGTTGTTCGGCGCCTCGGCGGTAATCCGCAATTGTCGGTTTTTCAATTGCAGAGCTGACTATGGGACGGTTTTCTATAAGTATAGTTCAGGAGAGGTCGATTCATGTCAGTTCGACAGAAGCGGAAATGTCGGATTGGGAACTGATTTCGCGAACAGGAAGACAGTGATTGTCCGGGAGAGTCGATTCACGAAAAGTTCCGGAAGTGGGATTTACGTTCCAGAGGCTGCCCGGGTGCTGATTGATCGTTGTATATTTGAAGAAAACAGTGTCAGCATAGGAGGTGCAGTGGATCTCAGGAATACTGCGGATTTGAAGATCACGGCGTCGGTTTTTAAATCCAATTCAGCAACAACTGGTGGAGCTGTGTATCTCGAAAACAACACATGTGCGATGATTCAGGATTGTGTATTCTTGATGAACATCGCGTATTCTGGTGCCGCAGTTGCCTGTGGAACAGGTGGGTTGAATCACTTCTGCAACTGCCTGTTCACTCGAAATCGAGCATCCAAAAGCGGCGCAGCGATTTCCAACCGATCCATTGTGAGTCTCAATGCGTGCTCCATCGTCGATAACATCGCATATTGGGAAGGCGGTGGAGTATCCTGTAGCACGAATTCTGCTCTGAATACGACATCATCGGTTGTTTTTGGTAACTATCCGGATCAGATCGCCGGTGATGCTTTGTATGCAGTGGAATACTCGAATGTTCAAGATGGTTTCGACGGTGAGCACAATATCGATGCCGATCCGCAGTTCGAATTCGGTGTTCTGGGCGATTATTGCCTTAGTTCCGCCAGCCCCTGCATCGATGCCGGACACGGAATGGCACACGACATCTGCATTCCCGTTGCAGATGGCACGGTATGTCTCGATCGATTGACCACTCGACAGGACTCCGTTCCGGATTCCGGAATACTGGATATGGGATATCATTATACGCCGTACCGGAATGATCCCGATTTCAGGATACGCATCGACCTACCCCATCACTTTTTCGCTCCGGGAGATCCATGTGAAGTCGCGGTCGATATCTTCAATCCGTCCGGGCAGACGGTACCCGGCACACCCGTGTTTGTCTGGCTGGAAATGGGTGGGGTGCTGTATTGTGCCCCATCGTTCGGGACATTCGACTATTACTCGATCGATCTGGTTCCCGGCGAAACGAGGCTTCAGGTGCTCGACCCCTTCATCTGGCCCGAGGGGATCAGTTCGGTGATCGGGGTCCACTGGTATGCCGCACTGACCGATCCCGGAATGACCCGGATTGTCGGCTGGATGGATCTCTTCCCGATGGCCTGGTGACCCGCTCATACGGATCGCAGCTCCTGTTTGACATGCCGGAATCATCTGAATAGACTCGCTCGCGCACCGTCGGAATCGTTTGATTTCGCTCGGTGTGCATTCCGCAGCACGCACCATTCAGAGGATTCATCGCATGAACGACATTCCCGAGACCATTCATCGACTCAGGCACTGGCTGAAAACCGCCATCGCCCGTCTCGAAACCAAATTCCCCTACGCCCAGGCATCGTTTTCCGAACAGGAAGGCCTGGCCATCATGTCGAACCGGCAGGAAACGCGTGTATCCGAGATTCCCTCGCGGCGCGGCATCACTCTGGCGGTCCACACGGGTCAATTCTGGGCGGAAGTCGGGGCATCCGAAGTCACCGAAGCCTCCATCGATGCCTCCGTTACCCGGCTGCTCGAACGGATTCCCGTCGAATCCGGAGGCACGCCGATCGATCCCGGCCGGCCGTGGTCGGGCGATTTCCATTCGGAATACCGGATTGACCCGCGGCAGATTCCGCTCAGGGACAAGATCGAACGGCTGGCCGAGATCCGCCAGGTTCTGACCGGCGGCAGTCCGCGCGTGGCGGCCGCGTTCGTCCGGTACGGCGAGCGGATCGTCCGGAAGGTCTATGTCAACCGCGTCAAGGATCTGTATCAGGAACTCCTCCATGTCTCGAGCGTTCCCGTGGTGATCGTGTCGGACGGGCGGTCGACGAAAACCATGCACGGTGGCAACGGGTATCAGGCCGGTTTCGAGAAGATCGAATACTCGCGTGAGGCGCTTGAGACTCTCGTTCGGGAATCCGAATCCCTGCTCGATGCGGGCACGATCGAACCCGGTATTTATGAGGTGGTCGGGGGCCCGGGCCTGGCGGGGGTGATCGCGCACGAGGCATTCGGGCATGGCGTCGAAGCCGACATGTTTCTCAAGCAACGCGCCAAGGCGGTCGATTATCTGGGCAAACCCGTCGCCTCACCACTGGTGAACATGATCGACTCCCCCCTCACGAAGGGGTATCCGGGGAGCTATTTTTTCGATGATGAGGGGATGCCGGCCACCGACACGCATATCATCGAAAACGGTGTGCTCCGGAACGTTCTGACGGATCTGCGTTCCGCATCGGAACTCGGGGTCCCGCGATCGGCAAACGGACGCCGGGAAGCGTTCACGAACAAGGTCTATGCCCGCATGACCAATACGTATTTTGCGCCGGGCGAATCCACGCGGGACGCGATGATTGCCTCGGTCGACAGAGGTCTTTACATGCCGCACGGCAGCAATGGGATGGAAGATCCCAAGAACTGGGGAATCCAGGTCGAAAGCCCCTTCGCACTCGAAATCCGCGGCGGAAAACTGACCGGAAAAGTGTTTGCTCCGGTCGTCATCACCGGATTCGTGCCGGACCTGCTGAATTCCATTTCCATGGTCGGCAACGATCTGCATCTCGAAGGTCTCGGAATCTGCCAGAAAGGCCACAAGGAACAGGTTCCCGTGGCGATCGGCGGCCCGCATCTCAAGATGACTGCCCGAGTCGGTTGAAAGGACGGAAGGACATGATCGAGACTATCCGAGCAGCACTGGACAAACAGGATCGGCTCTCCGCATGGGCGATCTCGGAACGGCAACTCCGCTCGACGCAACTCTATGAGGTTTTCGGCAAACGGGAATCCATCCGGGCCGTTGACGCGACGACGTATGATGTCGATCTGCATGTGCCGGTTCATCTGGACGGTCGTGAACGCATGGGGTCGATCCGGATCGAAATCGCTCCCGGGGAGACCGGCATCGACACGCGTGTCCGGAGGGCGATCGAATCGGCGTCGGTGCATGGGAACCGGCCATTCACATTGCCCGGGGGCGGCATGACCTATCCGGATTTCCAGTCTGCCGATCCGGATATCGTGACCAATCCCTGGCAGGTGATCGACGATATTCACGAATCGCTGCGGGAAGAGGCAGCGAAGGCGCCGGATATCCGGATTTCGAGCACCGAGGTGTTCGTGAAATACATCCGGCAGCGGCTGGTCAACAGCAGGGGACTCGATGTCAGCCAGGACTACACGGATTGTCTCTGGGAAATCGTCCTGTTCCACGGGCGGAAGCCTGAGGAGAGTGAGTTCTGGTCGATTTTCAGTCGCCCGCAATGGAGGCAGTTGAACATCGGGGAAAAATTCGGGGTATTTGCGCAGCATGCCCGCAATGCGCTGGTCGCGCAGACTCCGCGAAGCGGGAACTGTCCCGTGGTTTTAACCGGAGACGCGCTCGAGGTGTTGTACCAATATATGATTCATCACGCGTCGGCCTCGGCGAGATTCACCGGGTCATCACTGTTCGAACCGGGCAAACCGGTATTACCTGATGAACCTCTAGGGGATCGCTTCACGATGTATTCCAATTCGGTCATCCCGGGAGGCACCTATTCGCGACGATTCGATCCGGACGGTCTTCCGGGCGGGCGGGTTCGGATCATTCATGACGGCGTTCTGGAGCGGTTCTGGGCGACCCGTCAATACGCAGAGTATCTCGGAATCGAACCCACCGGAGCTTTTACGAACATCGAGTTACCGCCGGGAACCCGATCCTGGGAGGAACTCCTCCAGTCGGATGACCGGGTGATCCTGGTCGAGCAGTTTTCGACATTCGATCCGCAGCCCGTCGCCGGGAATTATCTCGGGGAAATCCGTGTGGGCTATGAATACCGGGCGGACGGTTCGGTCGTTCCGTTGCGGGGAGGCAGTGTTACTGGTAATGTGGTGAGTGGATTGACGAATGCGTGTTTCTGCCGGGAGATGGAGATTTTCCAGGGGTATTATGGCCCCCGGGGCGTCCGGTTTGAGGAAGCGCAGGTAGCGGGACTTTAATCGAAGGAGAGACAACATGACGATGCAGGATCCGTTTGTGGTGAAAATCGAGCAACAGTTCGATCAGATTATTCGAAATTTTCAGAATTCCGGGGTTTCCGGCAAAGCGCTGATGGAGGATCTGGTCAAACGGTATACCGAAGAGAAATGCCTGTCGGGCGGCAAGCCGTTTCCGACGTTTCTGAAGCCCGCATTTCTGTCTCCGTCGCAGATGACCATGGTCCGGCATGTCACGGAAGTCATCATGAGTTGTCTCGAGAAAGTATCGAATCTGTTCTTCGAGGATCCGTCGTATCTGCCGATCTTCGAGATGGCACCGGGGGAAGCCGACATTGCCCGTGTGCGGGCGAAGTATCCGAACAAGGTGCAGCATGCCCGGCTCGATGCATTCATGACCGGCGACAATCTCCAGTTTTGTGAGTTCAACTGCGACACGCCCGGAGGTCCCGGATACTCGGATATTCAGGTGCAGTTATTGCTGGAAACTCCTCCCATGAAGGAAATCATGAAGAGTTACCGGATTGTGCGGGATCATTTCATGCAGAGCGTTCTGGATTGCCTGCTGGATTGTTACCGGCATTACGGTTGGGACGGCAAGGGCAAACCGCGGATTCTGATTTTCACCTTTTTTGATCTCGATCCGACCATGGAAGAACTTTACGTTCTGCAGAAGTATTTCCAGTCGCAGGGGCATGAGTGTGTTGTGGCTCAGCCGACGGATTGCACGTTTGAAAAGGGCAGGTTGGTGGTCGGTGGCAAGCCGGTTGAGTTGGTGTATCGCCGCGGCGCAACGCAGTGGTGGCTGTCGCATAAGGACAAGTTCGCGGCGCTCTGGGAGGCTTACAGCACCGGTGCGATCTGCATGGTCAATCCGTTGAATTCGAAGCTGGCCGGTAAGAAATCTCTTATGGCCGTACTGCAAAGCGATGCGATGCAGCCAAAGTTGACCGAGGAGGAACGGTATATCGTGCAAAAGCATGTACCGTGGACGCGGTTGGTTGAGGATGCTTCGACGCAGTATCGGGCGAAGACCGTGAAGCTGATCGATTTTCTGAAGGAGAATCGAGCGAACATGGTCATGAAGCCGATCGGCCTGTACGGCGGCAAAAATGTGGCGATCGGGCACGAGATGAGCGATGGCGATTGGGCGAAGGTGATCGACACGGCGCTGGTCGAGCGCTATGTGGCGCAGGAATACATTCCGATTCCGACCATCGATCTGCCGATTTTCGATGATACCGGCGTGCGATTCGAGCCGAAGAAGGTGAACATGAATTTCTTCGCGTTCAACGGCAAGTACGGCGGCGGCATGGCGCGCGTGTCGGACAGCTCGATCATCAATATCTCGGCGGGCGG
>Ga0302253_1001686_pt1 | contig 12572 bp, 9 predicted proteins | sample AAG_RA_Trp_MG_FD_193537 | JGI IMG/M metagenome (GOLD analysis project Ga0302253, IMG submission 193537) | Enriched activated sludge microbial communities from anaerobic digester in WTTP, New Holstein, Wisconsin, United States - AAG_RA_Trp | ecosystem: Engineered > Bioreactor > Anaerobic >... | reverse complement strand
GATTCAATCCGGCGATGGCCAGTCTGGGATTGGAAATACCTTTCCGCTGAAGGTATTGAGCCAGAGTCCGGGATGTGAATTCAATGTGACCGGGAGTCAGGATATCGAAGATCTGCCGAAGTCCGATGTGTGTAGTTGCAAGTGCGACGACCATTCCTGGTGAGTCATAACACATGACTGCACGTGTCGTCCCGGTTCGGGCGGCCAGATAATCCGTGTGCCCGTCAAAGGGGAAGCCGATTCCACGCATGTTCGCCTTGTGGATCGGCAATGTGACCAACGCGTGTAGCCGTCCTGAGCGGACCGCATCGATGGCTGCGTCGAGTGACTCCCATGCGATGCGAGCACTCAAGGCAGAAGGTGAACCCGGGGTCCATGTGCCCCCCCCCTCACCGATCACACGGCACTCGATTGCGGATCCAGTGACATATCCTCCGTCGATCCCCAGAGTCGGTGTCATCTCGTGGAAAACGACTTCGAGGAGTTCCGGGGGAGCAAACACCGTCAGATCAAACGAAATATCTGAACTGCCTGCGAGAAGAAACCGAGCTAGGACTTCAGGACCGATACCGGCCGAGTCTCCAATGCTGATAGCCAGGTGCGATAACGCCACGTCACAGTTCTTCCGGATTCTGTTGGATCGGGTGAATCGAGCGCCGAAGATCCTTCAGGGAGAGGTTTTCCAGGCTCAGGTAGACGAATCCGAGAATCAGGACGGGGATGTAAGCCATGGCGTGGGCGAGCAACACGTAGGCTTCCAGGTTTCCTTGGATCCCCATGATTTTCAAGACTTCCTTTCCCACGAAGTGAAATGTGCCGATGAACCCGGGAGCGGAAGGAATTGAAACCGCGAAGGCCAGGCCGACGATCAAAAAGATTGCAACGAGAAGCGTCGCGTTGATATCGACTGCGATGAATAGGCAGTAATAGCCGCAACCGAGATCAAGCCAGATGACCATGGAGAGAATGAAAGCAGACAGAAGCGCGCGGAAGCTGGAAAAAATCGCCAGTCCCTGAATAAAGGATTCGAACAAACGCAGGCATGCACGTCCGAAGCGCGTCGGCATAGGTTTGAGGAGGAATCGGATGACGCGAAGAGATGCCGTCGGTCGGATATGCATGGCGATAAAGCAAGCAAGGGCTCCAATGGCGATGATGGCGAGAATCCATGCGCCCTGGATGAGCGAACCAGGCAGAACCACATCGCCTGTCGCGGAAAAATAGAAAATGAATGCGACGAACAGGATCAGAATCGACAGAATATCGAATACACGCTCCATCACTATGGTTCCGAACGATTCACTGATTCCTCGATTTTCCTTGCGGCTGAAAATCCAGGCCCGGATGATCTCACCCATCCGGAACGGTAGAACATTGTTGGCCATATACCCGATACAGACTGCAATCCAGAGTGAATTGATGCGCAATCCTCGATGATCGGGGAAAAAGAATTTCCAACGGTAGGACCTGATCCAAAGCGCCAGGAGCGTAAAGATCAGGGAGGGGAGAAGCCAGATGTAGTGCGCACTCGCGAGTGCTCTTTGGAGGCGCGGGAACTTCAGAACCGCCGCATGAGATGGATCGAATGAACTGGTGAACGGTTCGGTGACGATAATGATATTCGTTCCAAGTGATTCATCGCGCGTTATCCGGTCGATTGTGCGTGTCTCGCCAACCGGATGCGTCTTGTCGGATACCGTAATCCGATCGCCCCGGCGGAAACCCGTCACATCGGCTACATATACGGCGCGGTCCGTTGTCGAGATCGTCTTCGAACCGAAACCGGACGGATGCGACAGTTTCAGAGTATTCACATCCTTGATGAACAGATAAAAAAGCAACACACTCAGGCCAATCCCGATTCCGATGTTGATTGATTTCCTCATTAAAATCATTTTCCGTTTCGAAAAAGTGCGATCAGGCGTTCATCAATCCCGTGACCCAGAGTGCATAGCAAACGACGATCATGATTCCCCAAAACAATGCTTTCCGCTTGACCAGGCGGTTATTATCATCAATTCCCCTGAAGATCAATCCGACGGTCGATCCGATCCAGCCGAAGAAACCGAACACGACGATCAAGGACCAGAATGTCGAAATTTCGTAATCCATATCCATCCCCTAGCCTGCGGGTGATTCAGCCTGCAGGGTACGCGATTCATCGAGGTCGATGTTGTAATGCGTGCCGACGTTGATTTTCGAATGGATGGCCGATTCCAGTACGATAGTGGCCAATTCGAGCAGATTACGGAGTTCAAGACCCTCTACAGATCGTATCGCCTCCGGGCCGAACCGGTCGAACTCCTGTCTCAGCGTCGCCACTTGAGTCAATCCTTCGCACATGCCCCGGTTCGACCGCACGATACCACAAGCATGCCACATTAAGGTCTGCAAATTATGACGAATACAGGCGATGTCCTGCAGAGGCGGGATCGATCGGACGGATCGATCGACGTCTCGGGTGGATTGAGCGAAGCGATCGAGTTTTTCCTGCCATGAATCCGTCATAATGCGGATGTATCGATCAGCATGTACTGCTGCCCGGTATGCGAACACGACGGATTCGAGCAGGGAGTTGGAGGCCAGTCGATTGGCTCCATGGACACCGGTACAGGCAACCTCGCCTCCGGCATACAGGCCATGAATCGACGTCCTTCCATCGATGTCCGTCTTGACACCTCCGCACATGTAATGGGCAGCCGGAGAAACCGGAATTGGTTGTGAAGCGGCATCGACTCCATATTGACGGATCGTTGTTGTGATATGAGGGAAACGACGTTCAACGAATTCGCGACCGAGATGGCTGATATCGAGGAACACTCGATCGGTACTGGTGCGATGCATTTCGGCGACGATGGCTCGCGCAACGATGTCCCGCGGTGCTAGTTCGGCCATCGGATGATAGCGCGGCATGAACCGATCTCCGGCTGCTGTCAATAGAATACCGCCTTCGCCGCGAACAGATTCCGATATTAAGAATGCGGGGGCATTTTCGGCATGAAATGCGGTTGGATGGAACTGGATGAATTCCATGTTTTTCAGTTCCGCCCCGGCGATATGAGCCATAACGAAGCCATCGCCCGTGGCGATTTCGGGGTTGGTGGTCACGGAATATAGCTGTCCGGCACCTCCGGTGGCGAGAAAAACAGTACGCGAGAATATCTGACGAATGGATCCATCCGGTTCGAGCAATTCGACTCCGACGCATGTATTGTCGACGACCAGCAGTCCGGCGATCATCCTATGATCGTAGACGCGGATACTGTTTTTCAGAACGCTTTTCAACAGGGCCGTTTCGATGGCCTGTCCCGTCATATCGCCCACATGGAGAATACGTCGGTCACTATGCCCGCCCTCGCGGGTGAACTCCCAGACGTTCCCAGCCGCCTTGTCGAAATCGACCCCCATGGCCAAAAGATCGAAAATGCGGGCCGGCGCTTCACGAACGAGCACATCGACAGCGGCAGGATCACACAGTCCAGCACCCGCCCGCAATGTATCATCGACATGCTTTTCATAGGTATCCTCGATCGTCAGTACCGCTGCGATTCCGCCTTGTGCATAGCGGGTATTGGATTCGAGTGCGACATCCTTGGTGTAGATTTCGACCGCATGGAACTTGGCGATATGCGCGGCAAACATGAGACCGGCAGCGCCGGATCCGATAATGACGACATCAAGTATCTCGTTGTGTTTCATTGACTGAGTTCCAGCATACGGTCCAGTGGAATCCGGGCACGGGATGCAATCGCGGGATCCACCACAATTCGGGTTTGCATATCCCTCAACGCGTCATGAACGCTGCGCAAAGACGTGAGCTTCATGTTCGAGCAAATCGCACCGGGAATCTCGTGGAATCGTTTTGCAGGGTGCTCTTTCCTCAGCCGGTGAACAAGTCCTGTTTCAGTGACGACGATGAAATCTGTCGCCGGATTCGTTGCGGCTTCCCGCACCATGCCATTGGTACCTGTGATGACATGCGCGCGTTCGAGCACGGATCGAGGAGCTTCCGGGTGCGCCATGACACAAGCGCCGGGAACCATCCGGATCACCGCCTCGACAGCCTCGACTGTGATCAACCGATCATGAACATAACATTGACCGGGCCATTTAATGATGGGCCGGTTCAGGATTCGCTCGGCATAATCTGCCAGATTGCGATCCGGGAGATAGACAATATCGCGATCCGGGTATTGGCTGATAACTTGCATCGCATTCGCAGAAGTCGCACAGATGTCACATTCGGCCTTCACGGCCGCCGAAGTGTTTATGTAAGCGATAAAAACAGCATTCGGATGCCGCTCGCGCATCGCCCGGACCTGTTCTGGAGTTGCACAATCCGCAAGGGGACAACCCGCATCCTCACGCGGGAGAAGAACGGTTTTTTCCGGACAGAGCATCGAAGCGCTCTCGGCCATAAAATGCACACCACAGAACACGATCACCGGGTGGTCGGTCGTGTTGGCCCGTCGAGCCAGATCCAGGGAGTCACCGAGATAATCCGCGATATCCTGAACTTCAGGGCGCTGGTAATTGTGGACGAGAATCACGGCGTTCCGTTGTTTTTTCAGTTCGAGAATCCGTGAAACGAGTTCGGATTGAATCATAGACGCTATTGACCCCCGGCTGGGCGTACGGCCCAGACCGATGTAGACCCGTCAATTCCCTTGAGTGCGGCATCTCCGACCCTCCAGAATATAATATCCTCCTGAAGGATCGGATCAGAATGAGCAAACTCGATCTCCTCCCCCCGGGGTCTCGATCGAAAATCATGCTGAGCCCGAATTTCATTGAACGCTTCTTCGGACACAACAATGCCATTGTTGTTCAGCATGCCACCGACAATGCTGACTTTGAACTGCCCCGGAGCCGCTTTTGATTCGGGTAGAGTGATATAGGACTCCATCGCCGGACGGTCGACTGCGTAACGTGCGATCTTGTGTTCAAACACCGACACGACCTGGCTGCGGAGATTGGGAGCCACCTTGCCTTTGATCTGTTCGAGCACGTCCTGGAGCGTGTCTTTCATCTCACGGACCAGAATGGGATCTCCCTTCCGTTCCGCCGAGGTGCTCTTGCCGGAGCTCAGTCTGCTGGCAATGTTTGCAGGTAAGCCGATGATGGTATCGATCTTCTGGAGATTATCCTTGAAGATATAGGCGTTTTCGATCTGACCGACATGAATCCCGATTCCGACACCTTCAAACGGAACCACGCGTTCCTTTACCATCTGTCGCAGCATCCGGTTGATCAGGATCCCGGTACGGATCGCATTGAGCGTTCGATCGTCCGATTTTCTGCCCTCTCCGAAAACGGCCAGGATAGCGTCTCCCGCAAAAAATTTGATCTGACCTTTGAAGTGTTCGATCACATCGAGTGTCGGATCGAAGAAATCATAGAGGGCTTTCTTCAGGTTATTCGTTGAGATCAGGCCGGCTGAGATTTCCGTAAAACCTCTGAGATCGATGAACATGAGCGTAACCCGACGCTGATCATTGATGACTGTGCGTCCGCTCAGATCGTACGTTATCCTTCCTTCGAGCCCTGCCAATTCATCCGTACCTTCCTTGGTCCTTGCATATTCGGGACCGAGCAACAGGATGCGATCGCGGAAGAACGTAATAACCTCGGTCTTCTGCAGCTCACGGGCCAGCTTGATGTAATCCAGGAGCACCTGATTCCAGATTTTCAGACCGATAGCTTCGAGCAAGGTGTTTTTCCTGAAAGGCAGATGCTTCCCTGGGTTTCGCGCCGGAATGGATCGGAATGTTTCCTGTAATGTGAACACTACGAGTGGATCGAAAAGGATGCAGTTGATGTTGAGTTTGTCGAGTTTGTCCGAAGGAATTCCAATGATTTGTGAAAGGATCGTGCAGACCCAATCGTCCTTGTGTTCGATCGATTCCGCGATGTAGCTGCGGATGCTCTCGTAGAACAAGGTGAAATCCTTGAAATTCAAATAGTACTCGGAATTCTCTTCAATCAGGATTTTTCGAATTTCGTAGAGGGGATCCAGCGGTGATACAAAGTTCTGAAGCAGGCTGAGCTGGACATTCAGCACGTCCGAGACGAAATTGAAGTTGAAGTTCGCTCCCATCTTCGACTTGAGAGTCTCACGGTGAAACGGGATTTCCTGTCGCCGGATATTGTCCTGAAACTCCAATTTTTCATAAACCTGGTTCAGAACCTGCTGGAGCATACTCTTAACATGCGGTTGAATTGCGAAACGAAGTCTCTGATTCCCTGAATTTCGGACCAGAACCTCATCCAGGCCCGCAACCACCATCTTGGTCACAGCCAGCCAGAAGATGTTGAATATACCCAATCGTCGTTCTTGATCGACAATCCCCTCCAGGCATCCGGCCAGAAACGAAACGATGTCATCCCGCGCTTTCAGATAACTCTTGAACTGAGGATGCTCGTAGTCATAACCCCTTCCCTTGAGTTCACGGACGTGCTGAGCGGATTTTTCCATAAAATCGGAGATTCGACCGCTGAGATTGGGAGGGGGGTACACCAAGTAGCCGAGTCGGTTGTCGGCATCGATCGTATCACGCATGGGGGGTAGTTTTGGCAGCGCGATCGATGCATCACGGGAGTGTTCACCAAACATGTTGCGAATCTGGTCGAGATCCCCGAAGGAATAAGAGAGGGGAAGCCTCGAAATCCCAAGGTTTTCATCAAAAACAAGAAACTTGTTCATAGGCTGCCATCCCATGCATCCGGATCGGTAAACTCCGGATGTGAGCTGCTCGTGATCACACCGGTCTCCGGATCGTAATTCCATTCTCCTCCAAAGGGCTCTTTCGGTATCTTCATCAGCACACCCTTCTGCTTCAATTCGTCGAGTGATTCGGGATATCGTCCGTTCGATGCGTGGAAAACCTCGAGCGATCGATGCAAGGTCTGCATGTCGGTTCTAAGTTTCAGCATCAGGGCCTTATCCTGGCTCCGGATGACGACATTCGTGCCGATCTCATCCACCTCTTCCTTGGCCTTCTTACACCCGGATACCCCGCAGCAGATCAGAAATCCGATGACGAACATGCACATCAATATGGCTCGGGAGGTCATATCAAGTCTCCTTCAGATACCATGCAAGAAGATCGGTCATCCGCGCAGAGAAACCGGCACGCATGTTATCCAGAGCGAATCGCAGCGTCACATTGCGTGCCGTGCCATTCGTTCGTAATTGACTCAAATATATCTTATCCTGTCCGACCACATCAAGAATACCCGGGGATTCATCCGTGTCCGACCATCGCAGATTCGGGGCCGCTCCCAAAGCACGGGACAACTGGCTCAACTCGGTATCTTCACGAAACGTGACCCAGATCGTTCCCAGGAAACCGACAAAGAAACAAGCCCACGCAACATCGACTCCGACCTCGATCCGGGGAGATGCAAGTGCATGACGGATCTCTCCCGTCATTCGCCTCTCCTCCTCGGAAGCATCCTTGAGAGGAAACGCATTGAAGCAGAGTTGACGAGGCCATTCATCGAGTGTCGGGTCCTTGAAATTAAGAATCTCGCGCGTTTGGTCGAATAGCTCGTCCATCGCCCGGCGAGTCCCTCTGGCGGAAGCTCCCTGGAGAACAAACATCCGAACCGATTCGATCTCGGATTCACGATGAAGCGCTTCGAGAACTCCCAAGGCACATAGCGAGTAGACGCTCGGGAACGACGCAACCTTCGGAACTCCTTGCCGGAACCGATCGTCGGGCGGTTGTTTCCACACAAGTGGAACCTCGTCCGTCAACGGGATGGATCCGCTGGCGTCCAAAAAAGGGATACCGCTGTGAACGAGTGTTTCAACGAGAGGGCGAGGTTTTTTTACAGGAGTGAGGAGGATCGCGAGATCGAAGGCCTCTTCCGGAATAGATTCGATGCGTCCGACGAGTACCGGTTCACCCCTGAAATCATGGATTTCACCACAACGGTCGCCTTCATCCAGAATCCGGACTTCCGAGACAGGGAGACCATTTTCCTCGATCTTTTCCAGCAACTCGCCAACCTGAAACGATTGACCGCCGATAATAATAATGCGCTTCGGAACCATTCCGCTGTTCCCCCGATTATCCGATGATCGATCCTGCACGGCCTTCTGACCGCACGTCGATCCTTTATAGCAACTGCCATTGAGCGTGACAAATAAAACACGATTGGAGTTTCAATGTTCGTGAAAAAGCGAGCGAATGCGGGTCAGCAATTCCGTCAGAAGATATGGTTTATTGAGAACCTCGTAGCCGGATTTCTCAATCTCTTTCCACTCCTGGGATTGTGAGACGTAACCGCTGGTCAGCAGAATCCGCAGATCGGGAGACCGTTTACGGATCGCACGCATCACATCCAACCCATGAATATCTGGTAGGATGAGGTCAGTAAAGAGAAGATCGATCGATTCCCGGTGAGATTCGAACAGGTCGACTGCCTCGCGGCCGTTACGCGCAGAGATCACGTTGTATCCGTGCTGTTTGAGGGCACGTTCGACAAAAACGCGCAAATCCTCCTCGTCTTCAACAACCAATACCGTTCGGCCTTCGCTGTCCGCCGCCGATTCAGTAGGGGGCGCATGTGACGTCGCTGTACCGGTGCCTGAACGATCCGCAGGAAGATACACCGTGAACGAAGTCCCCTGCCCGGATTGACTCTTCACATCGATCCACCCATCATGCTGCTTCACGATACCATAGACGACAGCCAGTCCTAAACCGGTACCCTGACCAACCTTGGTCGTAAAAAACGGCTCGAATATCATCGGCAACACATCAGTCGGGATCCCGCAACCCGTATCCATAACCGTCAGAGCGACAAAATCCGAGTTTCCTCTGGCGGCCGGATTCGCGATGTCCCGAGGGTCGACACGGAGATTTCTGGTACGGATCGCGATTTCACCGCCGGTCTTCATCGCATCGCGGGCATTGACCGCGAGATTCAGAACGATTTGCTCCAACGATCCCGGATCCCCCATGATCCGATCCAGATCCTCATCGAGCTCGAGTGTGAAGCGGACATCCTCTCCGATCATCCTGCGGAGGAGCTGGAGGAGATTTTCTATGAGAAAATTAAAATCCACGGTTTCGATCTGCAAAGGTTGGAGTCGGCTGAAGATCAGGAGTTGGCGGATCAGCGCCATCGCTCGTGATGTCGCGGTCTGAATACTCAGGACATCCCGCTTTGCGGCATGGTTTTCATCGAGTTCTAACAAGATGAGATCCGAGTAGCCACGGATCGCGGTCAGAATGTTCTTGAAATCGTGCGCCAAACCTGCCGCAAGTCTGCCGACTGCGTCCATCTTCTGAGAATGGAGCAATTGCCGATGGATGGATTCCTTTTCGAGTTCGGCGGTTTTCTCCCGAGAAATATCCCGGATACGAACCAGCATTCCCGTCAACTGATTGCTCTCATTGAGTTGCGGGTTGATCATCAGATCGAACCATCCCTCCTGCCCATCGATCTTCTCGATCTGCACCTCGAGTTGAACCCTCGTCATCAATCGTTGCAGATCGTCCATGGCACGCATCACACGGTCATAATAATCGGTCGTGATCAGATCGAAGATCGAACATCCGATCCGCGATTGTGGCGAATGACCCAGGACGGTTTGCATCGAGGGACTGATGTAGCTGAAGATCCCCATCATGTCGCATTCACAGACAATATCCGACATGCTCTCAGTGATGCGCCTGTATTGTTTCTCGCTGACCTGAAGAGCATCCATGGTTTTTTTCGCAGTGGTAATGTTCTGAATGCTGCCTTCGATGATGTTCCCAGGTCTTTCGGACTCGTGTGTCAACCGGGCATTCTCCAATACCCAGATCTCGTGCCCGTCACAATGCCGTAACCTCACCTGGAAGTCCTGCACGACGCCATCGCCTTTGAGGCGTTCGATCCATTGTTGGCGTTCACCAGCATCAATATACAAGATCGAGGCATCCGTACCGATAAGATCGTCCTTCTCTCCATACCCAAGCATCGCCAGGAAATACTGATTCACGTCGAGAAACTCACCGCCGATGGTTGTCCGATACAGCCCGATCGGAGCGGTATCGAACAGCCGATGATATCTCTGTTCGATGATTCTGTTCCGGATCTGGTACTTTTTTCTCACAAGCACCTGACGCAAAGTTGCTGCAATCGCTCCGTTGCCCGCAACGGGACGAATGATACAATCGTCGATTCCCGCATGGAGAAACGCCAGAACGGATACCGCATCATTCGACTCGGTCAGTGCGACGAGTCCGGTTGCGGGATATCGTGACCGCAGCGTTTCAATCAGACAGACGTCCGTTTCATCATTCGAAAATGGATGCGACAGGAGAATGCAATCCGGAGCAATCGGTTCTCCTCCGAGCAACAGGTGAAGTTCACACGGCTCACTGATGCAGTGGATCTCCACATCAGTCAATGCTTCACGCACACAGGCCGAGATTGCGATCCTTCGCTCAGGATCCCGGTCGATAATGACTGCAAGCAAGGATTGAATCATACCGTCACCCCGTTAATACAATCTGAGTTCGATGAGTCGACACCGCCGGATACTGTCTCAGCTCGAACCATATCGATCCATCCCCCGAATCCTCAAACTCATCGCAGCACCGTCCTCCCATCCGTTCGATACCCTGCCGGATCAGAAGGTGCCGCAACGCAGCATCATGCGAATGATTTTCTGAACAAGCGTCTGATTCGTACCGATCGATCGAGGCAGGCCATAGCGTGACACGGGCAAATTCACCACCCGATACGTCGACACCAATCCGAATCCTCGCTCGCCCGGGATGAATCCGGATAATCGCAGCCATGATCATATGCCGCATGACAAGCAATATACCCATATGATTGACCGAAACGATCGGGAAAGCTCCCTCTATTATGATATCAGCCTTGTACCGACCGATCTGCTCATCGAGCTGCATGCATGTTTCAGTCAGAATCGTCTTCATCGAAATCGGGTGCAAGGGAAGCGGAGCTCGCAGCAGTCTGAGAAGATCCGTAATATCCTGAGCGATCTGTGCGATACCCGAGAGACTCAATTCCGCTCGCTCGATCATGACACGCGCTTCCGGAGAAATCGAATTCGAGCGATCGTCACGGATTCCGATCAGACATCCTCGTATATGTCGAACCTTGTGATTCAAAGAGCCTGAGATACCTGCCAATACCCGCTCATGTTCTTCCTGGCTTGAACGCCGGTTCAGGTCTCCAACCGCATGCCCGATCAGTGGACGAAGATGCTCCAAAAAATTCATCAGGGATCGAGTTGGTGGATCATCGGAGACGATCAGAAGTGCATATGAAAGAGCACCCTTGAGCGTCCACCGATACCAGAGATACCGTCCGAGTCCCGACTCGCGAAGAGCGGTCGTGTACTCGTGCTGTATCGAGCCCGGGACATCCGTTTTTCTACCGGCAATTTCCTGACCAGCCGCGGAATATCCCCAGTAATCAAAAGTCGTTATCCATCCCTGCGGCCAGATCGCCTCGAGCTTTCCGTTAACTCCAACAACGACACTCTGAACCGGATCCCGATCAAACCGGATCATCACACCCGATGTCTGGGGATACAGCTCGTTTAAGAACAGGAGAACACCATTCGCCCAGTCGAAAAGCGAGGAATTCGATGTGATAGTGCTATAGATTTCCGTATCCGTTTCATGTCTGTTCCGGGCCGGTTCCATCTCAGATTCATACTCCGATTCACCCTTGATTCGGGTCTACCATCGACACTCGGATATGCCGCGACAATAGCAGATTATGCCGGATTTTCCAATGTTTGAATTCCATGAGAGGAGAATTATTGCTGCCCGGACTTCTCGACACTGTCCTGGACTCGCTCACAATACGCCCTGATATCAAATTTTCGTTCCAATCCCGAAGCAGCCATATACCGCACCATTCCGAATATCGGACGTTCGACCCACGGCCGATCATGTTTGCCGAAACACCATGCAACCCCGGCATAGCCATTCGGGTCTCGCCCATCGATCTCATAGCGGTTGTTCAGATACAACGCGAAGCGATAAGCCTCCCGCGGAGAACTCATCCATTCAAGGAGCTTCTTCCCCCAATACATGCGCATGTATCCATGCATCTTTCCGGTCCTGAGCATCTCCGTCTGAGCCGCGTTCCAGTAAGGATCCTTTGTCCGTCCCTGCTCCAACTCCTCTTTCGAGTATTGCACCTCCCGAGGATCGTTCAGATGGCAGTTAAGCGTCTTTTTCGCCCACTCCGGCAAACACTCCATGTCGTCATACACCGGATTGAAAAATACGAAATTCATCGCCAACTCCCTGCGGACGATCAATTCCTCGAGAAATGCCTGAGCACCGGCACACGGTTTCGACCGGATACACCGGGTAATCTCGCCCGCAGAAATCTGACCGAAATGGAGATAGGGACTGAGTCCGGATTGGAGATCCTGCCCGGGATCGTTCCGCTGGAGATCATACTGATCCAGTCGAGCCATCAGTCGATTCAATCGATGCATCGCTTCGGAACGGCCGCCACGAATCGACGGCACCGGGGCCGGAACACGTTCTGAAACATCAACGTCTAGAATTTCGCTCAACCCG
>Ga0302253_1001680_pt1 | contig 12597 bp, 9 predicted proteins | sample AAG_RA_Trp_MG_FD_193537 | JGI IMG/M metagenome (GOLD analysis project Ga0302253, IMG submission 193537) | Enriched activated sludge microbial communities from anaerobic digester in WTTP, New Holstein, Wisconsin, United States - AAG_RA_Trp | ecosystem: Engineered > Bioreactor > Anaerobic >... | reverse complement strand
CCCGGTACACCGCCCCCTTGAAGGTGGTTCCCGAAAGGAAGCGCGCAGCCAGCGACTCGGCCTCGTCGCTGCGCTCGTCCAGCACCACCGCCACGGGGATGTTGCGCGCGTCGAGGCTTACGCCGTAACCGAAGAGCAGAAGCAGCACCACGGGCATGACGAGGGCGATGGCTATGCTGCTGGGGTCGCGCACAATCTGCAACGCCTCCTTCACCAGCAGCCCGCGCATCCGCATCAGATAGGCCTGCAACGGCGAGACATCGTCCTTCGCACGTGTCGCGGCCCGCTCAGCCCGTTCAGCCCCTCCCGCCCCTTCCATGGCAGGACACACCGCGCCGTCAACGGACGGTCCCGGATGCGACGGTCCCGGACGCGACGATGCCGGACATACCGCGAAAGACGGCGCGTCATCGTGCGAAGGTGGTGACAACCGTGCCGGGGACGTCTCCGGAGACGTCCCCGGAGAGGACGACAGGCCCGTCGTCTCCCCTTGCGGCCCCTCAAGACCAAGAGAGTCCGGAACAACAGCGGCGTCCCCCGAGGTGGATTCCCCGGCTGGCGCCCCACCCTGCGGCGACGCACGACGGCGTTCCACCAGCGTGATGAACGCCTCCTCGATGGACGTTCCGCCGCCAAGCGCGCGTACGTCGTCGGGTGTCCCCAGCGCCAGCAGTTCACCCCCTGCCAGCACTGCCAGCCTGTCGCAGTACTCCGCCTCTTCCAGAAAATGTGTCGTGACGATGATGGTGACCCCGTCCCGCGCAAGCCCCGTGATACGACGCCAGAAAGCGCGGCGCGCCAGAGGGTCCACGCCCGAGGTCACCTCGTCCAGAAAAAGGATGCGCGGTTCGTGCAGCAGCGCACACGCCAGCGCAAGGCGTTGCCTGTGCCCAAGCGGCAGCGTCCCCGCTGCGGTATCCCGCCACGGGGCCAGCCCCATCTCCTCCAGCGCCCAGAGGATGCGCTCGTTGCGACGCGCCCCCCGCAGCCCGTAGGCCCCGGCGTAGAAGTCGAGGTTCTCGCGCACCGAAAGCCCGCCATATTGCGAGAACCGCTGCGCCACATACCCCACCTGCCTGCGTGCCTCGGCCGCCGCCGTACGCAGGTCGACCCCGCCCACACGCAGCGTTCCCGCCGTGGGCGGCAACAGGCCGCACAACATCCTGAAGGTGGTGCTCTTGCCCGCGCCGTTGGGCCCCAGCAGGCCGAACACCTCACCCTGCCGCACATCGAACGAGACGTCATGCACGGCACGGAACGCCCCGAAACGCCGTTCGAGACCGCGCACCTCCACAAGGGCAGGTCCCGGCACGGCATGCGGGTGCGCCCCTTCACTGGAGTGCCCCGTCACCGTGTCATTCCCAGAGGATGCCAGCACCACAGGGCGCGATGCCGACGACGAGGCCCCATCTCCGTCTCCGGCGGGTGGAGGTGTGACCGTACGAAGGTCATCCCGCCCCTCCAACATGTCCGGCCCTGCCCTTCCGACTCGCCCTGCCACCCCACCCGACGCGCCTGACGCACCAAGAGCACCAGAGACGTCGGCCTCGGCGGGTGCGACATGGGTGAGGTTCTGCCCCTCCCCTGCGGCGTCGGGAGCAGATGGCGTCTCGCCGTCGGCCCTGCGGCGTCGGAAGAGGGCCATGAAACCGTCCTCGAAACGTAACGGACGGGGCATGAACGGGCCGTCACCCGGTAGACTCTCCACAGTCCGGGGCGTCGCGCACAGCAGGTGCACGCGGCCGTCCCGCACCGTCGCATCCAGCACGCCCGGCACACCGTACAGTCCGTGCTGCACCTCGCGGGGGGGCCTCCCGTCTGGTGCGACGGCAAAGGCGCATCCCGCAAGACCCTTGAGGTAGTCTGCGGGCTGGGCGTCACCCAACACCCTTCCCCCGTCCAGCACCAGCACCCGGTCGCACATCTCCGCCTCGTCGAGATAGGCAGTGCTGACGAGTACCGTGATGCCGTCCTCCCGGACGAGACCATGGACGATGTTCCACAACTCACGGCGCGACAGGGGGTCGACCCCTACGGTGGGTTCATCGAGAAGCAGCATGTCGGGCGACTTCACCAGCGTGCAGGCGAGGCCCAGCTTCTGCTTCATACCGCCCGAAAGCCTGCCAGCCAGCCTGTCCATGAAGGGGGCCAGCCCCGTCAGGCGCATGAGATGCGGCCAGCGACGCTTACGCGCTTCGTACGTCACGCCTTGCAGGTCGGCGTAGAGGGTGAGATTCTCGGCCACGGTGAGGTCTTCGTACAGGCCGAAACGCTGCGGCATGTAGCCGATGCGCGACTGGATGGCGAGCGGGTCACGCACAGCATCATGACCGAGCACGGTCATCTCGCCCTCGTCAGGGACCAGCAACCCGGCGGCGATGCGCAAGAGCGTGGTCTTGCCTGCGCCATCCGGCCCCACGAGGCCTGTCACCGTGCCTCTCGCGAGCGCTACGGTGACACCATCAAGGGCACGGACACGCGCCTTGCCGGAACCGAAGCCCCGAACCAGCCCCCGGCACAGGAGCGCAGCCCCTTCGCCTTGCACCGTGCACACCGCGCGAGGGACTTCATGTGCCTTGCCGTGGCCCTGACGACGGGTCACGAATCGTGCCCCCCGCCATGCGCCGCACCGCTCGCCGCAGCAGCGCTCTGGCCAGCGTCCCCCCTGTGCGGCATCGCACGTGACCTGTTGCTCGCAAGTGGCCCGCTGTCGGAGGCGTTCACGTCTCCACCCGAAGAGGCTGCAGAAGGAGCGAGGGACACCAGCCGTACCGTGGCGGGCATGCCGAGTCGCAGCAGCCCTCCCGGGTCATCCACGAGCACCCGCACCTCGTACACCAGCGATGTGCGCAGTTCAGGCGTCTCCACATTGCGGGGCGTGAATTCGGCAGACGCGGCCACATGGGCCACCCTGCCCGCGAAGACCTTGCCCGGTGCGCCGTCGACGGACACCTCCGCCGCGCGCCCCGGGACCATGGTCGCAAGCATGGACTCCGGCACGAAGACCCGCACCCACTTCACCCCGGTGAGGTCGATGGTGCACACCGGGCGCGACGGGGCAGCCATATCGCCCGGTTCGAGAAGGCGCTTGCGCACCACACCCGCCGTGGGGGCGACGAGCACGCTCTCCACACGCCGCCGCTCGAGCACCGCCAGTTCCTGACGGCGCGCCGCCAGTGCGGCCCGCGCCTCATCGATGTCTTCGGAACGCGGCCCCTCGCGCACCAGTGCGAGTTGGGCCCTGGCCTGCGCGGCGCGGCCCTCGGCCACATCTCGCGCGGCACGGGCGTTCTCCTCATCCTGCGGGGCCACCCCCCCGACGGTGAGCAACGCGGCCATGCGTGCATGTACGGCACGGGCATTGACCGCATCGGCTGCCGCCGCCGCCACGTCGGCCTCCGCACGGCGAATCTCCTGCGGGCGGGACCCGGCTTCAAGACGGGCGAGGACGGCCTCTTGTGCCCGCACCGTGGCACGGGAACGGGCAATCTCAAGGTCGAGGCGCTCCGTTTCCAGCGTGGCGACCACATCCCCGGCGGCAACGGCGTCACCCTCGTCCACTTGCACCGTGGACACACGTTCTGCATCCTTGAAGGCGAGGTCCACCTGCCGATGGTCGATGTTCCCATGCAGCACTTCCGGGCCATCTCCGGGCGCATGCCGGGTCACGTACCACCCCGCAGCGCTCGCCACACCCAAAAGAACAAGGAGAACGAAAAGGCGTTTCTTCATGCAACGCTCCTGTGTGACGGCTTCGAAACAGGACGGTGCGGGGCTTCAGGTCATGCCCGTGAAGGCTGGCGTGATGCGGCCTGCAACGTGTTCCGGCGAGATTCCGCACCCGGTCTACCGCCCGGTGTCCCGTGACACCCTGCACCGGATGCCGCTGTACGAAGGCCCACCTTCACATCCCGTCATACACCTTGGCCTATCGCTACCACAAAGCCATGGCAGGAGCGAGGATGGGCTCAGGTTCCTTCAGACTGTGTACCCGAACAGGAACATGTTCCCTCAAAGGAACATCGCTGGTGGAACCGTTCCATTCCCTTCCCGCAAACACACACGAGAAACACGACATCGAAGATGTAACCACCTGTGATTGAACACCTAAAAGGCATGGCACTCCATTTGCTCATGGCAAGGTAAACTTTTGCCCTCAGGAGTGTCCCATGTCCCAGAACGTCATCTCCCAGCCTGTCGAAGCCCAGCAGAGTTTCGCACGGGCCGTGACGGAGAGCCTTCCCGGCCTGCTGCTGGTCTGTGCGGTGGCCCTCGTCGCCAGCTTCGTGGCACCCAAGCTTGAAGCCTATCCGCTGTTCAAGACCTATCTCTCGCTCAAGGACTTCATCCTCGCCATCATCTTCGGCATCATCATCCGCAACACCGTGGGCGTTCCCGCCGTGTTCCAGCCGGGGCTGCGCTACTCGACCATCATGACCAAGACGGGCATCGTCATCATGGGTTCCAGCTATTCGCTGGCGGGCCTTGTCTCGGTGGGTGCACAGGCGCTGGTGTTCATCGCCGTGTTCCTGTTCGGAACGGCGCTGGTCATGATGTGGCTGTGCCGCAAGGTCGGCATGTCCACGCCTCTTGCCGCGTGTCTCGCGGCGGGCATGTCGGTGTGCGGCGTTTCCGCCACCATCGCCATCGCCCCCGCGGTCAAGGCCAAGAACGAGGACATGGCCTACTCCATCGCCGTGGTGCTCATGTTCGGCCTGCTGGCGCTCATCGCCTTCCCGCTCATCGGCAAGGTGTTCAACCTCACCCCCGAGCAGTTCGGTGCCTTCGCGGGCGTCGGCATCGTCAACTCGGCGCAGGTGCTGGCCGCGGGCTTCGGTTTCAGTCAGGAAGCGGGCATCGTCGCGGGCATCTACAACATCGGCCGCGTGGTCTTCCTGCCCTTCGTGGTGCTGATGCTCGCCATCATGGCCGCCGCACAGGAAGCCGAACAGGGCAACGAAGTCGCCAAGATCAACAAGTGGCAGATGATCCGCGACAAGTTCCCGCTGTTCGTCCTGGGCTTCCTCGCCATCGTGTGCCTCAACACGGCGGGCGTTCTCACCAAGCCCGAAGTGAAGATGGCCAAGCACTTCATGGAATGGGCCTTCCTGCTGGGCTTCGCCAGCATCGGTCTCACCACCCGTCTTTCCGACCTGCGCGCTGCGGGCCTCAACGGGTTCCTGTTCGGCTTCGGCGTAGCCGGCCTCAAGGCCGCCCTCGCCCTTGCCGCCGTCCTCCTCTTCATGAGCTAAAGGAGCATAACCATGTCGTTCTTCAAGTCCCTCTCCAAGTCGCGCCGTCAGGACGCCATCGTCGTCTTCCTCGGTTTCGCCGTGATCACCCTCGCCAAGTTCCTCGCCTAGCATCACTGGGCATCACCAGCATCGCCAGCACAACGCCGCCGCCGGAACCCTCCGGCGGCGGCACCACACAAGGAGAACGCCATGCGACGCATCCTTCTCGGCAGCGACGGTTCCGTAGAGGCACGGCACGCCGAAGACCACGTCATCGCCACCCTCCGCCGCGAAGGCGGCAGCGTGATGGCCCTGCATGTTGTGGATACCGACCTCATGCATTATGGCTTGGTGGACCAGCTTGCCACGCAGAGTGACAAGGAGACCTTCCTGAACTACGTGCGCGAGCAGGGCGAGAGCGAATGCGAGGCGCGTCTGGGCGGTTTCGTCGAGCGGGCGCGCAAGAGCGGCGTCCACGCGCTGCTCGGGGTGCGATGGGGCGAACCCCTGCGCGAGGTACTTGCCGCCGCCACCGAGAACGGCGCAGACGAGATAGTGCTGCCCCCGCACAGCTGGGGCATGGACTTCACCACCCCGCATCTCGCCGAACGCCTCAACCGTTCGAGCCCTTGCAAGATAACCATCATGGCCTAGGCCCGCGACGGGCCGAAGGCCCACTGGCCCCTTCGGGCCGGAGTCGCATATGGCCCGCCCCCTTGCCCTGATTCTCATCGCGCTGTGCCTCGCGGTCGCGTCGTCTCGCGCAGCCCCGGCGCATGCCGCCACGCCCCCGCCCGAAGCCGGAACACAGCAGCAGGTCAATGGAACGGGCACGAAGCCCCGCGCCTACCGCTTCGGCGTCATCACGCTGAATCACCCGCTGGTCATCTACCAGCAGTACCAGCCGTTCCTCGACTTTCTCGCCGAACGCCAGCCATGGCGCTTCGAACTGGTACTGGAACACCGCTACTCGACCATCGTGGACAGGCTGGAGGCGGGCACCCTCGACATCGCGCTGCTGGCGGGCCGCACCTTCCTGCAGGCACAGGGCCGCACCCCGCTGATACCGCTCTGTGCCGTACTGGGCCGGGACGGGACCCCCACGACGCGAAGCCTCATCGTGGCACGCGAAGACCGGCAGGACATCCGCTCGCCGGACGACCTCAAGGGCAAGCGTTTCGCCTTCGGGTCGCCCGACTCCACCGCAAGCTACCTCGCGCCCCTCGACCACCTCACCGAACACGGCATCACCCTCGAAGATTTCGCCACCTATGCCAACCTGACAACGCACGATGCCGTGGCGCGTGCCGTCCTTCGCGGCGAATACGACGCCGGGGCCCTTGGCGAACCCATGGCCGTGCGCTACCTCGGGGTGGGACTCAAGGTCGTGGACGCCACGCAGCCCTTCCCCGGCTTCATCATCGTGGCGCGGGCCGATGTCCCCGAAGAGGTACGCAACGCCCTGCGTGACGCCTTGCTTGGCATCGACCCCGACGCCCCCGACGTGGCCCGACTCTCGGAAGGCTGGAACGAAGTGCTGCGCCATGGATTCGGCACGGTGGACGCCTCGGTGTACGAGATGTTCCGCACCATGGAGCGCAGGGTGGGGCTGTCGCCGGATACGCAGGAGGCACAGCCGTGAGATTCGGGATGCAGGCCAAGTTCATCCTCTTCGCGGTGCCGTGCATCGCCATCTTCGCGGGTGTGCTCAGTTTCGTGACCATCCAGCGCGAAGAGGACCTGCTGCTGCGCAACGCCACGCAACAGGGCATGGGCATCGCGCGCATCTCGGCGGTGCTGTTCACCAACGCCCGTATCTACGAAGACCTCGGCATGGTCGACACGTCGGGCATGTCGGACTATCTCGACTATTTCGTGGCCGACGTCATGCGCCTCGACACGCGTATCGTCTATTTCATGGTCTTCGACCCCGAAGGCCGCGTCATCGCGCACAACAACCTGCGCGAATACGGCAGGCGGCACACCGACGAGACGACCCGCACGGCACTGGCGGCGACTTTTCCGACGGTATCGAGACAGGACACGGCAGACCTCGGGCCCCATCTGGACATCGCGGTGCCGTTGTCCATCGGTTCCAAACGCTGGGGGGTGTGCCGCATCGGCTTCTCGCTGCGCGAGATGTACCGCAGCCTCGACGCCCTGCGCCGCGAGGTACTGGGCATCAGCGCGGTACTGCTGCTGGTGGCCCTCGCCGGGGTCTGGTATGCGGGGCGGCACTTCGCGCGCCCCCTCGCCGCCCTTACGCGCACCATGAACGACATCACCGCACGCGGCGACCTTGCGGGCCCGCTGCCCGACCTGCCCCGTCGCGATGACGAGATAGGCACGTTGCAGGCCAGCTTCATGTGGATGACGCGCAGGCTGCGCGACGCCGAACGCGAACGCCTGCGTGCAGTGGAGGGCATGTACCAGACCGAGAAGCTTGCCACCATCGGCCAGCTGGCGTCGGGCGTGGCCCATGAAATCAACAACCCTCTCGGCGGGGTCATCCTCTGCTTCCGCAACCTCACCGAAGGCGGCATGGACGAAGCCACCCGCCGCCAGCATATCGAGGTCATCGACGACGGACTCGAAAAGATACGGCGCATCGTGCGCGAACTCATGCACTATGCGCGCCCCGCCCCGCTTTCCGTGCGCGAGGCGCGTGCCGACGACCTCATCGACCGCACGCTGGCCCTCGTGGACTACACGCTGCAACGCAGGCGCATCAACGTAGTGCGCCACGTCTCGCCCGACGTGCCCCCCCTTGCCATCGACCCCGACAAGATGGGGCAGGTGCTGCTCAACCTCGTCCTCAACGGGGCCGATGCCATGCCTGATGGTGGCACGCTCACCATCACGGCCCGTCGCGCCGGAGACGACGTTCGCATCGAAGTGCAGGATACGGGTTCCGGCGTGGCCGAAGAGCACCGCGAACGCATCTTCGACCCGTTCTTCACCACCAAGCCCGCAGGCAGCGGCACAGGACTCGGCCTTGCCGTGTCGGCGTCCATCGTCATGCGGCACGGCGGCACGCTGACACTGGAACCGCCGCATGACGAGGCGGGGCCCTCCGATTCCGCACTCTTCATCCAGACGCCGCCTGCACAGTCGCCGCCCGCACCGGAGGCACCATCCGCAGAGGCATCCCCCGAGGGCTGCCCCGAAGCCCACAAGGGAGCCTGTACCGACACGCCCCCGGACACCACCCCGCACGCGCACGGCGGACAACACGCAGGGCAAGACCACCCCGCCGGTGCCACCTTCGTCATCAGCCTGCCACTCGCAAGGGAGATGCCATGACCCCCCACTCCATACTTCTCGTCGAAGATGAACTCTCCATGCGCCTCGGCATGCAGCACGCGCTCTCGCGCGCAGGCTACGAGGTCGCCGCGGCGGACACCGCCGAGGCGGCACGCCACGCCCTGCACCGACGACCCTTCGACCTCGTCATCACCGACCTGCGCCTGCCCGGCATGAGCGGCATGGAACTGCTCGACAGCATCCGCGAGATGCATCCGGGCACGGGCGTCATCCTCATCACAGCCTTCCCCGAAGTGGAACTGGCCGTACAGGCCATCAAGGCCGGGGCCTTCGACTTCCTGTGCAAGCCCTTCCAGAGTGACGGGCTGCTCATCGCCGTCGAACGGTTCTTCCGCTTTCTCGACCTCAAGCGCGAGAACGACAGACTGCGCGGAGAACGTGAAGAAGGCGAGTTCATCGGTGAGAGTCCGGCCATGCTCAAGGTCTTCGACCGCATCCGCGCCCTCGCCGACGCCTGTGTGCCGGTACTCGTGCTCGGCCCCAGCGGGTCGGGCAAGGAACTGGTGGCGGGTGCGCTGCATCGCCGCAGCAAGCGCCGCGACAGGCCGTTCATCAAGATCAACTGCGCGGCACTGCCGGAACAGTTGCTCGAATCGGAGTTGTTCGGGCACGAGAAGGGAGCCTTCACCGGTGCCCAGCAGGCGCGCATCGGCAAGTTCGAGGCTGCCGACGGCGGTACGCTGTTCTTCGACGAGGTGGGCGAGATGCCCCTGCCCCTTCAGGCGAAGCTGCTGCGTGTGCTGGAAGACCAGGAGGTGACCCCCGTGGGGGGCAACACCCCGCGCAAGGTCAACGTGCGCACGGTGTTCGCCACGGCACGGAACCTCGAGGAGGCCATAGCCGACGGCAGATTCCGCGAAGACCTCTACTACCGCATCAACGTCGTGCCCGTGACGCTACCGCCCCTGCGCGAACGTGGCAGCGACGTGGCCCTTCTCACCGAACGCTTCCTGCGGCGATTCTGCGCCTTGCACGAACGTCAGGCCACGCTCTCGGAACAGGCCCGCCTTGCCCTGCTGGCCTACGACTACCCCGGCAACGTGCGTGAACTGCGCAACGCCGTGGAACATGCCGTATTGCTGTGCACCGAAGGGGAGATTCACGTGGGGCACCTGCCTGAACGCATCCGCGCAGCCACGCAGTCCATGCCGCCCGCCTGCGACGATGACGCGGGCGACACCCCGGCGTCCCTTGCCGAAGGGGTGGCACGCTTCGAGAGACGCCGCATCATGGAGGCGCTGGAACGCACGGGGGGCCGCAAGATACAGGCTGCCGACCTGCTCGGTATCAGTCGCAAGCAGTTGTGGCTCAAGCTCAAAGAGCTTTCCATCGACATCTAGCAGAGACATCCGGGCGGGGTTTGTCCGATGCGCACCGAAACCTCCCCGACCTCCTGCCCAAGGGCGGCCCAAGGACGGCCCGAGGGCGGTACAAGGGCGCGATTGCGGATAGCTACGGGTGGCCACAGGCTGCGGGGGGGCTGCGGGGAGGCTGCGGGGCTGCACCCGGTCGACCGCCGGTCGGCAGACTGACCGCAACCGGATGGATGAACGCGGCATGGCAAACCGGATACGCCCATGCAGGCAACGGCACGACAGCGCAGCGTATGGGCGCAATCCTCAAGATAACAGGAAAACCATGTCGCCACAGGTCTCCATCGTCATCCCCAACCACGACTACGGCAGGTACCTCGACGCCTGCCTCGACTCCCTCGCGGCCCAGACCCTTCCGGTGCAGCGGATGGAGGTCATCGTGGTGGATGACGCCAGCGGCGACGACTCACTCGAACGTGCCGCCCGCTGGCAGGCATGCCACCCGTGGAAAGCGTTCACCGTCGTGCCCCTGTCGAGGGTCGGCCGACCGGGCCCCGTCCGCAATGCGGGACTGCGGCGTGCACAAGCGGCGCTCATGCTGTGCCTCGACCCGGACGACACGCTGGCACCAGAAGCCCTTGTACGCATGGTCGAAGCCCTCGACAACGCACCCCATGCCCATGTCGCCAGCAGCGACTACTTCGAACACAGGGGCGAACACATCCGCCGTGTGAACATCCCCGACGACGACAGTAACGTCCTGCCCACGCAGAACCCCTGCCATTCCGCCTCGCTCTTCCGCCGCGAGGTATGGGAGGCCACAGGTGGCTACACCGCCGCCACGGCCTACGAGGACTGGGATTTCTGGGTGCGTGCCGCATCGTGCGGTATGCGGCGGGTGCGCGTACCCTATCCGCTGGTGCACTACCGGCTGCGCGACGACGGATTCTGGGCCGGGGCCTCGGCGGATGACGCGAAGGCCAAGGCCGCCATCGTCCGGCGCACGCCTGCCTTCTTCGCACCGGAGGTACGCGGATGGGCCGTGGCCATCCTGCGCGGAGAGACGTGGATGCCCGCCTTCCCGCGCGGTGTCATTCCCACTGCCGAAGCGTTGCGTGCCTTCCACGACGACTGCGTGGCCCGACTCGGCCCGCAGGCGGACAGTCTCTTCACCGCCTTGCCCGGTTGGCCCCGGAAAACCGGGGAGTCCAGTCGGTCCGGAGAAACCGGGCAATCCGGATAGTCCGTGGCCCGACGGCTACCCCCGTAGCGACTGTACAGCCTCGGAGGTCACAGCCCCGACGCCACTCCCGCCGACAAGGTGACGAAGCGCACCCCGCGCTGCAACAGGACGGGAAGGGCCTGCGCCAGCCCCTCACGCGTGCCGCTGGAAGGGCGGTTCATGTGGCACAGCAGGATGGCCCCGGACGGCGCGGCCTCCACGTTGCGCCGCACGGCGGGCGCAGGCAGGGTGGCACCCGCGTCGGCGGCGACGGTGTACCCCGCCACGGTCATGCCCAGCGCCCCCACCACCTGCACCGCCACATCATCGCAGAAGGCAGTGCCGGGTCTGAAGAAGGCGGGGCGCCTTCCCGTGGCGGCAAGAATGGCTCGCGCAGGAAATTCCACCTCCTCCACAAGTTCACGCACGGACACCGTCCCACGGATGCCGTAGGCACTACGCCCCGTCACCGAAGCGGGGCGATGTCGTTCACCATGGTCGGCCATCTCGAAAAGCGGGTCGGCGGCGAGGTCGGCGAAGGCGTCGGGGTGTTCCCGTATCCACCGCCCGGTGACGAAGATGGTCGCCGGAATCCGCAGTCGGCGCAGTATAGCGATAATGCCAGCATCATAGCCGCCACCGCAGGCATCGAGGGTGAGGGCCATGACCTGCGCCCCGGCTGTGTCGGCCAACTGCCCGGACGTGGGGACCTGTTGACCGGATGCTACGCCCCGATGCGGGGTTGTGGGGCCCTGCGCCGGAGTCGCACCACGCTGTCGTGCAAGCGAATCGTCCCCCGTGGGCGATGGCGTAGCGCGTAGCGCAGCGGCAGGAAGATGCGTGAGTACGCCGGGAAGCCGTTCGCCCCACGCCGTGGGTCGCTGTCCGCCAAACCGTGCTTCAAGGCGGGCTGTCAGTGCATCCAGCGACACCATCGGGTCTTCAGCGACGGAAGCCCCCGGTTTACCTCCACGCAGGTCGCTGCCGTCAGCGGCAAGGCCGTACGATGGCGCGGCAATGCATGACACCCACAAGCCCAGCGCCACTGCACCAGCTAGAGAAAACCCGCGACGCACGAAGCCAGCCTGCGTGACATCATCGCAAAGCGATCGGAAACGCATCGACAGCCAACCGACAACCAGCATACTCTTCACCTGAAAAAGACGAGACCCCTGACCACCGCCAAGCATCCGCCAAGGGCTATGCCTCAGCGCATCCGGTCTCGCGCTTGTCGCCACGGCGGAACGCCACAGAAGCGCGCCCAGAAACTCACCCCGACAACTCGTCCCAAACGCTCACCCTGCGGTCACCCGGCACTCACCACTGCGGCCTCTCATGGTCGGCATCCCGGTAGACACCACCCGCCTCAAGTACCCGACCACGCCCCCCCACCCCGAGGGCCAGTCAACACCCGGTCGACCCAACAGAGCCCCGGCAGACCCGATGCCTTAGCGGGAGAGGCGGCGTCAACCTCTGCGCCACTCACAGCCCGAGGGCTTCCGCA
>Ga0302253_1001678_pt1 | contig 12603 bp, 15 predicted proteins | sample AAG_RA_Trp_MG_FD_193537 | JGI IMG/M metagenome (GOLD analysis project Ga0302253, IMG submission 193537) | Enriched activated sludge microbial communities from anaerobic digester in WTTP, New Holstein, Wisconsin, United States - AAG_RA_Trp | ecosystem: Engineered > Bioreactor > Anaerobic >... | reverse complement strand
ACCATCTGGGCCGCGCAACCGGGGATGACGAACGCGAATCTTCTGGCCCCCGCAATAGACAGAGCCGTTCTGATAGGCCCATTTGTATGTCCCGGGACGACTCGGAGCATGATCCGGTCCGGAGAGAGCTTCCCGTTCCAGATCCATAACCGTCTCGCAAAGCATCGCGCCGAGTTCCATGTGAAGGGCATCCAGTCCCTGCTTGCCTGCCTGAAGGACATGAAACATCCTGGCCGAAAGCTCTTGGGCTCCATAGACCTGTTCAAATCCTTGCCTTGCCTTTTTACGCTTTTTTGTATTTACTCGCATCAGTGGCTCCTTTCTTTGATTGGCGTCAAAGTCTGCGGGATTTTCCCACAGGGGGAGCCACTTCTCAACTTTCAACTAAAAATTGTATATCACCAAAAAAATCAGAATATCGCGTTATTTGTTGATATTAAGCGTAAGCAGGGGGGCTGAGTGAAGAACCAAATATCACAGCAAGCGTGAATAAAAGGCAGGCTTGTGTTTAGGTCTGCCTTTTGATATTATGTTGAGTAGGAAATATGAAAGAAATCGTTTTTTTATCAAGAAAGGAGAATTAGATGAGAACAGTAATTATTTTTTTGTGTACCTCTTTATTTCTCATAGCTGGTTGTGCGGAGGTCCAAAGGCCAACAACAGAAAAGTTTTATTTCCAGAAACAATTACAATCAGCTATCCATTGGCAATCTATTGCAAAAGAAGAAGCTATGCGGATAAATACAGTTCTTGTTTCGCATGGATTTATCGAAGAAGGCAAAGCTTCACCGGCTATTTACATTTCAGAAGATGATAAATCACCTTTTGGGATGGCTATGCGTGACTATCTTTTAACAGAGCTAATGACAACTAATCCTGCACTGCAGATCTCAAATGACCCAGATGCTCCTTTTGTTTTTGCTTGGAATACTCAGTGGGTAACTCGTAATCCTAACCGGCCCAAACCATTCTTGGGCATACCATTCTTGGTTGCTGAAACTGTGGCAACATTAATTATGGGCGGTGGATGGAATACAACTGATCTCTCTGTTCCACATACAGAGTTAATTCTCACATCAAGTATTATCCTCAATAATCAGTGTCTGGAACGATACTCTGATACCTATTTCATCAACGATAATGATTGGATTAATTATGATGAAAGTCCTGCTTCTTACTACCATCCCAGAAGCATTGCTGCAAACGATCTGAAGTGGAAGAATAAACTGACGAGACAGGGCTTACTTAATCAGTGATCACCCATAATTGATTCATAATTAAATGTTTGGGGCGACTTTTGTCGCCCTTTTTTTATGACTGATTATCGATTCAAACAATGTCTGATAAAACAAAATAAAATTCCGTATCTTCGTGAAAACAAATATTTCCGGCACCGGCGAGAATGGGCCCACCCATAGCTCGTCGGAGCCGGTGACGGGAATATTTATCATCAATTTAAGAACGCCAGCAAAAAGGCTTGACAAGTCTACAGACTATAATGTAGACAATAGCAACAAATCTATGGAGGTGTCTTATGCCAACCGAAAAAGGAGACAAACAGGCGGTTACCATTTGGATGGACAAAAGCACACTGGCGAAAATTGAAAAGCTGGCGGCAAAAGGAGACATAACCAGAAGCAAGCTTATCACAAACATCGTTGAGGTGGGTGTGGAAGAATTGGAAGTCATGAACAAGCTGGGCATATGGGCCACGGCGAGGGTCTTTGAGGATATGCGTCAGTGGTTCAGGAAGCGTCATATTCCCCCAAAGGAGCAGGATAAGGAAAAGACGGAAGAATAAAAAAGAAAAGCCAAGCACACGACTTTCCAGGGTCCCGATGCTTGACTTTTCCGACACCCGAGAGAGTCTTGCGAAACGCTCAGGATAAATGCAATTTATCAGCACATCTTGAACGTGTCAAGGCTCTCTCCTTAACAGGAGGAGCTCGTCTATGCACGATTCGAGAGAAAGCAGCCATAGCTCATTAACAAAGGTTGATGAGGTTATCCAAAGCATCTTCACGCACTTTCCCAATGCAAGAATTCTCACGCCGGAAGAAGCGGCAAAATTCAATTCCAGTAATTTCAAAGCACCCATACCTGTAAATTGGACTAAAAGGCCTGCGCGAAAGGGCGCGGGTAGAGAGCCCGCCAGCGCAGGAAGGCAAAGGCAGAACCCAGCACAAAAGACGTTATTTGATCTGTCTCTTTATGGGGGGAAAGAATGAACAACTTTCCTTTCCATCAAGAAGATTCTCAATCAGAAGATGCCCTCAGCATGGCGGAGTCTGTAACACGCCATGCGCCAATTTCACATGTGGGTAATATAAGGTTTTTAACATGCGGTATTGATACAATGGATACGTCTTTTTATGTGAATTGGAGTGGTGCAAACTGGGAAGACATAAAGAGCAAATTCGATGAACGAAAAGCACGAGCTCAGCAAACAGACGGGATTTTAATTCAAGACCCTCCGGTTCGTAACCACCTTTTCTTTGCCAGTGGCAAGGCTCCGAACTATCGCTACCATATCCAATTCCCTGAGTATCATTGTTTCATCGCTATATCTGAACAACCGTTTAACAGCCCGAATGTCTATGTTTCATTTACATCAGAAGCTATCCATCATAAGTCTTCGGAAAAAGAACTGATTGATCTTGTAATGCAGGACATTGAGTCATTCGGGGGGAAAGTGCTTTTCCATAAGATCAGTCGTTCCGACTTATACGCTGATTTCATAATTGAAGGAGGTTTGAATGCTGACTTCATAAGAAGCCATATGGTTGGGAAAAGTCATAAAACGAACCAATTCATGAACGGGGAACGATTGGAGACTTTTTACATTGGCGGCAAGGAATCGTTAGTTCAATTGAGAATCTATGACAAAGGCGTTCAAATCAAAGGCAAGGCGGATGAAGAACGATGGCTGCAACAGTGGCTTATTGATGATCCGAATGATGTATGGAGGATAGAAGCCCAGATTAGAAGGTCGGGTCTAAAGAGTTTCGGAATCAATACAGTAGAAGACTTGCTCAAAAAGAAAGCTGACCTGTGGTGTTACATTACGGAAGATTGGTTTTCTCTCCGTAACTTGGACAATGAAAACACATCCCGAAGAACCATTCATGAATTCTGGAAAACGATTCAGGCTTGCACTGAAATCTTTGGCCAGCAGCAGGGAACAAAAAGACATTATGAGAGGAAGCGGGCAAGCTCCAGCAAATGGCATACGAACAGAATAGCGAAGCATTGCATAGCAGTGGCAGCGATTCACAACATATACAATCCGGCAGCCTGTATGGAGAAGGTCAAAAAAGATGTTTTGCGGCTCATCGGTAATGGCGACTTTGTGGAAAAGGTCAAGATGAAGGCCATTGATTTGGGCATTTCAGTACAACATGAAGACAGGAACGATGCCGATGAATTGTACCGAGAATTACGCGCTCAGCCATAGCAATCGTGAGCGTCTTGAAAATGCTGATTTAGATACGTTGCATGCGCTCATGTGCAAATGCCGGGAAGACAAGTTGCCGTATAAATGGGGCCTGTGGGCAGAAATTGAAAAGGTCGCCTATCGAAAATATGTCATGCAGAATTATGAGATCACGCACGTATACAAACTAAACCGAGATACTATGTATACCCCTCCAAGTGAAGAGAGCATTTAGTGGGTTACGAGGCGGCAATATGGATGGATTAACTGAGACATTGGGCAAGCGTTTAACGGCGCAAGAGGTTGCGGAGTACTTGGGCGTTGACGCGGAAACGGTAAGGCGGTATTACAACAGTCTTGGCGGAATAAGGCTAGGGCGCCTTATCTTGTTCTTTGAAAAACTGATTATCGAGAAGATAAAGGAGAACAGCCATGCCTTACAAGAGGAAGAAAAAGAACAAGGTGGAGTGGGTAGCCGATGTGATGCGTCAAGGCAAGAGATATTACAAGATATTCGATACGAAGGCGCAAGCGTTGGCTTGGGAGTCAGAAGTAAGAAGAGCTCCCGAAGAAGAATTGAAGACCCCTTCGGAATCCTTAAGGCTCATTGAATGGGCGACAAAGTACCTTGAATATTCACAGATCAAGTTCACAGCAAAGACCTTTGATGAGAAGAAATCAGCATTCAAGGGCTTGTTCAAGCAGCTTGATCCGTCTTTACCCGTTGAAAACCTCAGACCCGTTCAAGTGCTCAATTATCTGAGGACGCAAGCGGTAGAGCGTTCAGGCTATGCGGCAAACAAGGAAAGAAAGAATCTGCTGGCCGCGTGGAACTGGGGTATCAAGTATTTGAACCTGCCTTCACCTAATCCCTGTATGACGGAGCGTTTCCCGGAAGAAAGGCAAACCCGTTACATTCCCCCGGAAAGTGATTTCTGGAAGGTCTACGAAGTGGTTGAGGGGCAAGACAAAGTCATGCTGCTTGCCTACCTTCATTTAGCGGCCAGAAGATCGGAGCTGTACCGGCTTAGATGGGAGGATGTGGACTTTGCTGGCCAAAAGGTGAGGATCGGCACAAGAAAGCGTCTAGGGGGTAGTCTGGAATATGACTGGCTGCCCATGACCGATGAGCTATTCAATGCCATGATCCTTCATCGTCAAGAGGCACAAACAGAATGGGTTTTCCCGAATCCGGAGAAGGGGGTTCCCTTCATAGTACGTCAACGTCATATGATGCGGATTTGTAAGAAGGCTGGGGTGAAGCCGTTTGGATTGCATGCCATCAGGCATTTGACAGCCAGCATACTGGCTCAGGAAGATGTCCCGATGGTGACGATTCAACGGATTCTAAGGCACAAGCAACTGACCACAACGGAAAGATATATTCGTGGTCTTGAACCTGTCAGACCGGCCCTTGAAATCCTGTCGAAAAGAAATTCACGACCAGCAGTCACGACCATAATTCAATTGCCACAAAAAAAAGAATCTGAGGCAATGTAACTACCTCAGATTCTTAGAAAAGATTTGGTAGTCCCACGGGGACTTGAACCCCGGTTTCCGGCGTGAGAGGCCAGCGTCCTAACCACTAGACGATGGGACCATTTATGATCGCTGAAACGGCACCGTTGCCGGACATTCTCTATCCAGGAGCACTCCGGCGACGATAAGGCGATGCTATTTATGCAATAATGACCGAAATGTCAAGGTCAATTTGTGGGCTGGGAGGATTGTCCTCCTATAAACTGAACCGCCTGCTGCAATCTCTGGCAGACCCGTTCTTTTCCCAGGGTCACCATGACGTCGTCGATGCCGGGGCTTACTGTTTTACCGGTCAGGGCGACCCGGAGCGGCTGAGCGATGAACTTCAGCTTCGTGTTCCGCTTTTCCGACAGATCCCGGAGAAAGGTTTCGATCCCGGCCTTCGTATAGTCGGTAAGATCCGGAAGTCCTGCCATGATGGCTTCCAGGTGTCCCCCCGCCTCCGCTGTGAGGAACTTGCGGGCGGCCTCTTCTTCGTAGATCAGTTCATCTCCAAAATAAAAGAGACTTCCTTCGGCCAGTTCGATCAGGGTCTTGGCCCGTTCCTTGAGATCACAAACGATGTTACGGGCAAAGGTTTTTTCCGGCGTAACCAATCCCATGCGGTGCCAGAAGGGCCGCATCTCCTCAGCGAGCCGCTCTACCGGGTAATTTTTGATATAGTGCTGGTTCAGCCACAGAAGCTTGTCCGGATTAAAAACGGCAGCGGATTTGCCGACGGCGTCCAGGGAAAACAGCTCGATCAGTTCGTCCTTGCTGAAAATTTCCTGATCACCGTGAGACCAGCCGAGGCGGACGAGATAATTGACCAGGGCTTCCGGCAGGTATCCCATATCCTTATAGGCCATGACGGAAGTGGCGCCGTGCCGTTTGCTCAGGCGGGCCTTGTCCGATCCCAAAATCATGGGCACATGGGCAAACTGGGGCACCGCGTATCCGAGGGCCTCGTACAGGAGGATCTGCTTGGGCGTATTGTTGACATGATCGTCACCGCGAATGACGTGGGTGATGTTCATTTCGGCGTCGTCGATCACGACGGCGAAGTTGTAAGTCGGGTAGCCGTCCTGCCGTTCGATGATCAGATCGTCCAATTCTTCGTTGTTAAAAACGATATTTCCCTTGATGAGATCGTTGACCACCGTCGATCCGATTTCCGGACAGCGGAAACGAACCACCGAGTTGGCTGATTTGGGCAGGTTCTTGTCCCGGCAGGTGCCGTCATATTTCGGTTTTCTTCCCTCGGCCAGGGCGACTTTCCGCTTTTCTTCCAGTTCCTCGGGGCTGCAGGTGCAGTAGTAGGCCTTGCCTTCGTTCAGGAGCTTTTGCACCATCGCCCGGTGGTTTTCCACCCGCTGGGCCTGGTAAAAGGGGCCTTCATCCCAGTCGAGGCCCAGCCAGGTCATGGCGTCGAGAATGGCCCGCGTCGATTCGTCGGTTGATCGCTGCTGATCCGTGTCTTCAATCCTCAGGACAAAAGCCCCGCCCATGTGGCGGGCGTAAAGCCAGTTGAACAGGGCGGTTCTTGCCCCGCCGATATGGAGGTATCCCGTCGGTGACGGGGCAAAACGGGTTCTGATTTTTGGTTCTTGCATCATGATGTTATTCCTTGAAAATATTGTGCTTCCTTATAGGTTTATGCAGCAACTTTGTCAAGCCTGATTTGGCGAAAGACCTGGGATGGCAAACTCCTTTTAATTTATCGATTCCAATAAAAATTCCCGGGTTGAACCCCCTGTCGGCCGTAAATTGTGCTTGACAAGGGAATGAATATATCATTAAGTACACTGCTTTATATCAGGGGGGGTAGTGTTTCCAAAAAAGAACGGATAAACTGCCGGATCCCGGGAGCAAATTGAAAAGTGAAGATTCATGTACCGAAAATTACGGATGAGGGCCTCGACCTGAAATTTTCCCGGGACGGGAAGTGGCTGCGGGATCTCCTGCCCGGGGAGGAAGCGGACCGCTTTTCCATTGAGCGGGCCGACGTTGCCTGCCGGGTCAGGAAGGTCCGGGATTCGGTCTTCGTCGATGGATCGATCGATACGGTTGTCGAGGCGGATTGCTCCCTCTGTCTTGAGAAAGCCCGTATTCCTGTCAGCAGCCGGTTCCACTATACCTTTGTGCCGCATCGGAAAGATGTTCAGGAGGAAAAGGAACTCACGTCGGAAGACATGGACATGGAATACTACGATGACGAGACCATTGATCTGGATCCCATCATTCTGGAACAAATCGTCCTGCAGATCCCCATACGGGTTGTCTGTCGCGAGACCTGCAAGGGACTGTGTCCGCAATGCGGAACGAACCTGAATACGTCGAGCTGCACCTGCAGCGATAGCGTGACTGATGAACGTCTGAGTGTACTGAAGAATCTGAAATTAAAATAACTGAAGAGGAAGGATATAGCCATGCCAAATCCGGTAAAACGACATTCAAGGACCAGAAGGAACATGCGGCGCGCCCATGATTTCCTGACGCCGCCCTCGACATCCAAGTGCCCCCAATGCGGGAAACCCAAGCTTCCCCATCGGATATGCGAAGCCTGCGGCACTTACAAGGGCCGGGAAGTTATCTCGGTAGGAGAGATCACCAAATAGGCCGATCCCGAGGGTTTCCATGGGCAAACTTGCCTTTGTTTTTCCCGGCCAGGGTTCCCAGTTCGTGGGAATGGGAGCGGATTTATACCGGGAGTTTCCGAGAGCGAGAGAAATATTCAATCGGGTCAGGGAGGCCGTCGGGATCGATATCCCGTCCCTTTGTTTTCATGGTCCCCAGGAAGTTCTCGATCTGACGCTCAACACGCAGGTTGCCGTCCTGACGATGGACATGGCCGTTTACGAGGTCTTTGCCGAATCTTTCGGCGAGGAACCCCGGGTGATGGCGGGGCACAGCCTTGGAGAATACGGCGCCCTCTATGCGGCGGGAGCCGTTTCCCTCGATGAAATCATCCCGTTGGTGTGGGCACGGGCCCGGTATCACCATGAGGCGGTCCCTCCCGGGGAAGGGGGGATGGCGGCGATCATCGGGCTGCCATACAAAGCCGTAAACAGAATCTGCGGCGATATTTGTAACCGTGGCGGAAATGTTTCCGTATCGATCATCAATACACCGGATCAGATCGTGATCTCCGGTTACAGCGGGTCGGTTGATGAAGCGATGGCCGTAACCGTGGACCGGGGAGCCCGCCGGGCCGTAAAACTGGCCATCAGCGCTCCCTGCCACTGCAACCTGATGGAGGGGGCGGCCCGGAAATTAAAAGAGGACCTGAGTCGGGTGCATTTCCGTGACTGCCGCGTGCCGGTTATTCCGAACTGTGATCCGACGGCTTGCCATAGCGGTCAAACGACGAGGGATTTGCTGATCAGGCAGCTTACGAATCCCGTGAAATGGCAGGAAACGATGGAGAAAATGGTCGAAATGGGGGTGGACACCCTCGTGGAATTGGGGCCGAAGCGGGTTTTAGGCGGTCTGGCCAGACGAATCGACGACCGGGTCCGGTTGTTGAATGTAGAAGATCTGGCGTCCCTGCAAACCACGGTAGCGGCTCTGAAGGGGTGATCGAACCTCATAATGCGTTCTTTTTAGAACGATAAAAGGAAGAGATAAATAGGACGAGGTCAGAACGGATAAACGAGCTCGTCGTTTCAGCATCATAAGCGGACAGAGTTGTATATTTCCGGGATTTGAAGAGGGGGATTTTCATGACACTTGAAGAAAAGGTCATCGATTTGATTGTAGAGCAGTTGGATGTGACAAAAGAGGAGTGCGTTCCGGAGGCATCGTTCCTGGACGATCTGGGCGCCGATTCCCTGGATTTGGTCGAGTTGGTTATGGAGATGGAGGAGACGTTCAATATCCAGGTGGCGGACGAAGAACTTGAGAAAATCCGAACCGTTCAGGACGTCATCGATTTCCTGAGGAGCAAGGGCGTATCGTAAATGATGTTCTCTGCCGGCAAGGAGAGCCACCCGTGAAAAGGAGGGTGGTCATAACGGGTTTGGGAGCCGTAACGCCCCTGGGTAATTCAGCGGAAGAATCCTGGCGGAATGTCTGCACGGGGAAATCCGGTATCGGCCGGATCACGAAATTCGACACGGCCGACTTCAACACAAAGATTGCAGGGGAAGTAAAATCTTTCGATCCGTTACAGTATGTCAATAAAAAGGAATACCGCCGGCTGGATGATTTCATCCTCTATGCCCTGGCTGCTGCGGAAATGGCTGTTCATGACACGGGGCTTGCGGAACTCGCCGGAGAACGGTCGGGTGTAATCATTGGTTCGGCCATCGGCGGTCTGACGACGATTGAGAAGGAAAAGGAGACGATTCTTCAGGCGGGACCGCGACGCGTTGCGACCTTTATGATTCCGGCGGTTCTGGCTAACCTGGCGGCGGGGCATGTGTCCATCCGCTTCGGCCTGAAGGGGCCCATTACCTGTCCCGCGACGGCCTGTGCCGCGGGAACGAATGCCGTGGGCGATGCTTTCCGGATGATCCGGGACGGTTATGCCGATTTGATGATCGCCGGTGGTGTGGAAGCGGCGGTCACGCCTCTGGCGGTGGCCGGATTCAACGCCATGCGCGCCCTGTCGACAAAAAATGACGAGCCGGAGAAGGCGAGCCGGCCTTTTGATCAAAAGCGCGACGGTTTCGTCATCGGCGAGGGGTGCGGTCTCGTCGTGATGGAAGAGTTGACGGCGGCACTTAAACGGGGTGCTGAAATTTACGGAGAAGTGATCGGATACGGCCTGACATCGGATGCGTTCCACCTGGCGGCGCCGCCTCCGGGGCACGAAGGGGCCGTCCGCTGCATGCGCAACGCCCTTGCCGACGGTGGTGTTACACCTGCGGAAGTGGATTACATCAATGCCCATGGGACGTCCACGCCCCTGAACGACTTATATGAAACGCAGGCCGTCAAGACCGTTTTCGGCGAAGAGAAACCCGGTGTCCCGGTCAGTTCGACAAAATCGATGACGGGTCACATGCTGGGCGCGGCGGGCGGCGTTGAGGCCGTCTTTACGGCGATGGCCATCCGGGACGGCATTATTCCGCCGACGATCAATCTCGACGAACCCGATCCGGAATGCGATCTGGACTATGTGCCCCACGAAGCAAGGAAGAAAAAAATTCAGGTCGCGATGTCCAATACGTTCGGTTTCGGCGGCGTGAACGCGTCGTTGGTATTGAAGAAATGGGTTGAGTGAAGAAGATGTGGCATCGACTGGTTATCGGGTCCGATCATGCGGGCTTCGAACTGAAGGAAGAGGTCAAATCGCTCCTCGAGCGGATGAAGATCGATGTGACCGATGTCGGAACCGCGGACGCCGCGGCGGTGGATTATCCTGATTTCGGCTGTCAGGTGGCGGAAAGGGTTTCATCGGGAGAGTTTCCCGCGGGGATTCTCCTGTGCGGTGCCGGTGTCGGGATGACCATCGTGGCGAACAAATTCCCCGGAATCCGGGCCGCCCTGTGTCTCGACACGTATACGGCGGAGATGTCCCGCCGGCACAATGACGCGAACGTGCTGATTTTGGCGGGACGCCGGACCGACAGCGCCACGATGGCGCAGATTGTGAAGATTTGGTTGTCAACGGAGTTTGAAGGCGGCCGTCATCAGCGGCGTCTGGATAAGATACGGGCAATAGAAGAGAAACGATGGAGGGGAACAGAACCATGTCAGAGTTGACCAAAACAGATCCGGAAGTGGCCCGGGCCATTCTCTGCGAGACGGAAAGACAGACGGGCAAGATCGAACTGATCGCGTCGGAGAACTTCGTCAGTGAAGCCGTTTTGGAGGCCCAGGGTTGCGTCATGACCAACAAATACGCCGAGGGTTATCCGGGCAAGCGTTACTACGGCGGCTGCGAGTTTGTCGATGTCGTGGAAAATCTGGCGATCGAGCGTTGCAAGGCCCTTTTCGGTGCCGATTATGTCAACGTGCAGCCCCATTCTGGAACACAGGCCAACATGGCGGTATATTTTGCCGTTTTGCAGCCCGGCGACACGATCCTCGGAATGAATCTGTCCCATGGCGGTCATCTGTCCCACGGCAGTCCTGCCAATTTCTCCGGCAAATACTATAACGTTGTCCCCTACGGCGTCGACCGGGAGACGGAAACGATCGATTACAACGAGGTAATGGACCTGGCGAAGAAGCATCGTCCCAAGATGATCGTCGTCGGTGCCAGCGCCTATCCCCGGACGATCGACTTCGCCGCGTTCCGCCAGGCCGCCGACCAGGTCGGGGCGGTGATCATGTGCGATATCGCCCATATCGCCGGTCTGGTTGCCGCGGGTTTGCATCCCACGCCGGTTCCGCTGTGCGAATTTGTGACCTCGACCACCCACAAGACCCTGCGTGGGCCCCGGGGGGGGCTCGTCATGTGCAAGGAAGAATATGCCAAGACCTTGGGAAGCCGTGTCTTCCCGGGAACCCAGGGCGGACCCCTCATGCATGTCATCGCGGCCAAGGCCGTGGCCTTCAAGGAGGCCCTGACGGATGAGTTCCGGCAGTATCAGGGGCAGATCGTCAGAAATGCGAAAGCGCTGGCGGAAGCATTGAAAAATCAGGGTTTCCGCCTCGTATCGGGAGGGACGGACAATCATCTCATGCTGGTCGATCTGACCGACAAGGACGTGACGGGCAAAGAAGCCCAGGAAATCCTCGATCTTACCGGGATCACGGTCAACAAGAACGGCATTCCCTTCGACACGAAGGGGCCCATGGTGACGAGCGGTATCCGGATCGGGACGCCCGCCGTGACGACCCGGGGGATGAAGGAACCGGAGATGCAGCAGATTGCCGGGTTCATTGCCCAGGTGCTCCTCAACCGGGATAACGAAGGAAAGATCAGAGAGGCCGCGGAAGGGGTCAAGGCGCTTTGCGATCGTTTTCCCCTTTACAAGGGCCGCATCGAAAAAGGGCGAGAGGAACTCAAATAGAATCCGGGAGCGAAGATGACCCCCGAAAACAGGGCGCGGGAAATGACTGTTCGTCCTGACTGGGATGAATACTTCATGGGCATCGTGGAACTGGTGGCCAAGCGTTCCACCTGTCTGCGCCGCAGTGTGGGTGCCGCTCTGGTCCGGGACAAGAGAATCCTGGCCACGGGTTACAACGGGGCTCCTTCGGGTCTCCACCATTGCCTCGACGTGGGATGTCTCCGGGAGAAATTCCAAGTTCCGTCCGGGGAGCGCCATGAGCTGTGCCGGGGCCTGCATGCCGAACAGAACGCGATCATTCAGGCGGCGCTCCACGGCGTGAGTGTTAAGGGTGCGACCCTTTACTGCACCAACCAGCCCTGTATCATCTGCGCGAAGATGATCATCAACGCGGGGATCACGGCGGCCGTGGTGAAGGACGGCTACGCGGACAAGCTGGCGGAAGAAATGCTGGCCGAAGCTGGAATCAGTGTGGTGCAGCGATGAAATGCCCCTTCTGTCCCAGTAGTGAAAATCGCGTCATCGATTCCCGAATCAGCAAGGACGGGAGTGCCATCCGTCGCAGAAGGGAATGTATCGGTTGCGGCAGACGGTTTACGACGTACGAGTTTGTGGAGGAAGTTCTGCCGACGGTGGTCAAGAAAGACGGCCGCCGGGAACCCTTTGACCGGACGAAGATCCGCTCGG
>Ga0302253_1001675_pt1 | contig 12620 bp, 14 predicted proteins | sample AAG_RA_Trp_MG_FD_193537 | JGI IMG/M metagenome (GOLD analysis project Ga0302253, IMG submission 193537) | Enriched activated sludge microbial communities from anaerobic digester in WTTP, New Holstein, Wisconsin, United States - AAG_RA_Trp | ecosystem: Engineered > Bioreactor > Anaerobic >... | reverse complement strand
AGCTGTCTTGGGAGAAATTTTGATGTTCATATTGATTTTTAACTGGTTGGGCACTGTATTTTTATTGGACGACAGGGGTGTCTGAAGCAGCGTTTTGGATTTCCTGTGTTGAAGCTGCCGGATTGCCAAAATTTCCAGAGATAAAAGTGCTGACAATGGCAAATGCCCCATAAATTATGACTATGCCCAGAAGTGCCGCAAAAATAAGTTTCCTGGCTTTATTGAGCAGTTCCTCTTTCCCTCCAGCAGTGATATACAGGACGCCCCCGACAATAAGGGCAAAGACAGCCAGCACCCCGGCAAAGGTTACGATATAGTTGGTTATTCCCACTATTTCAGCCACTCCCTGCGCAGCATTGACTGCAGGCTGGGCTCCGCCAACACTGGGATAACGGGTTTTATCCATCTGGTAAAAAACGCCGCTAATGATGTTGTCGGCAATCACTATCAAGATCAGTCCAATAACGCTGTAGGCCAGATTCTTTTTGTCACGCGCTAGTTTTTCTTCGGAGCTACCCATGGTGATCATGCGCATACCGTTTGAGATAATCATGATAACTGCGACTGAACCGATAAAGTATTTGATGAAAGTGATGATGATCTGTGTTCTTTGGTCAAACATGACCGCGGTGCGAATAATGGCGTTTGGGTCTTTAAGAAACCCGCCTTCAATGCAGGTGCCGGCCTGTCCGGGAACCTGTACGCACTGTACTGTAAAAATCCTGGCAAATTCGCCGGAAAGCCCCACTACGGCCAAGCCGATGATTGACCAAAGCAAAGTGTTGCGCTGCTTCTGATATACTGATTCGTCCCCCCAACCGGTGACCATGCGAAATCCTGCATAAACTATGAACATAATGGCTACTGCGCCAATGATGTAACGGACATTGTTAATAATCCCCCAGACAAGCTGGGTAAAACTTACGGCCGCCGAAGTGTTTTCGGCTGGGCCCTGAAGACCGTATTTGTCGGCAGAGCCCAATTCAAAGTAGGCCTTGCCAGCAACAGTGGCGGCATGGGCTAAATAACTTGACAAAATACCAGAAAAAAACAGGACGATAACCATCAATGACATTACCGCAACTAGCTGCCTGAGGGTTTTCATGTTTTCTATTTATTTATTAATCTTTTTATTATATCAAAAAAAGAAGGGTTTAGCAAAGCCTGATTGCCCATTTTGTTAAGTATTTTTTGACTTGCTATCACTTAGGGTTGGCAGTATACTTTTTCCGCAAAGCTGGCGCTTTTTTAAAGTTAATTATTTTTTCAAAGAACAACATGTCAGAAAAGGAAAAAAGACAGTCGAAGAAAGCAGTTTTAAACTATTTTGAAGAAAGCTATCAGGAACTTAGAAAAGTTTCCTGGCCAACCCGCAACCAGGCTGTAAGACTTACTTTTCTGGTACTGGGTTTTTGCCTTGTTGCAGCCGTCGCTGTAGGTGCTTTCGACTTTCTGTTCATGTATGGCAGTCAGCAGCTTACCTATTATGCCAGCATCGTGAATCCCCCCACAGCTGATGCCATTCCCAATACTCCCGCTTCAACCGAAGAAACTACAGCCACTCCAGTCAATGCAACTACAACTTCCGGTCAGCCGATTAAAATTAACGCCACTGATTCCGCCGGAAACCCGATCGAAGTAACGGCTACGCCTTCAACATCCGGAGCTTCCGAAACAAAGCCGGCCAATAGTGGCACTCAATCCTAAAAAATATACTAAATAACAATTAACGAATTATGGGTAAACAAGCGGAAAATACGGGAAGACACTGGTATGTTGTCCATACTTATTCCGGCTATGAACATGCTGTCCGCGAATCATTATTGCAGCGTGTTGAATCTTTGGGCCTGCAGGAGCAGATTTTTGATGTAGTTGTCCCCGAAGAAACCCAGATTGTAATTAAGAAGGGTGAGCCTAAAACCGAGAAAAAACGTATTTTCCCAGGCTATGTGCTGGTCGATATGGTTGTAACAGATTATTCCTGGTATGTAGTACGCAATACTCCAAATGTCACCGGGTTTGTGGGATCAGGAACCATTCCCGTACCGGTATCCCCTGATGAGTTTAAGGTTATAAAAAAGCACATGGGTGAAGCTGAGCCTAAGTTCAAGATTGATTTCACTGTTGGCGACCATGTCATCATTCTGGATGGGCCGTTTATCAATTACGATGGCCTGGTAAACAAGGTTGATGAAGAAAAGGGTAAAGTGAAAGTATTAATTACAATTTTCGGACGCGAAACCCCTGTTGAGCTGGACTTCACGCAAGTCAAAAAGAAATAACAAAATTATGTCAAAATTCAGCTTATTTACCATTTTTTTGTCAAGCGTCATTGTGGTGATTATCGCTGAACTTTTAGTTAACCAGTATGTTAAAGATCCATATAGCGAACGGCAGCTTCAGGCTAATCTTTTAAACGCGCAACTTACCCAGGAAAGCCAGCAGGCAATGCAATTCTCCAAATCTGGCCAACCGGTGCAGAATCCTTCCCAGGTATCGTCCAATGCTTCTAGCCAATCTACAAAAAGATACAAAGTGATTGGTTTTGAGACGATTAAGGAAGCCGGATTCAAGGACTATGACATCCTGCAGGTTGTGCCATTTAATGGCATCCTCTTCGAAAATATTGACCTGCGTGATTTTAAAAGTGTACCAGTCATACAGCAAAACCTGATGCAAAATAACCGTGTCAGAATGGCTGTTTTCTATGAATTTCAGTCCGGTGATGGAGTCCTGGCTAATGAGATTTACCGCTATCTGATTGAAAAATCACGCTCCATAATGGGAGCAACAGTGAATGAGACCAACCAGTTTGGCAACGGGTCGTTTTATATCAATTTCCTGGACCGCAAGGAATACGCATTTTTGGTTGTAAAGCAAAAAGAAAATGTGTATGCTCTCAGCTACCGGAAGGATTACCATCCGCTGATTAAACAACTAATTTCTTTATTATATTAAATCCTGAAATACTATGGCAAAGAAAGTTTTAACCGTAATTAAGCTGCAAATCGTTGCAGGTAAAGCAAATCCAGCACCTCCTGTTGGTCCGGCACTTGGCCAGCATGGTGTAAACATTCCCAATTTCTGCAGCCAGTTCAACGCCAAAACAGCTGCCATGGGTGATACCGTTGTGCCAGTTGAAATCACCGTTTTTGACGACAGGACCTTTACTTTCATTACAAAAACTCCACCGGCTTCATTTTTGATTCTTAAGGCAATTGGCCAGCAAAAAGGCTCCGGTGAACCTAACAAAACCAAAGTAGGTACCCTTACAAAAGCCCAGTTAAAGGCTATCGCCGAGCAGAAAATGCCCGACCTGACAGCTGCCAGCGTGGAAGCTGCAATGAAGACAATTGCCGGCACAGCCAGGAATATGGGTGTAAAGGTAGAAGAATAATATTTTTCAATCATAGTGGGAGGCTCCGAAGGCCGTTATCACCACGTAATTAAAATACTATGGCAAGCCATGGAAAAAAGTACCGCGATGCGGCAAAAAAGCTGGAAGGAATCACAGCTGTCAGTTTGGATGAAGCAGTAAAACTGCTCAAGGACACACACACTGTAAAATTTGATTCTACACTCGAGATCCATTTTAACCTGAATGTTGACCCAACCCACGCCGACCAGATGGTAAGGTCTATTTTGGCACTTCCTCACGGCACAGGTAAAGAAGTGAAAGTGGTCGCTTTTGTAGCAGATGACAAGGTAAAGGAAGCAAAAGCCGCCGGTGCCTTAAAAGCCGGTATGGATGATCTGATTGAAGAAGTTTCAAAAGGATGGGTGGATTTTGATGTAGCGGTTGCTACACCGGATGCCATGAAAAATCTTGGTAAAATAGCTAAAATACTTGGTACAAAGGGTTTAATGCCTAATCCAAAGGCTGGGACAGTTACTCCTGATGTTGGTAAAACCATCGAAGCTATCAAAAAGGGACGTGTTGAATTCAGAACTGATAAAAGGGGACAGATCCACAATATCTTTGGAAAGGTTTCTTTTGGTGAAGATAAGATAAAAGATAATCTGAAAGGTTTTATCCGCGCCGTTTTGGATACAAAACCGGCAACAATCAAAGGAACTTATATTAAAAATATCAGCGTTTCCAACTCGATGGGCCCTGGCATCAAACTGGACCTGCAGCAGGTGATGGCTGAAATGAAATAACATTGAAATAATCATCAAAAAGGCCGCCTTGTAAGGCGGCCTTTTTTAGTATTCTAAGTTGTTTCTACATCAATAATCAGGCGGCCTTTTTTAACATTAATTTCTTACGGATTTCATCTTCCATGGCCTGATTGATAATTTTTTGTCCCCCTTCTTTCTTGAGGAGAGCGATATCCTTATCTGCTTCGGCAATTTGCTGACGTCTTAAATCAATAAATTCGTTCAAAGCCTGATGCATTTCACGGTAAGCGCTCCTGTAACCGGTTATGGTTAACCATTTCCTTGCACGTAAATCCAGGTTGGCCATGCTCTGTGAAAATGCGCTGTCATTAATGCTTAGATCCGATGGGGGAACTTTCCCTGCTTTTAAAGCCTTGATGACTGCCATTTTTCTGCTGAGTCTGGTATCGAGCATGGACTGTATCTGTTTAACTTGCCCAGTCAGATAATTTGCAGACTGAACGTCCATATGGACGCGTAATTCATTTAATTTGTCACTGATTTTAAATTGTAGCTGAGTATCTCTGGGCAGTTCTTTGATACGCTGCGCTTTGAGCTCCTCCTGGGACATAAGGTCATTTTTATTTTCGTTTTCCGGATTTGCCATATTGGTTTTGGTTAAGAAATGAAGATTTTGACATCATTAAATTATAACACTATTGCTGTGCCGTAGCAAGTGGATCTGTGGATTTTTAAATTAGATTTGAGTGCCGGAATTTTCCGTCCCGTCTTCGCCGCAGGCATTGAAAATCAAATCGTCATAGTTGGGCTGGGAGGCATTAAAACTGATTTTGTAGACCTGTCCGTTTTTGCAGGTAATAACCAGATGTTGCGGGTTATTTGTGTCTACAGTTTTAATGGCAGGATCGTTTGAAATGGTGCGGACATTGTTATCCAGGCTGCCGCGGCCGCTTACAATGTAATAAATGAGAACAACCAGACCCGCTGCCACAGCCAGGATGATTGGGGCCCATTTGCCCCGGAATATTTCTTTATAATTGAACTTTGAATTTGGTTTCATTCAGATTACGGCGATGGATGGTTTTTCTGTTTCTTTCTGATTTTTTTCTTTTAGCTTATCTTCAAGATCCAGGGCTTTCTGTAATGCTGATATGGCTACTTCAAGCTGTTTTTCGTCTGGTTCACGCGTTGTGAGCCGCTGGAACCACAGCCCCGGAGCTACCAGCGCCTGAATCCACTTTTTATCCTGATGTCTGGCACTCCACTTTAGGAATTCATAGGAAATTCCTGCTATAAAGGGTAAAAACGCCAGTCTAAGCAGTAAATTGGCTGTAAAATCAGGCTGTTTGGGAACAAACGTATAAACAAAGATGCTAATCAGGAAAACAACAAGAATAAAACTGGTGCCACAACGCGGATGAAAACGGGTTTGCTGTTTGGCGTTTTCAACAGTTAAGGGCAATCCCTTTTCATAAGTGTAAATGGATTTATGCTCTGCGCCGTGATATTCAAAAAGCCTTTTAAGGGCGGGGGTTAATCCAAGCAGCCAGATGTAAATAATGAAAAAGACGGTTTTGATGATGCCGTCTACCAGGTTGTAAAGCAACCAGTTCTGGTTGAGCAGACTGAACTGCCTGCTTAAATAATCGGTAATCCAAAGAGGCAAAAACTTGAATAAAAACACACTTAAAGCCAATGCAAAAATGATGGAAAAAATGAAGGAAACCGTGGTGAAGATCTTTTCCGCGCGGCTTAATTTTTGTTCTTCGCCATCACTTTCATCCAAAGCCTCATTGGCCGAATAATTAATTATGCCCATACCGATGATGAGCATTTCAAAAAGGTTGCTAATCCCGCGGATGATGGGCAATCCCAATATTTTGATGCTGGCACTTACGGTTTTGAATGGATCTTCTTTGACCTTAATATTTCCCTTAACTTTTCTGACGGAAACAGTGATAAAATTGGGCGATCGCATCATTACTCCCTCAATTACGGCCTGTCCGCCTACTGCGAAATCGATTTTGTTATTCATGAAAATGGCTTTTACGGTATTTTATCTTAACATTTTATTTTGGCTGCGACAATATGAAGCAGGTGGATTCTTTAATCCGATTAAGTTATTTTACTGCCGCAAGGTTTATGCTTGCCGTGAATGATTCGCACAAGGTATGTAGACCGTATTATGTACAATGTCCAAAGCTGAAGGAAAAGTAAAAATCAAAAGGGTAGATACATCCCTTCCCCTGCCCCAATACGCAACTTCAGGGGCGGTGGCCTTTGATGTGATTGCGCGTGTGGAAACGGTGATCAAGCCTGGAGAAGTGGAGCTGGTTCCGGGGAATGTGATCATAGAAATTCCTAAAAATTATATGCTGATTCTGGCCTGCCGAAGTTCTACCCCCATAAAACGCGGACTGATGTCACCTCATGGCATCGGCATTATTGATCAGGATTATTGCGGGCCAGCGGATGAATTAAAAGTTCAACTGTATAATTTTACAAAAGAGGCCGTAACGGTCGCGCGCGGAGAACGGATTGCACAGGGCATCTTTGCCAGGATTGACCGTTTTGAATGGGAAGAAGTTGAAGAGATGGAAAAACCATCTCGCGGCGGATTCGGGAGCACGGGCCACCATGCCTCATACTAATTTTTTGATATGAAAGGAGCTTTAATCACGATATACGGGATTAATAACATAGGTAAAAGTACCCACGCCAAGCTGCTTGTAGAAAAATTAAAACGTAATGGATACGATGTTACATATCTAAAGTATCCAATTTATGACCTGGAACCAACAGGACCGGCTATTAATAAAATTCTGCGTTCAACTACTCCCCAGAATGTTTCCGAAGAAGAGCTGCAAACTCTGTTTATGCAGAATCGTAAGGATTTTGAACCTAAACTGCGGGAACTTTTAAATCAGGGAAAAATTGTGATTGCCGAAGACTACACCGGGACAGGGATTGCCTGGGGAACAGCCAAGGGACTTAAACAGGAATGGGTGGAAAAAATTAATGAAGGATTGATCAGGGAAGATTTTTCCGTACTTATGAAGGGCAGGCGCGATACGCGCGTAATTGAAGCCCATCACATCCATGAAAACAATAATGACCTGATCTTAAAAACCGGGCAGATACTGGACCGGCTGGCAGAAAAAAACGATTGGCATGTGGTGCAGCTCCGTGACAAAATAAGCGATACAGCAGATGTGATTTGGGCTGAAGTTAAAGCTTTTCTTGATGGCCGCTGAAAGTAGTGATAAGATAGGGCCATGATAATTTTAGATGGAAAAAAGGTTGCAGATGAAATGAAACAAAAGCTGAAGGTGAAGTTTGCTGAGCTTTTGAATCAAGGGGTAAAACCCAAACTGGTTATTGTCCAGGTCGGCGATGATCCAGCTTCTTTGTCTTATGTTAAAGGTAAAATCAAAGCATGCGATACTCTGGGAATTGAGGGTGAAATTTTGAAGTATGCGCCCGATGAGGTTACAACCGAATCATTAATCAAAAAAGTAATTGAACTTAATATCGATGCCTCGGTTAACGGAATCCTTATCCAGATGCCACTTCCGGAGCATATTTATTATCCCGAAGTATTTAAGGCGATGTCTCCCTATAAGGATGTTGATGGTTTTACAGCTTATAACCTGGGAAAAACTTTTTTAAGTACCGATTTCGAGGAACTGGCTCCCCCCACGCCGCTTGGCATTATCAGGTTGTTTGAGCATTATGGAATCGAAGTGATGGGGAAAGAGGCTGTTATTGTGGGAGTTAGTAATCTGGTTGGAAAACCTTTAACCGTGATGCTTCTTAACCGCCGTGCCACGGTAACTACCTGCCATAGTAAAACAAAAGATCTTGGCCTGCATACCAGAAAAGCCGATATTTTGATTGTAGCTGTAGGAAAGCCTTATCTGATTACGGCAGATATGGTAAAGAAAGATGCCATTGTGGTTGATGTGGGGATCAATAAAACAACCAAAGGTAAACTGATTGGTGACGTTGATTTTGAAAATGTGGCAGAAAGAACGTCATATATAACTCCTGTGCCTGGTGGTGTCGGGCCTATGACTGTGGCCTGTTTGATGGAAAATATGTATAAAGCCGTCAAAAAACAGATCAAAATGGGGCAAATTAAGGTCAATTAAAGTTTTTTTTTCAGTTTAAGAAGTTTTATTCCTGTAATGCTTTTTAAGGTCGAGGCTTATTATTTCACTAATGCATTTTTTGTGTTATAATTTAATGATGCCTTAAAAAAAAGCGATATGACGTCACCTACAAATCATGATAGAGCCAGAGAAGAGGCCGTCCCAGGAGGCGGTTTAGCAGTTCCCAAAAAAGTGAAGATTATTTATGGGAAGATTCCCCCAGTCAGACAAATTACAAAAGGAGTACATACTGATATTACCGGATTAATTGGTGGTCAGATCAAGACTGAAGCAAAAATGAGGCCTAAGGTTGATCTTCTTCATGAGATCAATGTAACAGCGGAAGAAGCCTTTGAACCGGGAGCGCGGGTGCTGACTAAAAAATACCAGGAACAAAAATTAACAATCCCTAAAACACTTACCATATCATCAGGAGAAATTCACCCTGTTGAACTAAAAACCACTTTTAGAGATCAGCCAGTAACTGTTATTTCACTATCCGGGATGGAAAAAGGAAGCGGGCAATATCCGGAAAACGTGGATGGAGTAGTGATTAACGATAGTAATGGGGAGTATCTGGATGCAGCTATGATTTGCGGCGGAGCAGAAGGACCTGAAAATTCCGCCATGACAAATGCAGCTACTGTTTATGCCGCCGACTATTTGAATTACAACTTTGACCACCGCTTCCCTATCAATTTTGAACGGCTTGACCACAAACTTTCTCCTATTAAAGAAGATCTTGGTCTTGCAGAAAAAAAACTGGAAGGGATGGTCGCAAGGTTAAATATGAAAAATTACGCTCTGGAGGTGTCATCCAACAGTGAAAATATTCATTGTCTGGTAATAGATCCTTCAAGCGGGAAAATGGAATCTTTTCGGGATCGCAAAAACATTGAACTGATGGAAAAGAATCAACAGGAAATGGAAGATATTGATTGGGAAAAAATAAGAGGAATGGCGGCCAAAGAATATCAAGGCAGTAAAGGTAAAAATATGATGAAACTGATTTCGGCCATTGAAGAAAAGGGTCTGAACGATGTAGAAAAAGCCAAATTAATGGCCAGGATTCCGCGCCCCAGGACTTTTACTACAGCCATGCCGGTATCCCAGGGAGACGTTGTTGTTCTGGTTTCCGATAAACTTGTTAATGCACTTGGCAAAGGCGAAGCAGGCATAGTGCAGATGATTACGGAAGGAATAAATGCCGGCAAACAGATCCCTGAAATAACTGGAGAAATTCTTGCTGTCATTAAAAAGAAGCAGGACAATTATGATATTGAAGAAAACACGAGAACGCTGGTAGCTTTTAGAGTTCCATGAACAGGCAAAACAGCTTTTAATATTTCCCATTAAAATTGACATTTACACGCAATGGTGATATAAATTTAACCTATTTTATTTTAGGATTTTATGTCTGCAGATGGACGTGAAGCACGCCATGGCGATGAAATTGATCCTGAAACCTCCGAGGCCCCTGCCAGAGCAAAGGTGATCGATTTGAAGAGGCATTTTAAGCGATCGGTGGGGCGGGTGTGCGCATACGAATATCTGACTGAGGCTAATTCAGATGTAGCTAAAGCCAACTCGAAATGCCGGGAGATCGGGCTGGATTTGAGTCCAATTGATGAAATTTTATCTGATGAAGCCAGTGTAAATGAGTTTTTCAGCGTGCTCAGGGAATACCTGATCATGGTAGAAATTGCCCTTAATGCCAATGACGATATCGATTCGACTGCTATTTTCCATCCTGAAAAATGCTTACGTGAAGCCAGCAGAAAATTCGCTCAATCGGTCACTTCAGTCCAGGAGAGACTGATAAAAAAAGTTCAAATAAGGAACCTGAGGGGATGGGTGGAAGAACGAATGTAATGAGAAGTATTTGATAATTAAAAAAGGCTCCTTTTTGAGGAGCCTTTTTTTGCTTTGGATGATTAGTTGTCAGCCTTCTAAAGGCTGCTAACTGTTCGTCCGGGGAATTTAGTTGTAGTAAGGATAATCGTAGTAGGCAACATTGGTATCGCGATAGAAGTAGTTGTAGAACAGGTTTGCTACATCGCCGCGGGTCATTGGAGTAGCCGGGTTGAAGTTATTGTTGCCATCGCCGTACATCAGACCATGCTGGGCTGCGTAACAGACATATGGCATGTACCAGGCTGTGCTGCTGTTGCTTGGAGTATCGGCATAAGGAGCTGATGTGCAGTAGCCAACATTGGCATTGGCAGCTTCCAGGAAGATTTTAAGGAGTTCAACACGGTTAAGTGTTTTGGCTGGCTTGAAGGTCCTGTCCGGATAGCCGCTGATAACAGCCAGAGCTCTTGCTGTGCGAAGATAAGGCATATACCAGGCGTTGGTGCTGACATCGCTGAAGCCCAGATTTGTGCCGTCTGCTGACCAGATCTGTTTGCCAAGAGCAAGAAGAATAACTTTGGTTGCTTCGGCGCGGTTGATAGGTTCATAAGGTCTGAAAGAACCGTCCGGATAACCATTGAAGATCCCCTTAAGGTTCATCAATTCGATAGCTTTGCAGTATGGGCTGTCAGATGAAACATCCCAGTACCCGCCGCAGGTTTCATTGCTATTAGAATCGTTGTCGTTGGGGAAACCGATAATGTGGCCATCGGTATCGACTTCAAGGTAACCGTAAGCGTATTCTGTGGAATAACCACTCTTTTCGGCTCTTAAACGAATGACGTAGATACCATCGTCAACGCGGTCATTATCGCTATCGTTACCATTCCAGTAAACGTAGTTTCCGGTAGATGTATTGTACCTGACATCATCTTTAAGAGTGCGGATTACTGTGCCTCCGGAGAGATAATAGCTGCCGTTAGTGGTTGGCCCCCAAGTGTTATCTGAACCTGTATAGGTAATGGTGGCGTCTTCCAAAATGTCTACTGTAACATCAGTGTAGTTTTCCAGGATGTCAAAATACATTTTGGCAGTTTCGGAATGGGTAGGATCGAAAGTGGCGTTCCTTAATTTTACATTATCGATCAGAGAATCGTTGCTGTTATAATAGGCATTATAATCGTCGTTGTTGGTGTTATTATTATTGTTATTATCAGGCAAACCGATAATGTTGCCGTCTGTATCTACTTCTGTATAAGCGTAAAGGGTCTCATCATCACCGCTGCGTGTGGCGGTAACGCGAACTTTATAGACATCATCAGAAACAATGCTACTGTAGCGGTCTTTACCGTTCCAATAAACATACTGGTTGCTGCCACTGTTATATCTGACATCATCAATCAAAGTTCTGACTAAGTTGTCATTGTCATCCAATACTTCAACTGTGACATAAGTATTGTCCTGTTTAACATCCCAGCTTACGCGGGCTGTTTCATAATCTCTAGGATCGAAATAGTCTTTGTCTATTTCCAGGTTATCAATCAGGTTACCACTGTTATTATTATTGGTATCGCGGTCTACATAGACGGTGCCGGTAACATAATTTGAACCATAACTATTGGAGGCAGTGATGCGATAGGTGTAACTACCATCGCTTACGATATTATTGTAGCGGTCATAGCCATTCCAATAATCGCTGTAGGAGCCGGCACTTCTGTTTACAGTGCTAACAAGGGTACGTACAAGTCCAGATCCGTCATAAACAGTGCCATAAATTTCAACGCTGACGTTAGCCTGCTTGTCGACAGTAAATTGTATGTAGGTACCTTCATTATCCGGATCAAATGGTGACCGACTTACGCCATACGAAGTAATGTTTGGGATGCCGGTGCTGTTTGAGCCCGTATAAATGGTGAAGGTTGGGATATAAAGAGGAGAACTGACGTTATTGGCAGCATCCTTTACTGTAACGTAACAGTTGGAATAAGTGCCATCAGGAAGATAATTTAAGGCAATGGTATTGGTTCCGCTTGTAGCAGATGTTGTAGCACTTGAGCAGGAACCGTAGTAGCTGATGGTACCAGCTTCACTTGAGTAGAAGCTCCAGTTTGGTGTGGAATCGCTGGTATTACCAATGGATGAAGGATTGCTTAAAGATGGAGGAGTAGTATCGCTGGAAGATCCGGTCTGAACGGTGAAGGTTGGGATATAAAGAGGAGCGCTCACATTGTTTGAAGCATCCCTGACTGTAACGTAACAGTTGGAATAAGTGCCATCAGGAAGATAATTTAAGGCAATGGTATTGGTTCCGCTTGTAGCAGATGTTGTCTGGCTTGAGCAGGAACCGCTGTAGGAAATTGTACCAGCTTCACTTGAGGTAAAGCTCCATGATGGAGTGTGATTTGAAGTTGTTCCAATGGATGAAGGATTACCCAAAACCGGGGCTGTGGTATCGCCCGATTGCTGTTGCTGTACAGTAAAAGCCGGAATATTCAG
>Ga0302253_1001674_pt1 | contig 12624 bp, 19 predicted proteins | sample AAG_RA_Trp_MG_FD_193537 | JGI IMG/M metagenome (GOLD analysis project Ga0302253, IMG submission 193537) | Enriched activated sludge microbial communities from anaerobic digester in WTTP, New Holstein, Wisconsin, United States - AAG_RA_Trp | ecosystem: Engineered > Bioreactor > Anaerobic >... | reverse complement strand
GGGAAATCAAGAACAAGAGCGGTTCGCAGTTCGATCCCAAGGTGGTGGACGCGTTCCTGAAAATAGCGAAAAAATTCAAGGCAAAAAAATACTTGCAAAGCGCGAAACAATAAACATATAATATTTAATCCCCTCTGCTCCGCAGAGCGCCGAATTTACCTGTCGGAATAGCGCCCTGATTAATTTAACATCCCGGCATATTCCGGCCACGCGTGGCCGGGATCCTGCGGCCGGAGATAACGGAAAGATATGGAAAAAGAACAACTGGAACTGTTTTCCGGCTCCGAAAACACCGGCGGCGGAAGCGGCGGCGAAACGAAAGTCTCCGGCGCGTTCCTGCAATACCTGCGCGCTTATGAGAAGACTGTTTTAATCATAATACTGCTTCTTGCGGTGTCCGTGCTTTCCTTTATCGCCGGAGTGGAAAAAGGCAAAAATTCGGTGTTGAAACGCCTGACAGCTTTAAGGCAGCAGCAAGAGAGTCCGGCCCGGCAGGCGCTTCCGGCGGCACAACCTAAGCCTTTAGCCGCTCTTGCGCGTCCTGCAACGGAGCTGCAGAGCCCCGCGCAGCAGCCGGCAGCGGTCGCGGTATCCCAGCAGGCCGCCCGGGCAGTTCCGGCGCCCAGGATAAGCGGTAAGTACACCGTCCAACTGGCGAGCTATAAATCGAAAGAGCAGGCGTTAAAAGAAGCGCAAATCCTGCAAAAACGCGGACTCGCTCCGGCCGTGATTTACCTGCGGCCTTATTACGTGCTTTGCTCGGGCAGCTTTCAGGAGAACCGAACCGCCGAATTGTGGCGCCTGAAATTAAAAAAACAATATCGTGATTGTTATGTAAGGAGGTTGTAAAATGTCGATCCACCCTTCGTTGAGATCAGCCGGCCAGGATTCCAAACAGCGCTCTGTATTGAAAAGAACTGAGCGTCTGAAGGTAATGCTTTCCAAGAACCAGTGGAAAGAAGGCGACCGCGTTTGCGGTCTTCCCAAGATCAAGACCGTAAAGATAAGGATCAAGAAAGAAAAGACCGCCAAGGCAGCGGAAGGGACCGCGGCCGCAGCCGCTCCGGCCGCAGGCAAAACGGCCGAGAAAAAATAAGGAGCTGTTTTTATGCGGCATAATCCGCGATTACTCAAGACGCGAAAATCCCCGGGTTTCCGGCCGGATAGCGGGCCTTGTGCCCGTGCGCGCGGGGTAAGGTTTATCCGGGTTATATCCCGGATAGATCTCTTTCCGGCGGGCGTTTGCGCAGCCATCCTGGGCGCCCTGCTTTTATCCGTTTCTTACGCGGCGGAAAGGGAGACGTTTCCTTTTACCGGGGAAGTTACTGCGGCGGATATAAACCTCCGTGCCGATTCGACCACAAGCTCGGAAGTTATCTGCAAGATGGATAAAGGCGCCGCGGTAGAAATTCTTTCCGGGCAATACGGTTGGTATAAGGTGCGCCTGCCGGATACCGCCCCCAGCTATATAAGGGCAGATATGGTCTCGGCAGTCGAAGCAAAGAGCGCGAATTTCACCCCCCAGGAACAGACCGGAGCGAGATTCAACACGATCAAGGTCGAACGCGACCGCGTGAACATCAGGCTCCGGCCGAATGAGTCCTCTCCGATAATCGGGCGCGTTTCGAAAAATGAGGTTTTGAATTTCACCGGTATGGAGAACAATTGGTACCGCATCAAACCGGTGTCCGGCAGTTACGGCTGGATACACGCTGATTTCGTCCGCAAGGCCCCGCTAAAGGCGCCGGAAGAAGCACAACCTGCCGGGGACCTGCCCGGTACGGGAGGCGAGACGAAACCTGAAGATGCTTCTGCCCGGGCAGGCGAAGACAAACAGATCCCCGGCCTCTCCATGTATGAGGGCGTCATCAAACCTTACGGGATGGTTTTTAAACGTCCTGCAACCCACAAGCTGGTGGCTTCCGATAAGAAAATATTCCTTTTGAAAGGGGACAAACAGACCCTCAACGCCCTGGTGAACCGCAAAGCCCGGGTGAGCGGAAAACCCGTTTCTTCCTGCAAGGGGCTGCCGGTGGTGGAAGTAGTCAAAATAGAGGCTATAGATTGAACCTGCCGGCTTTGATTCTCTCTTTCTCGCTTTTGCTGGTCGCGATGACTCTGCATGAATTCGCGCACGCCTGGGCCGCCTATAAGTTCGGCGACCAGACCGCCAGGCTTTCCGGAAGATTGACGCTCAATCCCTTGGCTCATATCGATCCGGTAGGCACGGTGATAATCCCGCTGTTATTTTTCTTCAGCACCGGAGGGCGCTTCGTTTTCGGCGCCGCTAAACCGGTGCCGATCAATTACGGGATGCTTAAAAATCCGGCCAGGGACGTAATATTTATCGGCGCCAGCGGTCCGCTGGTCAACATAGCGGCTGCCTGCGCCAGCGCGGCCGTTATCAGGTTCGTTCCGCAGGGAACGCTTCTTAGCCTGCTGTTGGCGCATTTCCTGATGATAAACCTGGTGCTGGGGATATTCAATCTTATTCCGATTCCTCCGCTGGACGGTTCTCGCGTGTTGGCCGGATTTCTGCCTCCGGCCGCGGCTGCCGGATACGCGAAAATAGAGCCTTACGGTTTTATCATAATAATCCTTCTTTCCATGGCCGGTGCGTTTGATTACGTCATCTGGCCGCTGGTAAGATTTATTGCGGGTCTTCTGATATGAAAAGCATCAAGGTACGCTTAGGAGAAAGAAGCTATCCGGTTATCGTGGGCAAAGGAGCGTTCTGCTCTCTAAACCGGCATTTGCGGGTCTCCGCTGCCGGCGACCTGGCTTGTATCGTCGCCAACGCCAGGGTGCGGCGTTTGTGGGGGAAGACGCTGTCGAACGGCCTGAAGAAGGCCGGCTGTCGTTTTTATTTTCATACCATCCCGGACAGTGAATTAGGAAAGTCCTGGTCCAACGCGGAGAAAATAGTCAACGGGCTGTCCGGATGGGCCGGAAAAGGCAGGTTATTCGTGATCGCCTTGGGCGGCGGCGTGACCGGGGACGTAGCGGGATTCGCCGCTTCGGTATTTAAAAGAGGGGTGCCCTTTATCCAGATACCGACTACTTTGCTTGCGCAGGTCGATTCCGCCATAGGGGGGAAGAACGGGGTGGACCTGCGAACCGGCAAAAACCTTGCCGGGACATTTTACCAGCCTAAATTCGTGCTTAGCGACACGGATTTTCTTTCTACCCTTGACAGAAGACAGATAAATTCCGGGATGGCGGAGGTGATAAAGTACGGATTCATCGCCGACTCAAACCTGCTGAATTTTTTAGAGGCTGCCCGCGAGAAGATCGTTAAACGCATTCCGAAGGCAATGGAATTTATCGTCTCGGGATGTTCTTCTATAAAAGCGCGGTATGTGGAAAAAGATGAATTCGACACCGGAGAGATACGCATGGCTTTGAATTTTGGGCACACTTTCGGCCACGCCCTGGAGGCGGCCGCCGGTTTCCGGCGCTACAGCCATGGGGAGGCGATAGGTTGGGGGATGTTATGCGCTCTGCGGCTCAGCGAAAAGCTGGGGATACTCAAGGACAAGAACGCCTTGCCGCGTCTGAAAAGGCTTTTGCGGGCTTACGGCCTTCCCCTGAAAGCGCGGGGCATAGATGCCGGGCGTCTGCTCTCCGCTTTCGGCAAGGACAAAAAATTCATCGGGGGAATGAACCGGGTGGTCCTGCTTGAGAAACAGGGTAGGGTGCGGATAAAAAGGAATATCCCTTTAAAAATGATTAAGGAGGAGATCAGAGAGTTGTCGGTAAACTGAAGCAATATCCGGTTTTTTATGTCGAATTATCGCCGGAGATATGTTACACTTTATCTAATGCCACGGGTCAATTAAGTAGGCTTACTTAATGATCGGTGGCTTTTAATTTTATGCAGGGAAAGGAGCAACAATGCAAAAGAAGATAATTGTCCTGGTAATATCGGTAATCAGCCTTTGTTATGGCGGCAGTTTGTATGCCTGGGGGGATAATTGGGGTAACGACAAGACTTCGAATAATATGGATGTTTACAACGGCGGTTGGAGTTCTTCCGGAGGAAAGCTTGATAGTATGCGCGACATGTCCCCATGGAACACGGACATAACTTGGGAGGGCGGGATTTGTAAAAATGACGGGAGCGTGTCGCTCACCACCGTCTTCTCTCGAGACGCTTTATCAAAGAATATAAACGGTCTGGATATACAGTATACAGAGGGTGGCAAGGATATATATGCATTGAATTCCTTGGACAATCACCTCTTCGCTTTGACCGCTCCCACAAATAATGACAGCGTGATTTGGAGCCATGATCCAGCCTCTTCAATGTCCCTTTCTACGACTACAGTTCCCAGCGTCACCGTGGTTTCCTCCAAGAAGGCATTGATATCGATTCCCGCCCACGAAGGAGCAGTACAAACAGCAATCGACGTAGAGTTCGACGCCGGCTCTGGGATAGAAAAGATAACCTTTCGGGGTTATAAAGATTCGGGAGAGACTTACATTGTCGGTTACCTGAATGTACATAGCGATCCTGGCGTGAACTTAACGGTAAAAATCTCCGATGATGCAAAGAGCTTGGAAATTTTTAATAAGTACCAACCCGGGTCATCACTCAGCGCTTCTATAGATACGGAATCCTATAAAGACGAAATACTTGTATTTATAAATCTTAAAGAAAAAGGGGAGGTGAACGAGTATGCCGCAAAAGTAGCTAACGTTGCGATATTAAACCCAAACGGAGAAATTGAAGTCGAATATCGAGGAACGCCATGCACGGAATACGGTAGTTCCGTTACATTTGAAAACGACGGGGATATTTCTTTAGCTACCTCTTTAGGTACTTTTGGGGTTTTTTCTTAAGATTTACACAAAAACTATAAGTTTAGTTCTCCGCGGAAGTAATAGACAAGGGTTTTCCGGCAAACTCTAATTCCACAGCATTTACCGTTATTCTCTTTACCACCGCACCGTCTATTTCATCGCCCATTTTGACTATCTGGTTGTTTATTATGGCGAACTTCTCTCCGTCGGAAAGTAATGTCCCGTTCAATACCAGCAGAGGAGGTTCGGCGGCCGCTGTCTTTTTGTCTTCTGCGGCATCCATATCCGCGTTCCCGGACGCGCCGGGAAGCGCGGAGAGATTATCCGCGGCGGCATCGGTTGACGGGGCAACCTGCGCAGGCGCGGGAGCGGCGGTTTTTGATATTGCGGCCGGAGACAGCGGCGCCCGGGTGCCGGAAGAAGCGAAATCGAAGAACAATTTTGCCGCCAGCATACCGGCGAAAGCTATGAGCAGGTAGAGAGTTCGTTTGCTAAGGCTCTGCCGGCCGGCCGGCGGCGCGGACTTTGCGTCTGCCGCGGCCTTGCGGTTATCTGTAGTGCTGCCATTCTCCATAACTCACCCCTTTTTGGCGGGGCCGCGCCCTTAAAAACCGCAGCCCAATTGTTTTTCATATTTTATATTGAAAAAAGCATAAAATCCAGTATAATTATCTACGTTGAAAGTATGCGTTCATCCACTAACCATACGCCTAAGGCGCAATGCAAAATAATAAGCGGAGATTACGCAGATACAATCTTGAGGTCCCTGTAAAGTATTACGTCAGGGGTAATCAGGCCGCTTTGGGCACGGTTACCAGCGATAATATCAGCGCCGGAGGAGTGGGCATCACCGGAGACGTTTTCATACCGCCTGCCACCAATCTGATGATACAATTCATGCTGGCGAAAAGATGCGTTTGCTCCATAGGCAAAGTGGCGTGGGTAAATGTTTCATCCCGCTCCAGCCGGTACCGGCTGGGCGTGGAATTTCTCGAGATGAACCCGCTGGACAGGGAATATCTAAAAAAATATTTATCCGGCAGCAACTCGCCGGAAGAACAGTAAAGAGCGAGAAAGGAAAAGATCATGACTGCGGAGACGGCAGCGGAAGAAAAACAGACAAACTGCCTGGGGTGCAATAAACCCCTCAAGAAAATCAAAATATATTACCGGGACGGCAAGTATTATTGCGACAAAAAATGCTGGAAAAAGGCGAAAACCGCTCCCGCTTCCGGAGAAGGAAAGAAATAATGGCCGGCGTTAATTATAGCGACAGGCGTCTTCATCCCCGTCTGGACCACGGTATGCCCATAAACGTTATGGCGGACGGTTATGACTTTATGAGCACTACCAGGAACATCAGCTGTCTGGGAGCTTATTGCCATATCGGCAAATACGTTCCGCCTTTCACGAAATTGAACATAAAACTGCGTCTGCCCGTAAAACCCAACGCCTCCCGAAAGGTCGAGGTGGCGTGTAAAGGGGTGGTGGTGAGGACAGAGGATGATCCCGCCGGCGGTTTCAACATTGCCGTATTTTTCAACGACATAAAACCAACGCAGCAGCACAGGATCGCGGAATACATCAACCGGTTCCTTCCCCGTTGACCCGCGCCCCTTATGGGAAAAACAAAAACTAACATCCCGGTTAAACTTGTCTGCGGCATGCTTTACAGAGAAGAAAAGGACGGCGCCGCGGCTTCGGGATGTTTGCGCCGCCGGTTTGGGCCGGTTGATTTCGAAAGCGTCAGCGTTCCCTTCACGCAGACCGGGTATTACCAGAAAGAAATGGGCAGCGGCCTGCGGCGCAAGTTTTTCTCTTTCAGGAAACTGATCGCGGCAGACAGTCTTTCCGGTATCAAGCTTATCACCAACCGCATCGAAACCGCCCTGAGCGCCGACGGCAGACGTAAAGTCAATCTTGACCCCGGCTATCTTGATCTGGCCAGGCTTGTGCTGGCCTCCACCAAAGATTTCAGCCACCGCATATATATCTCCCGCGGCATATACGCCGAGATAACGCTCCTCTACGACCGCTGCGGCACTTTCCGTCCGCTTGAATGGACGTATCCCGATTACCGGAGCTCCTGCTACCTCTCGATTTTTGAAAGAATAAGGTCTATTTATTACGGGCAGATATCGGCAGGAGGGAGGAAGTGAACGGCTCACCGGCGCCGGTTTATATGAATGCCGGTCTTTCTTTTTTGGCGGAACGGCTCGCGCGCATGCTGGAAAATTGCCGGATATGCCCGAGAGCCTGCGGCGTTAACCGCGCCGCGGGAGAAGAAGGTTTCTGCCGCACCGCTAAAAAAGCCTATGTTTACAGTTATTTCCCGCATCACGGGGAAGAGCCGCCGATATCAGGCGATAAAGGGTCGGGGGCGGTGTTCTTTTCCGGCTGTAATATGCGCTGTGTTTACTGCCAGAATTATAAATTCAGCCGGATGAACGCACAAGACGGCAACTTGCCGGGACGACAGGTATCTGCCGGGGAACTGGCGGAGATTATGCTGGCGCTGCAGGCAAAGGGATGCCATAATATAAACCTGGTCAGCCCGAGCCATATCCTGCCGCAGATTGTTCAGGCGCTCGATATCGCGTCCGGCCGCGGCCTGAATATCCCGCTGGTTTATAACACCGGCGGTTATGACCTGCCGGAAACGATACGTCTGTTGGAAGGCGTAGTGGATATATACCTGGCAGATATGCGTTACGCCTCGGACAATAACGCGGTGAAATATTCCTCCGCGCCGGGGTATCCGGAATTCAATCTGAACGCGGTGAAGGAAATGTGCCGCCAGAGGCCGGAGCCGGTTTTCGACGGCGCGGGGATAATGCGCAGCGGGGTTATAGTCAGGCATCTCGTCTTGCCGCAAGGCATTTCCGGCACGCGCGAAGTATTGAAACGCCTGGCCGGGATAGTCTCCCCGCAGAATGTGTGCGTCAGCCTTATGAGTCAATACTTCCCCTGTAATAACGCCGCGGAATTCAGTGAAATCTCCCGCAGGATCAGCGCGCAAGAGTATTCCAAGGCGCAGGAATGCCTGACCGAATACGGTTTCGGCCGGGGGTGGGTCCAGCAAGGGTATGGATTATCCGAATTATCCGGCATAAATATCGAAGAAAGGCATTTTGAAGATGGCAGGCAGTAATCGAAATGAACGCTTATACCTTTACGGAAAACGCTCTATAGAAGAACGCCTGAAGGCCGCTCCGGAAAGCGTGCGTAGAGTTATATTGGAACACGGCGGAGCCCGAGTGCAGGATATTGCCGGGTTGGCCAGGTCTCGCAAGGTCCCGCTTGAGCTTATGCCGGCAACGCAGTTCCGCGCCCTGACCCGCGGCATCCACTCTCAAGGGGTTGCGGCAGAGGTGGATGAATTCGCCTACGCCGACCTTGACGACGTGCTCGACTCCGGGAAAAAACCGACCCTGATCATGCTGGACCGTATCAACGATCCCCAAAATCTCGGCTCTATATTAAGGACCTGCGCCTGTTTGGGGAGTTTCTGCGTGGTGCTGCCCAAGCATGAATCGGTTGATGTTACGGAGGCGGCGCTTAAAGTGGCCTGCGGCGCGGAGAATTACGTCCCGGTCTGCCTTGTTTCCAGCCTTTCCGTAGCCGTTGATAAAGCGCGCAGAAGCGGATACTGGATAGCCGTAACCGTGGTAGAAGGGGGTGACGATCCCCGCCGCGGGGCATCTTTAAACTTCCCGTTAGCCTTGATCATCGGTTCGGAAGGGGAAGGGGTGCGTTCCGGGCTTCTGAAAGACGCGGATTACCGTTTTACCCTGCCGATGCGGGGGGCGGCGTTGTCCCTGAACGCCGCAATCAGTACAGGGATATTCTGTTACGAAGCGGCGTCACAAAGGGCCGATTATGAAAATAAAACCTGAAGGTATGCGCGCAAGCGAAGTTGACCGCGTCCTGAATTTTCTTGCCGAGGCCGGACAGTTGAAACGCGTCAAACGTTCCGGCTGGTGGGTTACCGGTATCAAACATCCTGAAAGCGTGGCCGAACACTGTTTCCGCTGCGCTGTACTCGGTTACTTGATCGCCAAGGCGGAAAAAGCCGATCCATATAAAGTCTTGATGATGTGCCTTTTTAACGATATACACGAGGCCAGGATAAACGACCTGCATAAAGTGGGGCATCGTTATATAGATTTCAAGAAAGCCGAAGACAAGGCCTATTCAGGGCAGATTTCCGGCCTTCCCGGGCCGGTGCGCCTGGAGATGGCTCTCCTGCGTTCGCAATATGCCGGCCAGAGCACGCGCGAAGCGGTGATCGCCAGGGACGCGGATATACTGGAGTGCGTCCTGCAGGCGAAAGAATACCTGGACGCCGGCAATCTGCATACCCGTAATTTTATGCGCGTGGGAGAAAAATACCTGAAAAGCCGGTTTGCCAGAAAACTGTTTCTACGTTTGAAGAAATGGGATTCCAGCCGCTGGTGGCGGGAACTGGCGGTATTCGAAAGATAACTTCAAAAAAAGAAAGGCATACCATGTCCAACCGCAGAAACCCATTGTTTTTCCTTTCTTTCCTGGCCGCGGCTATTTTGTTGTGCGGATGCGAGACCGTAGCGGGCACTTCCAAAGGAGCCGTGCGCGGGGCCGGCGAAGACCTGGAGAATGCCGGAAAGGCGGCCAAGGCTGTGGCGGAAGCGCCGGGCAAGATAGACAGAAAGATGCGCGAAGAATTATGGTAAAGAGGGCTTGTCTGTTGCCGGAGGCGAAAAAGATAAACTTTCACGGATAATCGGATAAGAAACGATAATACCGGGAGAAGATATGAAAAGTTTGTATGTAGCAGTGGTCGAAAGTCTTATCTGTTTTTGTTTGACAGGGTCGGTATATGCCTGGGGAAACAGATGGGGCGGTAACAGCGGCGGCTTTAGCCTTCCGGGAAGTTACGGAGTGAACGGCGGTACCTGGCAATCCTCAGGAAGTTCGTTCGGAGGAGGATTATCCGTCAGCCGCAGGGAAGACAGGTTGGTGATCCAATCTGCCGGTTCAGACACCGCTATATTCTATAATGCAAACATAGATAATGCGTATTTCGTAGCTCCCGGAAATAGTAAACTGCAGGAATTGTCCTCGCATCTGGCAATATCTCAGGATACTACCGGTAATAACATCGATTCTATTTGGCTATCCTTTAAGGATGCCTATGACGGCTACAATAAAGGAGAAAGCCTCGGAATGAAATGGCGTCTGATGCCGGAACGTGTTCAGAACGGTTTTGCTCAAGATTTTGATATAGAACAAATAATTGACGCTCACGGTAAAGGAATATGCCGGGATTGGGCGAGGCTTGCCTGTTCAATTTTTCTTTCCAAAGGAATTCCCGCGGTTGTAGTTTGGGGCGGCAAATCCGATGAAGGCGACCCCGGAGGCAAGGTTTATCATGAATGGTGCGAGATTTACTATAAAGGTACTTATTTTATTACAGAGAATGGCGAATTCCGCAAAAAAGGTGAAGCCGGGTATAGCGATACGTTTACCACTGAAAAACACATAGAAGATACGAACCGAAATATTTACCAATATAAAGATGATTGGTTCCATAAATATTCGAATGTCTTGCAGAATCTCGAATTTGATTTGTCAAGTGTGAGCGGCGCAGTTAAGCCTTAAGAAGAAGGGGCGCTTATAGAGCCGCCTTTTGATAGTTTTACCCATAGGTGTAGTTAACATAAGATATATTATAGGAAGTTGAGGGGGACGAAAAAGCCGCCGGACGTTTAAATCTGGCGTTAGTAATACTGCCCCCCAAGCCTCACAAAGACGGGATATGCGCTACCACTCTCGCCGCCTGTGGCATTGAAAGATTATCCTACCCAGATCCAGCCGCGTTATCAAGGAATACGGTAACTTTACCACGCCTCTACAAAAAACTTAACTACAGTTTTCTTCTCTTCAAGGTCAACTCTTGCCGGAATACTTCTCATTTAGTCTTATTATGGTGCTCCTGGATGCCCGTCATGCTGTCCCAATGCGGCATTGCTCTCTCCTTTTTAGGGGGAAAAAGCTATTTAGGGCCTTTTAAGGAAGCGTTTTTCTGGAGGAGATTATAACCAAATGGCGGCTAAAGAGAAGTTGACTTGAAAGGACAATCCGGTTTATTCTGGTGAAATCAATCCCGCCTTTTTTTAAGGATCTTCTTGCTTTTCGCCAGGCTTGGAATCTTATCAACGGAAGAAGCAATGCGGCGATAGAATAGTCTCTAAAACTCGATAATACCTTTTTTACAGAAAAGCCGGTATCAGACAGCAGGAACTCGAGTTCATGATAACGATAAGGAACAAGATGAAGATTTGGGATCGTTTCTTTAGAATTATGCGCCTGATCGAGGGGCGGCTCTCTGAAATATTCGTATGCTCCTTCAAACAGAAAACGCAGGCGGGATTTAAGGTTCAGAATGTTAGGAGTAGAAATAATAAGCCTGCCGTCCGGCTTTAAGACGCGGTTTATCTCCGCCATCACAGAGTATGGATTTCGCAGGTGTTCAATTACTTCTATAAGCAATACGTAATCACAATAGGCGTCAGGAAAAGGTAACGGTTTGCTTACATCGCACACCTGGAAGTCTAATATACCGCCATACCTAAACCTCGATATGTCAATATCGCTGGCTATAACCTTAAAGCCTATATCGTGTATTCGCTTTGAATAATCTCCATGCCCACAACCGAGATCCAAGACTTTGCCGCGAGGCATGTCTGAAAATGCTTCGACAACAGATTCAAGGAGATGATGCGTAGAGACTTTTGACATAGCGCTAAGATGCCCGCTGAACAACCTGCTGTCAACAACATCTGGACCAGATATTTTCTATATGCCTCTCCGCGACAACCGCGGACTTTACCGCACAGCCGGCCACGACGAGGTTTTCTATGGCCGGTTTTAGCTTTTCCGGGGCCTTTGTTGGCCCGTTGCTTACCCTGCTTGTGTGTTAAAACGCAGCTTCTCTCTTAGTTGTTATTTTACGCAATCAGTCCGCCAGCAGCAGAGAGTTTGCTCGCAGGTTTGTTTGGCAGGAGTATCGAAACAGTCGAAATTACCTTCCTGTTTCTGGATAGTGCGGATTAATTCCTTCTTGGAAAACCTCCAGGTGTTTTTGACTCCGATTTTCCTGGCTTTATTCTCGATCTCTGAAAGTCGCATATTAATCCCTCCTTTTCTTCAAAAATCGGTCCAAACACGCGCGCTTGAAGCGTTATGCATATCTCTTTAGCCAAGGTGTAACACACAGGTGTATACTTTCACACTGGTGAACACCTGCTTCTCCTTTAAAGGCAGGGTGTTATTCCGATTGGCTAAGGTATAACACAGCGGTGTATACTTGGCCTTCCCATAGGCCAAGGTACACCCCGGGTTAAAACCCGGGGATTTCTGGAGATTAAATATTGATTTTTTGAGACACTTGATAAATAAACGGGATTCTGCTGTATTTGCCGCGCAAGGATTGCACGGTGCCGAAAAGCAGGCACAGCATATAGATAAACAGGGTCATTTTATAGAAAAGCGCCCCTATCAAAGGCAATATGCTGAATAGGAACCCGGCGGAGAGAAATATGAAAAGGACCAGGCCCTGGCGGCCGTGAAAAACCGCGAATTTGTTGTCTTTCTTCAGCACGAACGGGATAATGCACAGAAAGAACCAGTAGGACATAACCGCGTATATTTTACCTTCCAGTATCTCGTTTTCCTGTTCAGGTTTGGCGCTCATCGGTATAACCTTTTCTATTTGATGTTAAGCAGGGAATTCGTCTGCCCGAAAGGATTGGTTTCCTTGCGCGGGTTCTCCGGGTCATC
>Ga0302253_1001673_pt1 | contig 12630 bp, 13 predicted proteins | sample AAG_RA_Trp_MG_FD_193537 | JGI IMG/M metagenome (GOLD analysis project Ga0302253, IMG submission 193537) | Enriched activated sludge microbial communities from anaerobic digester in WTTP, New Holstein, Wisconsin, United States - AAG_RA_Trp | ecosystem: Engineered > Bioreactor > Anaerobic >... | reverse complement strand
GAGGAGAACCAGGGCGGCCCAACCCAGTCCCGCCTGGCGCCAGACATTGGTCGCCCCGGCATTGCCGCTAAAGCGCGATCGGGGGTCCCTTTTTCCCAGAGCAGCGAAAAGGAGGATGGAGAAATTGACGGAACCTGCCAGGTAAGCCCCCGTCAAAATCACAATCAGCATGCTCATTTCTCTTTATTCCTTCCCGATTCGGTTTCGATCTTATGATACTCTTTTTACGAGCGTGAAGACGTGATCTTCCACCGTATCATGAAAAGCCCAAAATTTTTGATCACCGACGGTCAGGCGGCTTTCATGGAGACCGATATCCGTGACATGGACCTGTTTCCAGGACTCTCCGATGGGCATATTGACAGCCTTGGTTACACCTTCCTTGATGGACCAGATCCGGAGCGCTGCGGGAAGACGGCCCAGGAGAGAGGCATCGGACAGGGTGCGTTCCTCTTCGGTCATATAAAGATGCCGGGCTTTGAGGGCCCGCTCGGAGAGGATTTCCACATCGACGCCGATTTCTTCGTCACTTCCGACGGCCACAGCGAAACGCCGATCATGGGAAAGGGAACAGAAAACATGTGTTTTACCGGTTAGATCGGGGCAGAAGGGTCGAACCCGGTCCTCCATCATGGTGTGGATATGCTCCGCCGAGGTCAAACACTCATCGTTTGCCAGTTTTCGCGCCAGGGCCTTGAGGGCCAGGCGACCTGTTAGAAAACCTCTTTGCCGTCGTTTCCCCATTTTAGCGTAACGCGATGCTTCAACCGGCGTCAGAGCACGGTCGGCAAAGTCGGAAACGGCGGCGTCTTCCACCAGCGCCAGGGCGCGGCAGTGGGCCCGCAATGTCACCAGAGGGTCGACACCGTCATGACGCACCCATTGCGGCGGCTTGATCCTCCCTCCCGACACATCCCTCATCTTGACACCCCGGATGAATTCCCGCAGATTTCCCGTCCGGTCATAAATCGCCATGTCGAACGACAGGACGTCCTTTTCCGCCGAAACCGGGATGACCCGGCAAAAATACGTTTCTCCCGGCACGGTCGGTACCAGAACCCTCCGTTCATCAAATCCGACGGGGAAGGCGATGATGCCGTGAAAACGCTGGCTCCAGGCGCAGGCGATGTGCATCATTCCATCAAAGGGGAAGGGGGAACCCAGAGGGCTTGTCAGCGCAGGATATGTTGAGGCCAGAACCGGGGCGATTCCGCCGTTTTCGGTCAGGATCAACTCACCCTGAAGACTCCTGAAGGCATGTCCGAAGGGAACCAACTCGTCGTAGAGCCGTTGGGCGGGAATCCGGAAGCCGATGCCTTCCAGGGACGCCGCCATGTCGTAAGGAAATTCCGGTAAGGACTTTGCCAGTCCGGCGAAATCGACAACGGCGTGGATCTTCTCCCGTTTGATTCCGGCATTTCCCGATGGGGTGACGGTCACCAGCCGAGCCGACATCCGACCGTTTTCCCCGGCTTTCAGGTCATGAAAGACCTCGATTTCACGGTCATCCGGTCCGATTTCCATAAACCGGTCGAAAGCCGCATTCTGCATGACCGTGACACAGGTTTCCGGGTGTTTGTTCAAAACGGTTGCTCCCAGGCCCTGGAGAATTTCAACCGCAGGATAAATCGTTTTTCCGGCGAAATGATGATCCCGAAGATAGGACAAGACGGTGATCAAGCTGGGATAACGCAACCACTGGTCGTTTTTTTCCGTTACCGGGTTGGACGGCGTTTGGCTCATGGGGTGGCCTTCTTTTCCATCAGCTTCCGCGCCTCGGCCATAAGGCTGGAAAGGGAAAACGTAGCGCTGTCATACTCCGGATTCAGGGTGCCCGCCAGTTCGACGGATATGGTGAAACGCTCCCGGGTGTTGAATAAAAATCGTCCGGGGATAAACAAACGCCCCGTATTGCGGATCACCACCACCTGAAGGGGAGAGCCGCAGAGTTTGGCGATACGGAACGCTCCCCGGTCGAGCGTGCTGATCCGGCCATCACGACTCCGGGTTCCCTCAGGGAACATGAAGAGAATCCCTCCGTCCGCCAGGTAGGTCTTCATCCTGCCGATCTGCTCCAGCAGAATGTCTGATCCGGAATCCCCCGCCAGGGCAGGGATATAACCGGAGGTTTTTAGAATCCAGCCGAACACGGGAACACGGAAGTAGTGTTTCTTGACGACGGTCTTTTGTCTGGCAAAGAGTGAAACGAACAGGATCGGGTCTAGGAAGGACTGGTGGTTCGCGATGATTACGGATGAGCCGATGGCCCGAACTTCAGGCGAAACCTGCCAGGTGACCTGAGGGACCAGGGTCCGCAAAAGGGCGAAAAAGCTCCGGTGCAGCGTATAATTTAATTTTTGGAAAGCGGCTTCCCGGTTTGGCGAAAAAAAGAAAACAAAAAGATAGAAAGGGGAAAAAATCAGGAGAAAGCCCGCGATATAGTAAACCCAAAGGGTCAGGGTGATGGCGAAATCCGCCAGAATTTTCATGATACCGACTCCCGCAGGCCCTTGTGCCGCCATGGTCGTCAATCCGGTTTTTTGATGAAGAGGTTCGTGTTCACCCCGCCGAAAGCGAAATTCTGCACCGCGGCAATCCGGACCGGATAGTCCCGTACCTCCCGGCTGTGGCGGATCATGGCGCAGCGCTCGTCGATGTCCTCCAGATTCAGGGTCGGAACGATGTACCCTTCCCGCATCAGGTGGAGCAGGATGATCGTTTCGATCACTCCGCAGGATCCCATGGTGTGACCCATGTAACTCTTCAGGCCGACAATGGGGGGTCGATCGCCGTAAACGTTATGAATGGCCTGGGCCTCGATAACGTCACCCATTTTGGTTCCCGTGGCGTGAGCGCTGATAAAATCGACCTGATCGGCGGCGAGTTGCGCGTCCCGCAGGCCGATCCGGATCGTTTCGGTAATGCCCTGGAGATTGGGCAGGATCAGATCACCGCCGTTGTTGTTGCAGGAAAAACCGATGACTTCTCCCAAAATTTCAGCGCCACGCTTTTCGGCATGGTCGTAGGTTTCGAGCAGAACGGCCCCGGCGCCTTCACCGACGACGAGTCCGTCACGCTTCGCGTCAAAGGGACGGGGGGTCAGGTGCGGCGTTGCGTTGAAAGCCGTGGAACAGGCCAGGAGATTGTCGAAAACGGCGACGGTCGTCGTGTCGTACTCATCAGCGCCGCCACAGAGCATGGCGTCCTGCATGCCGAACTTGACCATTTCGTAGCCGAATCCGATTGACTGGCTGCTGGTGGTGCAGGCCGTGGAGGATGAAATGACCCGGCCCGTGATGCCGAACATCTTGGTAATGTTGACCGCCGTCGTATGCACCATGGATTTCAGGTAATCGACGGCGCCAATGGAACGCACGTCGTCACGGGTTCCGCCGAAAAACGTTTTGTAGATTTCACGCTGCACTGTGGGGCTCCCGTGGGTCGAGCCAAAGGCGACGCCCAGGCGGCCGGAGGTGATAAAATCCTGATCGAGACCCGAGTGTTCGAGCGTTTCCTTCGCCACCTGACAGGCGTAATAGGCCACGGGCCCCATGGTTTTACGGAATGTACGCTTGAAATCATAGGTGACGGGATAATCGATGGCGCCGAAGACCTTGGAGTGGATATGTCCGGATAACAGCCCGTCTTCCTTCAGCGGCTTGATTCCTGATATGCCGTTTCGAAGCGCGCGGAGGATTTCCTCCTTGGTCCGGCCGATGGGGGTGATGGCGGAACAGGCTGTGATGACGACTCTTCTTTCCATGAAACTCCTGATGTTTCATCCGGTTAATTCTAAGGTACTCATCGAAGAATCTTTGTATCAGAAAATATCTCAATACTCAGATTTTCACTTCGTCCGGAATGCTTTCCAATTTTGTCATTCCGGACGAGCGTTGGCGGGAGTCCGGCATGGCAAATCGGTTCTCTCTCCTTTATCGCAACGTTCCCTGTCTTGTCCGGGCCAGGCGTTCAATATAGTCGACAATCTGATTGATCGTTCGGATATCCATGGCCTGTTTCTTCTCCTCCTGGGTCAACTCCGAGCCCAGCATTTTCTCGATCTGCAGGAGCAATTCCACGGCGTCGATGCTGTCAAACTCGTGCTCCTCCCGGAGATCGTCGTCCAGTCCCGGATTTTCGATTTCAAATTCCTTCCGGAAGATCTGCAAAATATGGTTGATGATTTCATCACGTGTCATGTCGGTTCCAATCCCCCCGAGTTTTATGAAACAGCATCCAGAATTCAGGAGCCAGAATATCTATTTCGGAAACGTTTTCCAGAGTTGCACCGTTTTCGTATCGACTGCTACCGGCCGTCCGTGGGCGTTCAAAGCGCAGTGTTTCGTGAAACCCTGGCAGACAATCTTTCCTGATTCCGCGTGGGTAATTGTATAATCAAAGCGCAGTTTTACCCGTTCCAGTTCCGCCGGACGGGTGTGGACATACATGGGATCGTCATAACGCAGAGGTTCGCAGAAGGTAATCCCCAGTTCAATGATCGGGTAAACAAAACCGCTTTCCTCGATTTCCCGGTAAGGGTAAGCCGCATCACGCATCAGGGAGGCCCGTCCGAACTCGAAATAGCGGAGATAATTGGCGTGATAGACCACGGCGGAGCGGTCCGTGTCGGCGTAGAGGGTCCGCTGGGTGCAGCGATGCCAGACCAGATCTGTTTCCAGATCACGGACATAACGATGATCATCAGTCAGGATTTCCGGACGGAACGGTTTGGGTCTCATGCGCACCCCCGAAAAACAATGCAGCAGTTGGTCCCGCCAAAGCCGAAGGCGTTCGACAGGGCGATTTCGTGATGCTGCCGGCGGGCGGTGTTGGGTACAAAATCCAGGCCGTCGAACTGTGGGTCCGGCAGGTAGTTGATTGTCGGCAGGATCCGGCCCTGTTGCATCCCTTCAATGGTCAGGGCGTCTTCAATCGCAGCGGCGGCCCCCAAAGTATGGCCGACCTGGGACTTGTTTGATGAAATCGGGATCCTGGTCAGAACATCGCCGAACACGTCCCGGAGGCAGTCTATTTCTGCACTGTCTCCGGCCATGGTGGATGTGCCATGGGCGTTGATGTAGTCGATATCGGTCGCTGCAAGGCCCGCGTCGTCAATCGCATCATTGATGGCGCGAATAACCGTCTGTTTGTGGGGCCGTGTAAAATGGTGGGCGTCGGCGCTCCATCCGATACCCATGACTTCCGCCTGGGCCTTGAGCCCATGGGCCTTCAATGATTCTTCGGCGGCCAGAACCAGAACGCCTGCACCCTCGGCGACAACGAAACCCTTCCGGTCCACACTGAAGGGCCGGGATGCCTGTGCCGGGTCGTCGTGGGCTCGGTCGTAAGGGTGAATCTTGATGGTGGCGTTCATATTGGAAAAACCATGAATGATTTCAGGAATAATCGGCATATCAACCCCGCCGGCCAGGGCGAAATCACAGTCGCCGTCGCGGATCATGCGCGCTCCCAGTGCCAGGGCGTAATTCGCGGAGGCGCACGCTCCCTGGGGCGAAAAAATGGGTCCCGTAAAGCCGAGCGCCATCGCGGCCTTCCCGGCAGGCAGATTGGCGCAGATGTTTGGCAGCAGATAGGGGCTGACCTTGAGGGGGCCTTTGTCCCGCAGATTCTCCACGGCGCAGCGGAACGCGTCGCTGCCGTTGATGGCTGAACCGATCAGACAGGCCGTCTTCGGAGCTGAGTAGCGGTCCATGACAAGTCCCGCATGCTCCAGGGCTTCCCGGCAGACCGCCGTGGTCAGGATGACAAAGGCGGCATTCCAATTGTAAACCTCCTTTTCATCAGCCAGGCCGAGCGCCAAGGGGTCCCAGTCCGGAATCTCACCCACGACATGGCTTAAGGTTTTGACCTGGCAACGGGTGATCGGACGGAACCCGGCCTCCCCTTCCACGGCCCGTTTCCAGGTCAGGGGAAAGGTCCGCCCCAAAGGCGTTGCCGCCCCGTAGCCGATGACAAAAACCCTTCTGTTTTTTGGCGCCTTCATAGATTAATCTTCTTATCCGCTTTCCGATCACCGATCAAGCGGTTCTGTGCAATACCAGACAGGCATTGCAACCGCCGAATCCGAATGCATTCTTCAGAACGAACTCCTGGTCCAGGTTCCTTGCTCCCTCCGCTACACAGTCAATGGGTATTTCAGGGTCCGACATGTAATTGATTGTCGGCAGGATACGCCCTTTTAGCATGCCTTCCATAGCCAGGATGATCTCAATGGCTGACGATGCCCCCATGGCATGGCCTGTTTGGGACTTGTTTGCCGAGACGGGAGGGATCGTATTGCCAAAAACGTCCCGCAGGGCCTCCCATTCCACCTTGTCGCCGACTTTCGTCGAGGTGCCGTGGGCGTTGACGGCATCGATATCTGTGGTCGCCAAGCCTGAGTCGCGCAGGCTTTCAGTAATGCAGCGCCGAACCGTTTCCAGATTCGGGGCCACGAAATGATGGGCATCGGACGTCATGGCCCAGCCCGCCATTTCCAGTGAAGGCCGAAACCCGTGTGCGGCGGCAAAATCCGGGTCGGCAATGATCACGCAGCCCGCGCCTTCGGACACGACAAATCCACGCCGGTTAAGGGAAAAAGGCCGGCTTGCCTTGTCCGGCGCCTCTTCCGGCTGGTCTTCCTTCGGGCGGTACGCCCCGTTCATCGTGGCAAATCCGGCCACGATGGGTTCCACCAAAGGGAAATCGACGGCGCCGCAGATGACGACGTCGGCCATACCCTGTTCGATCAACAACGCCCCCATGATCATGGAGGTGCAACCCGTCGCACAGGCGGTAATGGTCGCCGTGATCGGACCTGTCGCCCTGGTCATGATCGATATTTTCCCCCCCACCATGTTAATGCAGGAATTGGGATTGGTGAACGGATGAGGAAGTTTTCCCTCTTTGTTGAGAAGCCGATCCGCTTTTAAAACCGCATCGAGACCGCCGATGGCGGAACTGAAGGTTATGGCGGTTCGGGGCGCCATATCGGGGGTAATATCGATCCCGCTTTTTCGCAGAGCCCGGTGAACCACCAGCATGGCGTACGGAAAGAGGGGCGACGTCCACTGAACCATATCCCGGGCGGTGAGAAAAGGATATAACTGCAGATCAATCGCTTCGACTTCTCCGGCGATTCGCACGGGAAACCCGTCCCGCAGGGGGAAACGTGTCAGGGGACCGATGCCGCTTTTTCCTGCCGACGCCTGATCCCACTGTTTTTCCAGATCCATTCCCAGGGGAGAAACGGCGTCATAACCCAGAATCACCGGTCGCCTGCGGCCTGTTGCGCCGTTTGTCTTGGTAATCATGCGTAAAACTACCAGGGGATAAAACGGTACAGTTTGGCGAACATTTCGTAGACTTCAATCCAGTTCTGGAGATCCTCCGTCGAGCGCAGATGCTCCCTTTTGTTCACCATGACCCAACTCATGTGGGCCGCTCCGTCCTTGCAGGTCGAACAGTCGCGTGTTTCCGAGGTGCAGCACCGGTGCATGGTCTTGAGATCGGACGCCCAGCGGACAAAGTGAATGAGACGTTTGGGCCGGGGATTGCGCGTATCGAGTTGTTCCGTTACGGAGGGACACTCATTCCATCCGAAAGGCCGCCCCATCATTTTCCCCGTGGTAATGATCTCGTGATAGTACCGGCAGGAAATGACCGTCCGTGAGTAGCGGTCGAGCATGTTGTCCATTTCGCTTCGCACATCACGCAGCTTGTCTTCACTCCAGAAAAACCCATCCACGCCTTCATCGTTGGTGAGCAACTGGAAATGGACCTTCAGTCCCGCATCGGCAATTTTTTTGACGACGGATTCAATGCGGCCGACCTGATTCGCCGTGATCGTGTAGAGATAGTAGGTGTAGGGATCGCCCTCATAATGCCGTCGCGATACGGCGAAGGTATCTTTGCCCCGGAGGACTTTTTCATCTTCTTCGTCCCCCCACAGGGAGATGCCCACCATCATGTCGGGAAAACGGTCTCGGGGGATCTTGATCTGGCCGTTGGTGGCACAGTAGGTGGGAAGCTGCCGGTAAAAGGCTTCGACCCGGTCCAGGTAAAGGGTCGGTTCGCCACCGATCAGGATGGCCAGATTGACCCCCCGTTGCTTTTCCTTGGCGACGAATGCATACCACTTATCCAGGTCCATCTCTTCGGGAGCGGCCAAGTGTTCGTTGGAGGAAAAGAAAAAGCATCCCTTACATCGCAGATTGCACTGGTTGGTCACATCGTAAATGGAGCTCCGGATATTGAGGCTGGCGATTTTCCGGTAACGTTCATGCCAGGCTTCATCTAATAAGGAACTGACTGTTTTCATAGAATATTTCCGTTTTCACCCGTCGTTTCATCCACTGGAAACGACCATCTTAATAGTTGGAACCCGGAAACGGTTTCCCGGGCGGTTCAATCAGTTTCGTGCAGAGGGTTTCCCCCTTTTCGTAATTCATGACCCAGACGGCCAGGTAGGTGTCCACATAATCCAGCCAGGATCGGAACGTTTCCGGATCGGTCGTATGCCGGTGGAGGCGGGCGGTCACCACAGCGCTGCCGGAGGCATAATGCCGGCAGTCTTCGCAGTCCGTATCGGGTACACAGCAGGCAATATTGCGATCCCAGGAAAGATCCGCCCGGTACTGCCGGAAAGTGCGGCCGAGCCCGATGTCGGTGGACGCATTCATCCGGGGATACGAACAGCCGTAGAGGGTGTGGAGCCCGTAAGCTTCCGTGTGGGCCACGATATTATAAGGCGAAAACAACGTGTTCTCAGGATACCGGTTCAGCAGATCCATCATGGTACGCCGCGTTCTGAGCAGCGAAGCGGTGTCATGCCGCAGGCTCCCTGTATACCCAACCGGTGAGGAAAACATGTTGAAAGTCATGCGGCAATCCCGGCTGACAATGGTATCCATAACCTCGTATACTTCATCAATGTTTTCTCGGGTAAAGGTATAAACAAAGACGGCCCTGGCATCGCCGGCGTAATTGTCAATCTGCCGTTCCAGGAGTTTTCCAGCCCGGCGGATACGGAAACTCGTTTCATCGTTTCCCCAGACGGAAATGTGGATCCGGTAACCCACGCTTTCGGGAATCCGAATGTAACCGTTGGTGGCGATGCTGCCCAAAGGCATCTCCTGATAACACACCTCAAGCAACTCCGGAACCAGGGAAGGTTCGGCGCCGGCCAGGACGACATAGGTAATACCGCGGAATTTTTCCTCCTGCATGAGCTTTCGCCATGCGTCCGGATCGCGGTTTTCCCGGGCGAACTGCTTTTCCCCCTCGTAGTAATAACAGCCGTCGCAACGGATATTGCAGCGGTTGGTCATGTCATAGGTAGATTCCCTGAGAAAGAAATACTTCCTGACCTTCTCCCATCGCAGAGAAACCTCCGGATCGGCTAAAAGTTCGGAAAATTTCCATTTTCTTCTCCCGGCATCCGTTGTCGTGATCGTAATGGTTTCCGTGCTGTCCATGAATCCGCTGTTTACTCGTATGATTACGCCTGCAGCTTCTGTTCAATATAGTCCGCAATCAGGCGAATGTTCCTCAATTTCGGATAATCGTCCTCGTCAATCGTAATCCCGTATTCATCCTGCAGCACGAGCACCACCGTCGCCAGGTCCATACTGTCCACCCCCAGTTCATCGACCAGATCGAGGTCGGGATCGAACGTGTCCGGTGTAATGTCCTGCAATTTTAATTCGGCAATGACGATCTCAGCGATACGGATGATCAGGGCCTTTTTTTCCGTGCTCACGGGCATCCACTCCTCCTGAATATAAATACGCCTTGACCGAAATCAAGGGCCTCATAATCTTTGTTCTTCCGGACAATCTTCCGCAAGGATCTCCGCAGCCATCAAACCGCTGCAAACCGGTTTTGTGTCCAGAAATACCTGGAACGAATAGGAAAGTTTTTCTTCCTGCCGGGATCGGGAAAAGGACAGGATCAATCCGTCATCGGGTTTGACCGGCAGGCGGAACCGAACCCGGCGGATGCCCACAACCCTGATTTTTTTCCCGTGGACAGATTCTTCCCCCACAATGGCTTCTTTCACCATCGCCAGGATAGCCAGACCCGGGAGGATCGGGTTTTCGGGGAAATGCCCGGCATACCAGGGTGACCCGCTGGGGGCCGTCGCCCGGATGACCGCCATGGTGCCCGAAGGGTCACGATCATGGGATATGAAGTGCCATTGTTCTGTCATAACGTAGGTTGGCGAACCGCGACCCGTTTACCGGTCGACGATTCGGCACCCCTCATCCTGTATCTCATTTCCGTTAACTGCTTTTCCCAGACCGCGTTATCGGTTCCGGTGTGGAAGGTTACGGAATATCCTTAATCATTCAAGATACATTTAAGGGAAACGCAATATCACTGATCCCCGCCTGTATCAATACTTTTTTACGCGTGACAAACATGGAAAATCATTAACCATCATTTGTTGTCCGAACCATGATGGATTGCCCCAGCAACGTCTCCAGGGGGATGATCTGCAGGCCTTTTTCCTGAAGGCCGCTCAGGATCGATACGATTTCCGCTTGCCAATCCCGGCTTGTTACCGATGCCGACGGGCAGGTATCATGCAGGACAATAATATGATCGGGGCGTACTTTTTTCAGGACGCGGTGATTCATGCCCCGCACAAAGCGGTTGCCGCCGTCCCAGGCCCGACAGGAAAAATTGACGCAGAATAGCCCCTGGCGCTGCAAAACAACGGCGAGCTTCGGATTGGTAATTCCCACCGGAGGCCTGAAAGCCAGGGGTACAATTCCAAACCGCCGCAATTGCTCCTGAGTTTTTTGCACTTCCCCCGAAAGGCGTTTCATGGTTCGCAGCATCAGCAAGACATCATGACTGTACGAGTGATTGCCTATGTCATGTCCCTTCTCGAGAATGGCCCGGACCAGTTCAGGATGTCCGGCAGCCCGTTCACCTGTGACAAAGAACGTAACCTTTAACCCCTGTGTTTCCAGTAAGTTGAGCAGCCAGGGGGTGGTCGCGGGATCCGGTCCGTCGTCGAAGGTTAGTGCCACCACAGGTTTTCCCGTTTTCCCCCTGCTGTTTGCCGGAAGAAAAAAACTCACGCCGGGCAGCAAAGAAGCAATCAGACAACACATGATGAACAGGACCAGAGGAAGGATGACCAGATGGGGAGCAAAGACGCTCAGGACCAAGGCAACCGTCAAAGCAATGAATCCCATCAACGCCGCGGGTGTTGCGGCTTCTTTCCTGATTTCATCTGCCGTCATCGGATCAGGTACTCCCAAAGCGGACCTACCCGCCCCCTTGCGTACATCCGGGCGAGAATCCGGGCGGTTTTTTCCGCGCCGGAACCGACGAGCCAGTTGATTTTTCCTTCTGTATGATCTGCCAGCATATCCATGGCTTTTTGACGGTCCAGTGCCGAAGACCAGTAAAAAGTCGGATCCAGCAGGTTCGTTGCAGGAGATATTTGTCCCTCCCGGAGGGCCAGATCATATAAATATGTGTGCGGATAGATACGTATACCGCTGAAGACAAAATATACGGCTCTGTTCAAATCTTCTGCTTTATTCAAGGTTTCCCGAAGCGTGGCTTCGCATTCGCCGGGCCCCCCCAGCATCAGATAGTGGGCAATGTCAAGTCCTGCTTCGGTTGCCCGCTTGTGAGCGATCAGAACATCTTCCCGCCGGAAGGGTTTCCGGTAGGCAGACAGCATCAAATCACTGAGGGATTCCGTCCCGAATTCCACATGTCGCAGTCCCGTTTCCGCCAGACGGCGGTAATAATCCGGGGGTGGGTTGGTCGGCGTGAAGAAGGCCCCCCAGGGTACGGAAACGCCGGCTTTCTGGAAGGCCAGGGCCACGGCCAGACTGTGATCGTAATCGCCGTTAAAGGTCGAATCGGTAATATAGAGATAGCGGGCCCCTGCGTCCTGGAGCATTCTGGCGGTTGCAGCCACTTCCTCGGGCGGAACAAAACGGAATGTTTTCCCCTCGATGTGGGGATAGGTGCAGTAAATACAGCGGAAAGGACAGCCGCGCTTGGTCTGCAGATTGAGCATGCCTCCCCGCTGCAGGTAAAATGACGTGTAGGGATGGTTTGGAAACGGACCCCGGTGAAAGGCGCCGGGCCAAGGTTCGGGAAAAATGACGGACTCCCCTTTCTTAATAATCCCGGGTAGATGATCTAATCCATCATTTTTTTCGAGTGCTTCAAGCAGAAAAGGCAGGCGTTCACCTTCGCCGATAACCCCAAAATCGGCGTCAAGACGCTGCATCCATTCCTCAGGCAGGATCGTAAAGCCACTTCCTCCGAGGATGACTTTAGCCTGGGTATGATTCCTGATCAGGTTTATCAAATCACCGATACTCTCCGCGAAACCCTTTACATGGGTGGAATCGGTCGTATCGATATTCCGGATGGAAAGACCAATTAAATCGGGTTGTTCGCGAATGAGAATCTTCACGAGCGCTTCGTCATTGGCAACTTCATTCATATCGACGATTTGGACCCGGTGTCGGGGACCGATGGCGTGGGCAACGTAATCCAGTCCAATGGGATAGGTCGGATAAGGATCCGTCATGGTATTTGTGGATATCAGCAGAATTTTCATCAGCGTCCCTCCCAAACTTCGCGGCTGAA
>Ga0302253_1001670_pt1 | contig 12653 bp, 14 predicted proteins | sample AAG_RA_Trp_MG_FD_193537 | JGI IMG/M metagenome (GOLD analysis project Ga0302253, IMG submission 193537) | Enriched activated sludge microbial communities from anaerobic digester in WTTP, New Holstein, Wisconsin, United States - AAG_RA_Trp | ecosystem: Engineered > Bioreactor > Anaerobic >... | reverse complement strand
AATATTGGGCGATTTTGTCGAAAGATACGGTACTTTGGAGGCTCCAAATCTCTGGTAAATCGCATCTGGCGAATTGGGTTTGGTCGTACAGATTTGATGGAGCTACTTAAAAGTGGCGAAGTCAGGCATGAAAGCTTGTTTTGTTATTGATTTCACGCTGGATACGGCAAATTCTTCGTCAATTATCGTACATTTACCAATGTATTGTATCGATCAGCTCTTTACCCTGGAAAAAGAAAAATGCTTACTCGGTATTCCCTGATTCAATATTCATAAATCAGATAATTATTCCAAACTTGTGTATTATTTGGTTGATGTGTTTCAAGATAAGGGCCAATATTTTCCCTGTTCAGAAAAGGACGATTGGCGGCGGATGTATTTGTGATCAGGATAAAATTAACCTTGTTCATTTCGTATTTTTCATACCAGCGTGCCGAAGTGAGCCAGGTGAAAGGAACGATATAGCCCTCAGCCCCAACTGCCGGCCTTATGGTCACATTTTCCTTTGACAGATATGTAATAATATTTGCATCCCAGTAATCACCGATCCCTTGGTTCAATCCCCTTGACTGGAGATATTGAATCAATTCGTATTCATTCTGGTTAGGGTAAGTATTTTGTGTAGAGATATACTGCACCGATGATGCAGCATTCAATATTAACACTCCGAAGAGAATAATCAAAAAGACCGTGTCATGATCCTGGTAACAGAGTGATATCATGACGAATATAAGAATCCCCAGGAATAAGAGATACCTCACTTCCTGGGAAACAGTAGTGGCAGCAAAAAAGAAAAAAGACGACATTCCGGCAAATAAGCCAAAAATTAATATTTTTTTTGGAACATTTTTACCATTTTTGAATAAGCAGTAGAGGATAAGCACCACCGAGACTACGACACAGAGATAGTCAAGAAGATCCATTTTGGATGGAGAGGTGAGCATCTCATAGATCGCACTCTGGAAAAGAAGGAGAATTTGCTTGATGAATATTACAGCCTTGTGAAAGAATGTGGAAAAATCCACCAACTGCATCTCGACTGATCGGACAAAATAGGGGATAAATGTCATTTTGTATATCATTACGGTGATCGAGGAGATAACAGTCAGGACCACAAACCAGAGTCCTGACAGGTCCATCTGTTCTTTCTTCTTCGCGTCTTGAATACCGGTTGGTGAAAAGAATGTTAAATATGCATAATAGAGCAGACCCGGTACAATAAGCCAGATTAACACCAGCGAATCTGAGAATAATGTTATTAGAATCAGGATTAGAGCGGAAAAATATCGAAAGACCTTCACCTTGGGAAAATCAAACAGCAGAACGATTACAACACCCGTGAAAAAAACAGTCCCGATGTGAAAATACTGGACATAAAATTCAAAACTACCCGCCGGAAGATTGGAGATAAGGGCAGCAAATACAAAAGAATTCACAACATTTCCTGATATTCGGAAAACGATGTAACTAAAAGTGAGGATAATAAAGCAAAATAACAGGAATCCCATAAATTTTAATGCTAATGGATTAAAATCCGTTAAAACCTGGGGAACCAATTGAATTGTGTAGATGTCCGTAAAATAGTAAGGAGTAACGTGTGGTGTAAAGTAAAAATACAGGAAATAATTACCATATTCCCAGATCTCAAGACTGGCGAGCCCAGAATACACGGAATCGCTGTTTAAAGGGTAATTCAACCATGAGATAAATTTCAGAATCAAGCCGGTAATTATCGCTGCAACCAAAAAGAAATTGATATAATTAAATGATTTTTTTCCAAAAAAGAAACCTTTTATTGAATCCACACTTCTAGTATACACCGTAATATCATCCCTTTCTGAAACAGTTTGGTATTATTAAGTTTTCATTTTTTAAATTTTTTTATGAACCTATCGGAATGAATCGACATTTCCTTGATCTCATTTTATTATACTATAATATTGTGACTTGGATCGCTCCTGTCCCATTTTTTTAGGTTGAAAATTTACTGATAGGAGATGATAAAACGTCCTCGAAATCAAAAAAAATCTGTCCCTTCAAGGATCCGAGGTTATGGTCCCTGTTTAATTCGGGAGACAACTTGAATCATGGCATCCAATCCTGTGTTAAGATCGACTTTTGGTGCCCAATTTAACAATTCTCTCGCCCTGGAGATATCGGGACATCGTCTGCGGGGATCATCCTCAGGCAATTCGTGGAATTCCAGTTCGGATTTAGAACCCGTGCGATCGATGATCCTCTTTGCCAAATCAATGATGGTGACTTCAAGAGGATTGCCGATATTGATCGGTGTCCCTGTCAATTCGGGGATGCACGCCAGTCGTACCAATCCCTCGATCTGATCCGTCACATAGCAGAAACTGCGAGTCTGCAACCCATCTCCGAAAATAGTGATCGGACGATTATTCAGGGCTTGGTCGATAAACCGCGGGACTACTCTCCCATAGTGCCCGTCGCTTCTCATCTTTGGTCCATAGGTATTGAATATCCGTGCGATTCTCACATCGGTCCCATATTCCCTGTGGAATGCCATGCAGATTGCTTCCCCCGCTCTCTTCGCCTCGTCATAACAACCGCGGATTCCTATTGTATTCACATTACCCCGATACGTTTCCGGCGTGGGAGTTACAGAAGGATCCCCATAAATTTCGCTCGTCGATGTGAATAAAAAGGATGCGTCGAATTTTCGGGCTATCTCCAGGGCATTCATAGTCCCCAGTGTGTTTGATTTCAGGATTTCCAGGGGATATTGAGTAAATTCGAGAGGAGATGCCCGGGATGCCAGATGCATGACATAGTCGAGTGGTCCATCTATCTCGAGTGGGTGGGATATATCATGGTTGACGAAGGTGAACTGGGATAGATGGATCAGGTGCTCGATGTTTGAGTATCTCCCGCTCGATAGATTATCTGCGCAAATCACCGATCCTTCCTTTCTTATGATAGTTTCGCACATCCAGGATCCAAGAAATCCGGCTCCTCCCGTCACCAGAATCCGCTTTTCGGAGAGTGAAATGTCCTGCAGGTGATCCAGTAATACCTGGGTATCGTTTTTAGTCATAATACCTGCACAATTCCTGGCATGCCATCTGTATTTCTTTTCCTATAAGTGGATCTTTCATACCAAGCTCGATATTCGCTTTAAGCCAGTCGGTTTTATTTCCGATATCGTATCTTTTTCCACGATACAGGTGGGCATACACAGGTTCTCGCTCGTTTAGAAGCCTTAACGCATCGGTCAGCTGGATTTCGCCTGCCTTCCCTGGTACAGTCTCTCCGATGCAATCCATGATACCTGGAGTAAGCAGATACGTACCGAGGATGGCAAGATCTGAAGGGGCTTCTGAAGGCGATGGTTTTTCGATGAGATCCTCTACTCGAATCGTATCAGCATCAATGAACTGACCTCTAATAATCCCATAATGGTCCACCATGGAAAGGGGGACTTTTTCAATAGCGATTACAGAAGAACGGCATTTTTTATGACATTCAATCAATTCTTTTACACAAGGTGGGGTAGTTATCGTGTCTCCAAGAAGCACTGCGAACGGCTCATCATCGATGAAACTCTCTGCATAACTGATGGCATCACCGAGGCCGCGCAGAGATCTCTGGCGCACATAAAAAATATTCACGGAATTAAGGAGGGTTTCAAGTTCCTCGAGGAACTCGTTTGCAGTCTCATTCTCCATATGGTCGAAGTAGTCTTCTATCGCCCGTTTTCCCTTTCCGGTAATGATCAGTATATCTTTAATGCCCGATTTTGCAGCTTCTTCCACTACATACTGGATGACTGGCTTATGGACGACAGGGAGCATCTCTTTTGGCATGGACTTGGTCAATGGGAAGAACCTTGTACCAAGACCCGCAGCTGGAATGACTGCTTTTGTTATTTGGGTCACCAGCAGACCCCCTCATACACTGAAGCGGTGTCCCTGGCTTTCAGGATCCTTCTGCCGTCAACGACGATCTTCCCCGAATAATCCAGGTCTTCAAATTCTTTCCATTCGGTGACTATTACCACCGCATCGGAATCCCTGACAAGATCCCTCGAAGATGATGCACAGTTGATTTCAGGAAATATCTTCCGGAATTGGTCCATCGCCATAGGATCATACGCAACGATCTTCGCACCATGAGATAGCAGGGAAGAAACAAGGTCAATGGATTTTGCTTCCCTGATATCGTCAGTATCCGGTTTGAAAGCAAGTCCAAGAATACCAATTTTTTTGCCTTTTATGGGAATATAGCGTTCCAAAAGTGTAATTACCGTTTTATGTTGTCCCCTGTTTATCTTCAGAGCAGCATCGAGTAGCATCATCTTCAATCCCTTCGATTCACCAAGCCTCTGGAGTGCAGCGACATCTTTTGGAAAACACGAACCTCCGAATCCGAGGCCCGCGTTAAAAAAAAGCGGACCAATCCTGCTGTCCATACCTGCTCCTTCGAATACTTTATACGAGTCGATACCAAGTGCCTTTGAGAGGTTCCCTATCTCGTTGGCGAAACTGATTTTCACAGCGAGGAAGGAATTACTGACGTATTTTATCATTTCTGCTGTTTTTAAAGAACATTTAAAAACCGGGCAGGAAAATTGTGTGTATAATCCCTGTAAAACCTGAATGCATTGGGGATCCTCGGATCCTAGTATGATCCTGTCGGGATGGAAGAAATCATACACAGCTCTACCCTCCCGTAAAAATTCTGGGTTTGAACATACCGAAAAGTCGACACCTGCTTGTTTTTTTGAATATTCTGCGATGAGTGGGGCGATAACCGAATCGCAGGTTCCGGGAATCACAGTACTTTTTACAACAACTAAGTGGTATTGAGCCTTTTTTTCCAGGGCTTTCCCAATACTTGCGGCTGCTTTTTCAATATAAGCAAGATCAATGGAACCGTCCTCCCTTGAGGGAGTCCCCACGCAGATGAATGTGACATCCGTGGTCTCGATCGCCGTATTGATATCGTCAGTGGCATCCACGCGGTGACCGTTCTTTTCCAGCAATTCTTTAAGTCCGGGTTCGAATAAGGGTGGAATTTTACTGTTAATTGAATCGATTTTTTTTCTGTCAATCTCCACAATTGTTACATCGTTCCCAAGTTCCGCGAGGCACACTCCTGTTACTGTACCTACATATCCTCCCCCGATGATCGATATCTTCATGATTTCTCATCCTTCCTGGCATCCAGATCAACTTCGACAACCATGTTCTTCTCCTTATTTTAATCAATTGATGAATAATAATCCTCACAATTGAAGAAAATGAGGATTACCTTAATTTGAAAGCCCGGGATGATCTGACTGCACTAACTGAGCCTCTTCCCATAATTGTTCTGGTAGAATGATTGGTATTCTCCGGATATTACATGCTCCACCCAATCACTATGGTTAAGATACCACCTGATGGTCGATCGAATTCCCTCTGGAAATGAGGTATCCGGCTTCCACCCAAGTTTCGATCGAATTTTTGTTGCATCAATCGCATAACGGCGATCATGACCCGGGCGGTCCTGGACATACCGTATCAGGGATTCGTTGATACCCGAATCTCCGGTTTCTTCCTGAAGGAGGGATATAATCAGTTTCACGATCTCGATATTTTCCCACTCATTATTTCCACCGATATTATAGACCTCTCCAGGAGTGCCTTTCCGGTATACAAGACCGATTGCGGAACAGTGATCCTCGACATAAAGCCAGTCCCTGATCTGGCGGCCGTCACCATACACAGGCAGAGCCTGATGGTTCAGGGCATTCCTGATGATCAAAGGAATGAGTTTTTCGGGAAACTGGTATGGTCCGTAGTTATTGGAGCACCGTGTGATCAGGATCGGAAGACCATAGGTGTCGAAATATGCCTTGACCATAAGATCGGCAGCGGCCTTGCTTGCAGAATAAGGGCTATGGGGATCGAGAGGTGTCGTCTCAGAGAATGATCCAGTAGCGCCGAGCGAACCATACACTTCATCGGTGGAGATTTGGAGGAACCTCCCCCCTTCCAGGTGGTTCCTGGCCTGATCGAGAAGGATTCCAGTTCCAAGGACATTTGTTCTTAGAAACGTCTCTGGGTTATGGATAGATCGGTCCACGTGGGACTCTGCGGCGAAGTGGATCATCCCGTCAACGGTATAGTTCTGGAATATGTCCTCGATGGCATGGCGATCCGTGATATCCGCTTTTATTAATCGGAATCGTAATTTAGCCTCATCTGGAAGTGAGGCCAGGTTCTCCAGGTTTCCCGCATATGTCAGGGCGTCAAGACCCAGGATAGTGTCATCGGGATAATTGCGGAGATGATGATACACAAAGTTACTGCCAATGAAACCCGCGACACCGGTTACAAGGATAGAGGTTATGGGATCACCTTCATTTCTTTCAGGTAGTTCAGGGTTGCGGTCTCCCAAGAGGGGAGATCGTAACCCAGTGCTTCTCGCAATCCGAAATTGTCAAGCACCGAAAATGCAGGTCGCCGAGCAGGTGTTGGAAAATCAGGGGTTTTTGCAGGGTAGAGTGAACCTTTCCAGCCAATAGTCTCGAGAATAAATCGAGCCCAGTCATACCGGGAACACGATTCTGAATTTGTAACATGATAGAGTCCGTAATACCCCGTTTCACACAAATCAAGGGTCGCACGGGCAAGATCTCTTGTATAAGTTGGTGATGAGACCTGGTCGGTCACAATACTCAATGCATCCTTATCCCTGGACCATTCCAGGACCTTCCGTGCAAAATTGACATTTCCTGTACCAAATACCCATGATGTCCGGATGAGGAAGAACTGATCGGAAAGGGTGAGTACTTCCTGTTCGCCGAGAAGCTTACTCTTTCCGTACCTGCTGAGCGGATTCGGTGCATCCACAATCGTATAGGGGTGTGTGGATGATCCGTCGAACACGTAGTCTGTGGAAAAATGAACAAGCACAGCGTCCATCTCCCTCGCGGCAAGTGCAAGATCTCTCACCGCAAGACCGTTGACCTGGTATGCTCTCCGCCACTCAGTTTCGGCCTGATCCACCGCATTATACGCCGCACAATTGATAATCGTCTCGGGAGCACGGTCTTTCATATACGCCCGGACTGCTCTTTTATCTGTAATATCGAGAGAACGAGAGTCGGCAGCGGTATAGGGAATACCACGTCTGTCACATTCTTTCCTGATGTCCTGCCCGAGCTGACCATTCGCTCCTGTTATTAAGATTGTCATTCTTCATCTCCCGTGTAAAGGAACGGGCTTTCAAGATCCGATAAGAAAGGAAGTGCTGCATCTTTTGGTGAGAGGAGGGGAGATTCCATCCCGATTTCTTTCAGTGGCCAGGGGATATCCAGACCTGGATCATTCCAGCGGATACCTGCATCGTATTCAGGGTGATAATACTCAGTAGTCTTGTAAATCACGTGGGTGTTATCTCCCAATGAGAGGAAGCCATGGGCAAATCCCGGTGGTACCCAGAGGGAACTGTGGTCACTTGCGGAGAGGGGAACCGCAACCCACTTTTTATATGAGGGAGATCCCTTCCGAATATCAACCACCACATCGAAAATTGCCCCTCTTACAACCCGGACAAGTTTTCCCTGCGGATAAGCAGATTGAAAATGCAGCCCTCTCAACACTCCTTTCTGTGAACAGGAGTGATTATCCTGGACAAATTCATCGGGAATCCCGATTTTTTGAAAATCATTCCGGGTATAGGACTCCGTGAAAAATCCCCGACTATCCTGGAAGACTCTTGGGGTAATTATGAATATCTCGGGTAAAGCGGTATTGATCAGATTAAATTTTTGTCCGGTCATGATGTACTGTTAGACTAACTTCTTTTTAATGAGACTTTAATTTGCTTTTTGTTGGATATGGGAATAAGGATGAATGATTCATATAAAAAACCGGGAACATGTTATATGATATGTTCTGGATTTTTTTCCATCCTGATCTGTCGATTATTTCTGTCCTTCCTCAACAAGTTCATTCAAGTATCTCCCATACTCCGTGTGATTGAGACCTTTTGCCAATATCTTCAACTGCTCGCTTGTGATATATCCCAACCGGTATGCAATCTCCTCAATACACGCTACATAGAGTCCCTGGCGTTTCTGGATTGTTTCGATAAATGTGGAAGCTTCCAGTAAGGAATCATGGGTACCGGCATCCAGCCATGCCATTCCGCGTCCCATGATCAATACCTGCAGTTTTCCTTTTTTCATGTATTCCCGGTTTACGTCAGTAATTTCCAACTCTCCCCTCGCTGAAGGCTTAATCGATTTCGCAATGGTAACGACGTTATTGTCATAGAAATAAAGCCCGGGCACCGCATAGTGGGACCTTGGTTTTGCTGGTTTCTCTTCGATACTCGCGGCTTTCCCATTCTTGTTAACCTCAACAACACCATATGCCCGCGGATCCCGAACCCAATATCCAAAGACCGTCGCCCCATCCATGAGCGATGCTGCCATTCGAAGTAATTCTGAAAAGTGCTGTCCGTAAAAGATATTGTCCCCAAGAATAAGCGCAACATTCTCTTTTCCTATGAAACTCTCACCAACGAGAAACGCCTCGGCCAGACCCCCTGGTTTTTCCTGGACCTGATACGAGAATGCAAGGCCAAGCTGTGTCCCGTCACCCAGCAGGTCCTTATAGAGGGGGATATCCCTGGCAGTGGAAATAATAAGGATCTCTTTGATCCCCGCCAGCATCAGAATAGAAAGAGGGTAATAGATCAGTGGCTTGTCGTATACCGGTAGGAGGTGTTTGGAGATAGACTTGGTGATTGGATAGAGTCTGGTACCAAAACCCCCGGCAAGGATGATGCCTTTCATATCTAAAGAGTGGTTGCGGATAGGATATATGATTTGGGAGATTATGGACTCAGAAGGGATTATTGGTATTTCCTTGGACAAATCTAGTCCTGCAGTCTAAAAAACAATTTCCAGAGGGATTCATCCAGGATCCAGCCACATTGTTCGAACCACAGTAAGCAACAATAGGCTTTTCATGAAATTCTTGAGAGAAGTATAGTCGAATGGGTAAAGATGTCGCTTTATAACAGACAATCAGGAATAACCCGTTTTGAAGCAATCGCACTGTTATTCCTTATTGGTTTTCCATCATATCTGGGCATCTCTCTCCTCTTTTCATCAGGCCAGTCCGGAGTACCAAACGAAGGTCTCATCAGGGGAGCGATATCCGAGAGCGGGGACTCGGTCCGGATATACGGGACACCGATAGGGTATTCAAGTGTCAGCCGGGAGATCGAAGGAATATATGCGATTTCCTCCATGGAAAATCCATACGCGCTAGGATTCCTCCTCATTTCGGTGACTCCAATTGTGGGCGACCTCTCTATCGATACCAATCGTATGAAAATTACCCTCGCCAGGGCAGGAGATGAGATACCGGTTTCCAGGAGCCGGGATGTTGCACTCAATCCCGGGAACTGGACCATCGCCAAGAAATACAATATGATACCCATGCACTCCGCCGATGAGGATGACATTTTGGAGGGAGGCGAGATCTTCGATCTCCTCATCTCCCTCCCGGAGTCGTTTACACCTTACGAGAAATTTATCTTCATCCTCTCACCGGAGCATGGAATGCCCTGGAAACAGGAAATGACGGTTCCCCCGGTCACCAGCCCAATTGTGAAATTCGGCTGGACCTGACTCGAAGAGGAGATGAATGGAATGAACAAAACATCTTTCTATTGGAAGAATCCCCGTTTCAGCCCATATATTCGGGTAGTCGCTACCACCTCGCGATATTCACGCGAAGTGATTCCCCTCAAAAGAATCTCATGGTATGGACTTCGAGTATCAGTCAGGATTCTCCCGCAAGGATGATACTGGTCCATGATATTCACGTATGCATCCGTTGAAATTTCATGGGCAATGAACTTCAATACCTCGCGGCTGCCTGCCAGGTTACCGGGTAGCACAAGGTGCCGGATGATGAGTCCCCTGGTAGCAATGCCATCCTCTACAACAAGGTCTCCCACCTGGCGTTGCATCTCGAGGATGGCCCCTTTCATAATCCCCACGTATCCTGGGGCATCGGATAGTGAAAGGGCTACTTCATCACTGCCATACTTGGAGTCAGGCATATAGATGTCAAATACGCCGTCAAGTAATCGCAGTGTTTCTACCGAATCATACGTGCCGGTATTGTATACAAGAGGTATATTCAATCCTTGTTCAGCCGCGATGAGAACTGCTTCCAGGATCTGCGGAACGAAATGGGTCGGGGTGACGAAATTGATATTGTGGCATCTCTGAATCTGGAGATTAATCATAATTCCAGCCAGTTCTTCGTAGGTGATCTCCCTCCCGTATCGCTCCTGGCTGATCTCGTAGTTCTGGCAGAAGGCGCACCGCATGTTGCAGCCGGTCATAAAGATCGTTCCGGAGCCGTACCTACCGACAAGCGGAGGCTCCTCCCCGAAGTGGGGACCAAACGAGGAGACAACCGGAAGGCAACCGCTCCTACAGTACCCTACTTCACCGGCGAGCCTGTCGACTCCGCATACTCTCGGGCAAACCCGGCAGGGCGAGAGCATCTCCCTGGCAGCATCCACCCGGGCTTTGAGTTCTCCGGAGTCAAGGAGCCTGATGTAGGATGATTGGGTCATGGAATTGGACAATCACACCCATTCGGGGTGAGATATGACACGATCACCCCCGCTCATGATAATGATGAGCCTGAAGCGCTGGAAGGGAGAACTGTTTTTCTACATGCACCCTCATTCCTCTTTCATGTGAGAAAGCACATAAAGGGAGAGCGATATAGGACTACCAACGACTCTTCCCGAGAGGAATGAGCCAGAAGGAGGTTTGACTGAAATGGTGACACTCACTCCGGAGATGAAAGAAACCTTCGCAAGGATCAAGATCTTCCCTGTCGCAACCGCATCCAAGAAGGGAATCCCTAACGTTGCACCTATCGCATTCGTCGTGATGGTGGACGATGAGACGCTCTGGCTTGCTGATAACTTCATGCACAAGACCCTGGCAAACGTGAAGGAGAATCCCCATGCCGCCGTGTATATCTACGACGCTGATCTGAAGAAGTGCTTCCAGATCAAGGGATCAATCGACATAAATACGGCCGGGCCGGACTATGAGAAGATGAAGAAGATGGTGCACGAGAAGAAACCGGGCCTCCCTGCAAAATCCCTCCTGGTGATGAAGATCACCGAGGTCTTCGAATGCAATCCGGGACCCCATGCTGGTAAGAAGCTTCTCTAAAAAAACCAGAGGATTGCCCGAGGGGTACGTGCATAAAGCATGAAAATGGCAAAGCCATTTTCATTAGAACCGTACATGATCGGCGAGTGGTCGAACAAAAAGCGTGAAAATGGCGGAGCCATTTTCAATTAAAAAAATTATTCCCTCTTTTTCTTTCCCTGCTCGACGAGTCTAGCCTGAATCCCGTAATATGCCGAGACACCGATTGCATGGCACTGGTCTATCGTGGTGGTATCGAACGAGACAAGATCTCCCGAGTAGATGCCCTCCTGCGATGATCGTCCCAGCACCCTGCAGCATCCCTTGTAGAGCTGGACATCCACCCTTCCCGAGACCCGTTCCTGGGACCGGGAGACGAATGCATTCAGATCGTGGAAGAGGGGTTCGTGGACCAGGCCCATGTAGGCGAGCTCCGACCATTTTTCATCCACAGTATGCTTAAACGCGAGTTCCTGGCGGGTCAGGGTGAGATGTTCAAGGTCCCTGTGTGCAGCGAGGAGCACAGTTGCCGCCGGGTGCTCGTAGATCTCCCGGGCTTTCAGACCGAGGATGCGGTCTTCGATCATGTTATTTCTGCCGATTCCGTGCTTTCCGGCAAGGACGTTCAGCGTCTGGATCAGGTCGTATCCAGAATACTCCTTGTCATTCAGGCGGTGGGGCACGCCCTTATGAAAGGTGATCGAGAGTATCTCGGGCTTTGCGGGAGCTTTTTCAGGGGACACGCTCCAGGCATAGATCTCCTCCGGGGGATGGCATGCAGGATCCTCGAGCTGCCCTCCCTCGATACTCCGGCTCCAGATATTCTCATCCACGCTCCATGGTTTGTCCTTTGCGACAGGTACGGGGATATTGTGCTCCTTCGCATACCCGATCTCCCAGTCCCGGGTCAGGTTCAGCTCCCGGATGGGGGCGACGACCTCGAGACCAGCCATGCGGAAGACGAAATCGAACCTGAGCTGATCGTTCCCCTTCCCAGTGCATCCGTGGGCAACGGCGGAACAACCCTCGAGAGCGGCAATCTTCGCGACTTCTTCTGCAATGAGCGGGCGGGCGAGAGCGGTGCCCATGGGGTAACCCTCGTAGGATCCGTTTGCCCTGATTGCCGGGAAGATGTATTCATTCACAAATTTTTCCCGGGCATCGATGGTATAGTGCTTATCTGCGAGTTTTTTCCCCTTTTCGGTAGCTACCCGGATCTCGTCATCCCGCTGGCCGACATTAACTGCGACCGTAATCACCCTGTCATAGTCGTACCGCTCCTTTAAGAGAGGAATACAGATGGAGGTGTCGAGCCCGCCGGAATATGCCATTACTATGGTTCCTTTTCCCATTCACTCACTCCCATGGTATGATTCTGCTGATAATACCTATTCATGTACCTCTGCCGCAGTATAAAGGGTATTCCGGAATACGGGAG
>Ga0302253_1001665_pt1 | contig 12679 bp, 11 predicted proteins | sample AAG_RA_Trp_MG_FD_193537 | JGI IMG/M metagenome (GOLD analysis project Ga0302253, IMG submission 193537) | Enriched activated sludge microbial communities from anaerobic digester in WTTP, New Holstein, Wisconsin, United States - AAG_RA_Trp | ecosystem: Engineered > Bioreactor > Anaerobic >... | reverse complement strand
CCGGGAACACAAAGTCCCGCTGGAGAACCTCCTTGAGAAATGGGGCATGATCATCCATGACGAGCAGATAAAAACGTATGAGCAGCCCGGCCTCCGCAAGGTCCATACTCCCTGGCGCTACTTTTTCCGGCCGAACCCGAGCATGATGCCCAAGAGCACCTCACCGGAGGAGGACATCATCACGTATCTGGTGATGAAAGTCAACAGCGAGCGAAACGGAGCATTGATCTTTTCCTCCGGAAAAAATCTCGGGGTTTTCAAGGCAGCCGGCTGGCCGGAAGACGTGGCGAACTTTTACCGGATCCAGGATTACAAGGGCTACCTCTGGCTCGCGCATAACCGTTACCCGACCAATACGGCCGGCTGGTGGGGTGGCGCGCACCCGTTCAACCTGCTGAACTGGAGCGTTGTCCACAATGGCGAGATCACCTCCTATGGCACAAACCGGCGGTACATTGAAAGTTTCGGGTACAAGTGCACGATGCACACGGACACGGAAGTGGTTGCATACCTCATCGATCTCCTTGTCCGGAAGCACGGGCTCTCGGAAGAGATGGCAGTCCGGGCCTTTGCGCCCCCGTTCTGGGACGAGATCGACCGTATGCAGACAAAAGACCAGGAACTCAACCGGGCGCTCCGGCTTGCCTACGGCCCTGCACTGATGAACGGACCCTTTGCGATCTGCGTAGCAAAAGAGAACCTGCTCTGCGGTTTCACCGATCGCATCAAGCTCCGTCCCCTCGTTGCCGCGGAGAGCGGCGACCGGCTCTTCATCTCCAGCGAAGAGGCGGCAATACGGCGGATCGATGATGATGTTACGAACATCCGGATGCCCAGTGCCGGTGAGCCGGTGATCGGGAGGTTATACGCATGAGCATCGGCAGCACTCCCCTGAAATACCGGGTGAAGATCGACACGGAACGCTGCATGCAGTGCAAACGCTGTATCGAGAACTGCTCGTACGGCGTGTTCCGTGAAGAGGGCGACGGGATCGCAATCCAATCGCGCAACTGCGTTGCCTGCCACCGCTGCCTTGCGTTCTGTCCGCGCGATGCAATCGAGATTGAAGAAAAACCCGGGGATTACCGGAGCCACCCCGTCTGGACGCGCGAGGCCCGGGAAGCGATCTTCAACCAGGCAAAGACCGGAAAGATTGTCCTGGCCGGCATGGGAAATGCACTTCCCTACCCGATCATCTTCGACCGCCTCCTCCTGGACGCCTGCCAGGTGACCAATCCCAGCATCGACCCGCTCCGGGAGCCCATGGAACTCCGCACGTATATCGGGAAAAAACCGTCATCCCTGGACCTGCGGAAACTCGATAATGGCGATGTCCAGCTCTGCACAAAACTCTCACCCAACCTCCAGATCGAGACTCCCGTCATGATCGGGCACATGAGTTACGGCGCAATCAGCCTGAACGCCCAGACAGCCCTTGCAAAAGCCGCCTGCCGCATCGGGACATTCATGGGCACCGGGGAAGGGGGGCTCCACGAGTCGCTCTACCCGTACCAGAACCACATGATCGTCCAGGTAGCATCCGGCCGGTTTGGCGTTGACATCAATTATCTAGAGCGGGGAGCGGCCATCGAGATCAAGATCGGGCAGGGCGCAAAACCGGGTATCGGGGGACACCTCCCGGGAGACAAAGTCTGTGCCGATATCTCCTGCACCCGCATGATCCCGGAGGGCAGCGATGCAATCAGCCCGGCACCGCACCACGACATCTACAGTATCGAAGACTTAAAACAGCTTGTCCGCGGCCTGAAAGAAGCAACCGAATGGAAAAAACCGGTCTTTGTAAAGATCGCAGCGGTCCACAACTCGGCTGCGATAGCGGCGGGTATTGCCCGGTCCGGCGCGGATGCCGTTGTTGTTGACGGGTTCCGCGGGGGCAGCGGCGCAACGCCCCGGGTGTTCCGCGATCATGTCGGTATCCCGGTTGAAGCTGCCGTGGCAAGTGTTGATGCAAAGCTCCGCCAGCAGGGGATTAGGAACGAAGTCTCCATCATTGCAAGCGGCGGGATCCGCGAAAGCGCCGATGTAGCGAAGATCATCTGCCTTGGCGCCGATGCCGTGTACATCGGGACATCCGCGCTCATTGCCATGGGCTGCCGGGTCTGCGGGACCTGTTACCGCGGCACCTGCGCCTGGGGGATCGCAACCCAGAAGCCGGAACTTGTTGCCCGGCTGAATCCGGAGGAGGCCGCAGTCCAGGTGGAGAACCTGATCCACGGGTGGACTCTCGAACTCGCCGAACTGATGGGAGCCGCCGGCATCAACAGCATCGAGAGCCTGCGCGGCAACCGTGACCGGCTCCGGGGATACATGCTCGATGAAGGGCTGATGAACGTGCTTGACGTAAAGACGGTAGGAGCATAGGCAATGGGAGAAGTTCGCATCAATGCAAAAGACATGCCGTACCTGGTCCTCAACCAGAGGGTCCGGGCTCTTGTTGCCAGCGGCGAGAAGGATATCATTCTCGATAATGTTCTCGGCCAGCGGTTCATCGGCGACGGGATCCGGGGAGAGGATGTGACCATAACGGTCAATGGCGTACCGGGCGGCGATCTCGCCATGTTCATGAGCGGGCCGACAATCATCGTCAACGGCAATGCCGACCATGCCCCCGGCAACACCATGGACAACGGGAAGGTCATCATCCACGGCAGTGCCGGGGATGCGGTAGCCCACAGCATGCGGGGCGGCCGGATCTATGTCCGGGACAATATCGGGTACCGCGGGGGCATCAACATGAAGGAATACCAGACGAAACGCCCCATCCTCGTTGTCGGAGGCTCTGCCCGGGCATTCCTGGGAGAGTACATGGCGGGAGGTCTCGTGATTGTCCTTGGCGTTGACGGTGTCACTCCGGTCAGCGAGCGCGGTGTCGGCAGCGGTATTCACGGCGGTGAGATCATTGTCCGGGGCCGCATTGACACTACCTGCCTTGGGGGGGGAGCGGAACAGAAGAAACTCACGGATAACGAGAAGGAGGCCATCAGGCCAATCCTGGAAGATTTTGTCCGGACCTTCACGATCGATCCGGACCCGGTCTTTTCCGCAGACTATTCGAAGATCGTACCCGCGAGCAAACGGCCCTTTGCCAGCAAGTACACGTGGGAGTGAGAGCAATGGCACAAAAAAATTATCTTGATCTGAAAAAGGAGGTCTGGGAGACCGGAATATGCTCGGGCTGTGGTGCCTGTATTGCAGTCTGCCCGGCGGATGCGCTATCGTTTCCCCACGGGGAGATGGTCACAAGCCCGGTCAGCTCAGGCTATTGCAAACAGGCAACGGATTCTGTTGCCTGCGGCGCATGTTATGCTGCATGCCCGAGGACCGGGCCGCAGCCGGAGGAGACATTGGGCACGTACCTCGTTCTCCTGTCTGCCCGGTCAGCATCGGAAGTCCCCCACGCGCAGAGCGGGGGTGCGGTCACGGCAATCCTTGCCCACGCACTTGATTCAGGGCTCATAGATGCAGTTGTTACCGTGAGCGAGGACCGTTTCACCCTGAAACCCTCGTCTGTCATCATAACAAAGTCCGAAGCGCTCATCACCGTTGCCGGCAGCCGGTACAGCTGGTGGGTGCCGCTCCTTGCAGCGCTGAAAACAGCGGTCATCGAAAAGAAATACCGGCGCATTGCAGTTGTCGGGGTCCCCTGTGCAGTCCAGGCTCTCGGAAAGATCCGGACCAGTGACAACGATCTCCTCATGCCCTATGCCAGGGCCATCCGCCTTGTGATAGGCCTGTTCTGCACCGAATCATTCGACTATTCCTCGCTCATTCACACCCAGCTCCGGGTGCGCCACAAGCTGGAGCCCTTCCAGATCAAAAAACTCGATGTAAAAGGAAAACTCACCATCGAGAAGACCGATGGCAGCACAACGAGCATTCCCCTTTCGGAACTGGAAGCCTGCATCCGAAAAGGCTGTCATTCCTGCACGGACTTCACCGCCCTGGATGCCGATATCTCTGCCGGATCTGTTGGCAGCCCGGCGGGTGAGACCACGATTCTTATCCGAAATGCTACTGGCAAGGCTTTTGTAGATGCGGCAGTTCAGGCCCAAAAACTTCTCGTTAAAGAAGGGGCCGATATTCCTGCGATAGAGAAACTGGCAAAAACCAAGATCAAAAAGAACCGGCGGAAATAATTTTTTTGGGATGCCGGCCCCGCATCTTTTCTTTTCGGAACATCATGAGTCCCAAACGGGAGCCACGGACAGGAATTATCAATCCATCTCCCGGCCTTACCTGACGACAGCGATCTCAGTAAAAAAAGGGGAAAAAATCAGTAGGTTGCCAGGTACCGGTCCAGTTCCCACGGGTGGACGGCAAGGTTGAAGGACTCGGTCTCCATTTCCGCAATGCGTGTCAGGTTCGTGACAACGTGTTCGCCGAGAATTTTGCAGAGCACATCATCTTTTGCAAGGGCGGCATTGGACTCCATGAGACTCCCGGGCAGCATCTCGATCTTGTTCTTCTTCCGGGTCTTCTCATCCATGTGGTAGATGTTGGAGTTCGTCATCTCCGGGGGCATGATCTTATTCCTGATCCCATCAAGACCCGCTGCAAGCATAGCAGCAAAGGTCAGGTACGGGTTGCACATGGGATCGGGGCTCCGGAACTCGGCACGGGTGCTGTTGCCCCGGGCGGCCGGGACACGGACGAGTGCGGTGCGGTTGGCCGCACTCCACGAGATATAACACGGGGCCTCGTACCCGGGGACCAGGCGTTTGTACGAGTTGATGGTCGGGTTTGCAAGACGCGTGATCGCCTTTGCATGTTTCAGGATACCGCCGATGTAATACATGGCGGTGTCCGATAGCTGGAGTTCTGCGTTCGGGTCGTAGAATGCATTTTTCCCATTCTTCGAAAGCGAGCCGTGCGTGTGCATCCCGCTCCCGGCGATTCCTGCGATCGGCTTTGCCATGAAAGAAGCATGGAGACCATACTGCAGGGCAATGGACTTGGTCGCAAACTTGAACGTAATGACCCGGTCAGCAGTGGTCAGGGCATCGCCATACTTGAAGTCGATCTCGTGCTGGCTGTCTGCAACCTCGTGGTGGGACGCCTCGATCTCGAACCCCATATCGCTGAGGGCGAGAACAACATCGCGGCGGACATCCTCTGCCGAATCGGTGGGTGCAAGATCAAAGTAATCCCCGTGGTCCTCGAACTCGGTGGTCGGGAGACCATTGAACATCCGGAACAGGAAGAACTCAAGCTCGGGGCCGGTGTTGAACGTGAACCCCATCTTCGCAGCTTCGGCAATCGCCTTATGGAGGACGTACCGCGGATCGCCCGCAAAGGGTTTGTTCCCATAGGTCTGGATATCGCAGATGAACCGGGCAACCTTTGCCTCTGTCTGCCTCCAGGGCAGCACGGCGTAGGTTGCAATGTCCGGCTTGAGGATCATGTCGGACTCTTCCACCCGCGCAAAACCCTCGATGGACGATCCATCGAACCAGATACCTTCGGTCAGTGCTTTCTCTGCCTGGATCACCGGAATCGAGACATTTTTCGGCTGGCCCTGGATATCCGTAAACTGGAGCCGGATGAATTTTACCTTGTCCGACTCGATCCTTTTCAGAATTTTTGTTACCGCTGCTGGTTTGTTAGACGCCATTTTCACCCACCATGATGATTGTGTTTTCCCGTAGTGCTGCTCATCCCGATAACTAAATCATTGCCTATACGGAGGTGCTCAACAGTACTGGATCAGTTTGTATTCTCATAATAGATGTGGTGGGAAGCGTAAAAAAGGCCGGTGCTGGCCAGTAAGAGAACGATCGATCAGGGACCCAGGGATATTTCCGGACACCCTGATACATCGATCAAGCCTCCTGAACACCCGCTCCATAGCCTGATCGCAGGTGACTTTCGCGATCTGTTAGGGTTCTATTAGCGCAATTTAGGCCTGCCGACGTAAAACCCTCAAAATCGGAGCCCAAAATGAGCGTTTCCGGAAGTTTATGTCAGGTGATTCGGGTGAATAAGTCAGCTTCACGGTTCATGGAAAATCGCTGTAAAACAAAAGGGGGTCAAAATAGCCCCCGATCGAAAAAATACACCCGATTTGAAAAGTGGATATTTCAGGGAGTGAGGGTACTCCCAGAAGGATCTTTCACCGTCGGAGAGTGCCTTTCCGGTGAGGAGATGCCCCGCTCACCCGGGGGCACCTTCCGGCTCTTTACCTTCCCCAGCCAGCTCCCTTCTCCGGCCCGGAGATACTACACCAGTCCCGGGAACTGGTCGTTCCGCACCACAGTGCCGGCGGGCAGCGGCTCGCAAAAAAAACCGGCCCGGCTCGCTGCCACCCTCAACGCTGCCTGCCGGCCTGAGTCCCGTAGTTCTGGAGCTTCACCTGCATCTCCGGACTGAGCTGCTTGACCAGTTCTGCATTGTACGAACCGGACGGACTGGGTTCGGTTGTGAGGTTGAAGATCTGGTGAGCAGCAATTGCATAGGACCGTGATATGGCAGCAGGTGATCCGTCACTGACCGAAGGATCAACATTGGTTGCAAAAATTGAGACGGTATTGTCGCTGTTGCGGACAATCTCAAAGGTGCGGAACTGCTGGGGGAACTCACGTAACGATGCCGTCTCAACCTCCCAGAACCCAAGTTCAGGATGGGCTGCATCCGGGGATTTAAACGCGGTGATGGTGTTCTGGTGCCGGTGCCCCGCGATCCAGAGGAGAAGATTGGGATACGTGTGAAGTTTTGCCACCAGGTCCGTATCGGATACTGCAGCATAGTTGTCCCAGCTCATCAACGATCCGAGGCCGGTCTGTGGCCGTTCCACACCCACCGGTGTGTGTGCTGCAATGATCATGAGCTTTCCTTCAGACTGGCCCGTATCGAGTTCATGTACCAGCCACGCATACCGTTCCGTATCCAGCGACCCAAGTCCGTTGCTGGAGCCATCCGGCATATTCTCGTCTTTCATCGTGTCATCGAGTACAATGACCTTGAGAGGTACATCCGAAACCGGTTCGAACGAATAACAGGCAAATCCCGTTGTTATGTCAGACTGGCTGAACCCATGTCCTGCCGGGCCTGATGAGGTACGGAAAAATTCACTGATCCACTCGGTTCGTGAAAGGAACCGGCGATCGGGATCCGCAGGTACAGTGGGAGCCCCGTCCGGAAAGTCGCTTACATTCCCTGCGCCGGTTATGTCCCCGTAGGGTGTCCGCCCATCGACAGCCCCCATATAATAACCACGACTTTGTATCCGGAGTTTGCTGGTGAGGACATTGCCCATGTTGAGGATGGAATTATTAGTAAGGGTACTTTTGATGTAATTGTCCGGCGGGAACAATCCCATCCAGAAATGATCGTGGTTGCCGATTGCCTGGTACCAGGGAATCGATGCATTCAGCCCTGCTGCCTTGTACCGGTCCTGGTAATCATTGAGCGGCCCGGGGACGGGATCGTCCATGACCCCGGAATCGGGTTTTATCGTTTTGCCGTCAAGCACATCGATATACCATCGCAGTTCGTTATACTGGCCGCTGTTGATCGCGTCTCCCAGAAAAATACCGAAGTCAAACGGTTGTTCTTCCTGAAGGACGTTTACCGTCCGGACCGCTGCGTCAAGTACCTGGGTTGTATACAGCATTACTGGAGAATATCCTGATACCATCCCCCACTGATAACCATAATAGATCACCTGCCCCGGAGATTCTTTGTCCGTGATGTGGATATCGGTCATGACAAAAAAATGAAGAAGCCGTGCAGCGGGAACAACTTCGCTTGCGGAATAATCCGCGGGTATCAGGTCCAGTCGTTTCTCATAACCAAGCCCCTCGCCAAACCGCCACTGGCCATATCCATTGGCGGAGTAATCTGAGACCTGGTGCGGGAGAAGAGCCGTTGCACCGGGGGGCACAGGGACCGGAATGATGGTCCGGTCAACGGTGGTATAGACCGTGGAATTTATCGGATACTCCCCGCCAGGGATCCCGGTTTGTAAGAAAACCAGCGATCCCCCGATTACCGCAACAAAAAAACACGTCAGGAGGATTCCGATCTTCAGCTCTTCTTTCATAGGGCTAACGTTTGAAAACTCTTGGATTAAAACTATCCTGCCCCGCGTGGACAGGCCAAGGTCCGCCGTGCCATCCTTACGCGAAAATTTTCCGGGCAGACCTTGCTGATTTTTTTCCGCAGACTCTGCGTGAAAAATTTTCTTCAGATGTTGCTCAAAATTTTTTTCACCAGACATTACTGCAAAAAGTTTTACCGGATTTTTAAAAACGAGGAGGTCCTTCAGGCCCCGGACCCGGTCTGCGACCGGGTGATCCCGATCTGGCGGTACAACGCCTCCGTCCCGGGCTCATGCCCAAGGAAATTGTTCAGGAGAACGCTGCCGTCCGCCATGTTGCCCCGGGCAAGGATCTCCTGCCGGAATTTCATGCCGGTGGTCTGGTTGGTCATCCCGTCCTGACTGAACCTGTCAGCGATATTCAGGGCGTACACTTTCGCCCAGAGATAACTGTAATACCCTGCATCGTACTCGTCCATGATATGGTCGAACGATGCCGGCTGGTGCGTGCCTGCGAGCGGGGGTATCCCCCACACTTCCTCGTACGTCTGGTACCATATGCCGGTTACGTTGACGGCTCCTGTTGCCGTGTGGAAGCGCATGTCCTCCAGCGATTTCTCCATCCGGCTGCTGTACGTACTTCCCATCGTGGCTTTATGTGCGGCAATCATCCGGTCGCGGAGGTCCGGGGGGATCCTGCGGGAGGAATTGGTATAGTGGCCTGACAGGGATTCCAGCACCTGCGGGTCCCAGACCCACTCCTCAAGGGCCTGCGAGGGAGTCTCGACGAAATCCCACTCAACGCTGGTCCCGGACATCGTACCGTACGGCGCAGTCGTGAGAAGCATGTGCATGGCATGCCCGCTCTCATGGAAGAGCGTCTCCAGATCATACGGGGTCAAAAGCGAGGGCCGGTCCCCCGACGGGGCCTGGAAATTTGCAACGATGGCAGCAACCGGGACCGTGTATGAACCATTGTTCTGTCTCCCTTTGATAACCTCTGTCGTGGAGAACCACCCGTCCTTCCCATCCCGGGGATACAGGTCGAGATACAGGTACCCGACCGTGGCGTTGTCGGAGAAATTCCTTACAGCGAACAGGCGCACCTCGGGAGACCAGACCGGAGCACCCTTCACCTCATCGAACCGGACGCCAAAGAGGTTGCCATAGATTGAGAACATGCCCGCAAGTGCGTTGTCCATCGGGAAGTATTGCCGTACCTCCTCGTCGCTGTACCTATACTGCCGTTTCTTCTGGATCTCCTGCAGGTATGCAATATCCCAGGGATCGAGCGCCGTTGCCCCGTGATCGATCTCGTTCTTGATCGCGAGGAGCTCGGAAAATTCCAGGGCGGTCTTCTCCCGCAGGGGTTTCTGTAAGGACGTGAGGAACGTGATGGCATTCGCAGTGTTTTTTGCCATCCGCCCGTCCAGCCGGAAGTCGGCCCAGGTGGCGTACCCGAGATCCTGTGCAGCCTGCTGGCGGAGAACGATCGCCTGTTCAACCAAGGGGGTGTTCGCCTCTGCCTGCCGATTATTGTAGGCAGCGTACATCGCCTTCCGGGTCTGGCTGGATTCAGCGTTCGCCATCACGGCCGTGTAATCCGGATATTTCGTCGTGACGAGATACGTCCCCTGCGGCGTCTGTTTAAAGCCGGCAATCGTTGCGGACGGTACGCCGCGCAGCTCCCCCGCCGTGAACTCGATCGTGGTGTTGTCGTTGTTCAGGTTGTACATATACTGCGATTCAATCGCACTCAGGTCTGCCCGCAGTGCCCTGACCTTTGCGAGCCGGTCATCGGGGAGCGCAAGCCCGTTGTGCTCGAACTCCCGGAGGGTCTCGTTGTAGAGCCGGGATTCATCGGGGGTCCGCGGCACCGGGCCCTTCAGCGCATCGTACAGGTCGCGCCGGGTCGTTACCCCGTTGAGGAAGATTTGGGAGGATGTTGCCGCCTCGCTGCCTTCCGCGGCTATGGCAGGATCCGGGTACACATATCGCATGAGGATGAGGGGCCCGACGGCATCGGTGTAATCCGAGATCACCCGGTCGTACGCAATGAGGGTGTTGTCGACCGTACGCTCTTCCGGGGGAAGTGCTGCGATCGCGTTGAGCGAGGCAGTGGCAGTCTTTTCCGCTTCGTGATTAAGCCGGGTAATTTCCCCGGCCCCATACCGGGCCGGGATCGGTGCTGCCGGTCCCGTGCCATTCTGAGCCGAGACGCCGGCCGGCGTACCGTTCGAAAGACACCCTGCGGTGAGTAAGAGCGCGATAATGAGCGCAACAGAACTTGCAGCAAGAGAATACTTCAGGATGTTCCGGAGGTCTGTCTGCATGGACGATCTGTACTACCTGCGCTATAACGAATGATAAAAGATCCGGGGGAGGGGAGCCGGGTATCCTTTTGGTGATCTTTTTGTTGGGGAGCCCCGGATCCGGCGATCCGGCCGCCGGAATACCCCCTCTATAGCCCGATCGGAGGTGACTTTCGCGATCTGTTAGGGTTCTATTAGCGCAATTTAGGCCTGCCGACGTAAAACCCTCAAAATCCGAGCCCAAAATGAGCGTTTCCGGAAGTTTATGTCAGGGTATTCGAGTGTATATGTCAGGTTCACGGTTCCGGTAAAATTGTAGTAAAAATAAAGGGGACCAAAATGACCCCTGATTGACAAAATACGCCCGATTTGAAAAAGAGGTCTTTCAGGGAAATAGGGTGCTCCCCTGAGGATCTTTCTCCCTCGGAGACTGCACCTCCGGCGGGAGGGGGACCTTCTCAGCCACGGGCAGTTTCCGGGTCTTTGCCTTCCCGCTCAGCTCCCTTCTCCGGCGCCGGAGGTACCGCACCGGTCCCGGGACCTGGTCGGGTCGCACCACGGTGCCGGTTGGCAACGGCTCGCCATCGCTCCCGAGCTCGATGATCCCGTTGTCCATGATCCGGAAGAACCGGATGAAATAGTCCTGCGACACTCCCCAGAGCTCGCGGGAGATTTGCGGACATGATGGGTACATTTTCAGGCCCGCGATCTCCTGAGCTGCATCGCGGTTGAGCGAATCCGTTGTGCAATCCATCCTCCGCAGCCGCTTGATCCGGACTTCGGCAAGCAGCCCCGGGCGAACGATCGCAAACGTGGCGATACTGCCCGGTCCGCGTTCGTACATCCGGACGAGCCCCCGCTTCACCGCAATCTTCATTGCGGCTTCGAGCGCTTTTTCCGGGAACCGGCCGCGGGGCATCAGATGGCCTCCTGTTGTGGTGTTTTTCCTTCGATACGGAGCATCTCCTGGATTGATGTATTATTTGTTATTTTAATTAATGTATATATTTTGATATGATGGGGGGAGTTGGATGGAATCTTTTGTAAAATTTTTCAAAAACGAAATTGATGCCGCCGCGGGGCGCCCTTCGGGGCGGCGGCCGTTCATCACAACAGGGGGTATGGGGGCATCAGCCCCCATCAGTACTTCAACGGATTTCAACAGAGCAGAAATTTTCAAAAAAATTCCGGCCGAACCCAAATCGATCAAAGTCCGGTAAAATATTTTCCCGGCACGCAACCCCCGCCTCACCGCTTCCTCTTCCCCCACATCACGTACGGAAAGCCAACCTTATCCCGGAGGGTTCCCGCACCGAAAACAGCGACACGGGCTCTCTTCCAGATGGACGGGGGCCGGGTGTCGGCAGGCTCCGTCTCCTGCGTTACCTCTCCGGAAGGGGGGACGAATGCCCGGTGCATATGGGTAATGGGGGTGTCAGCCGATAAAAAGGTATTCAGAGGGCAGGCTGGGAATACACTCCGTCGGAGAGTCGATCCCAGAAAAAGGGGGTTTCCTCCATTCCTGCCCTCCACAGCCCGATCCTTCCTGCGATCCGCTGCTGTAACTGTGCCATACCTGCCTGTTTTTCTCCGACGGGAAACTGGGGGAAAAGGGGGGGTTAATGGCTGCTTTTTCACGAAACCTGGTTGCCGGGGCCGGGAAATAAGGGGAATCCGGGCGCAATAGGGGGCGGATTGGCACAGTCCTAAAATAGGGTCCGGCCGGGCATGGGGCATCTCCCCGTGATGCACCGTTCACCTCCGGAATTTTTCCCCGCGTTTTTTTTCAATTGCCCTCCATTTATATAGAGCAACATCAAACGTGAACTTGCCAAGAGAAGGTATGGTAAAAATGTCAGCGATGAAATCACCCCTGGCCCGGCTTGTCATTTTCGTTGTCGCACTCTCCCTTTGTGGGGGTATTGTTGCAGGGATTGCCTCACAGGTCCTCGCTCCGCCGCAGGGTACCGTTCCTGATGCTCCTGCCAACAGCGTCTATATGGACTGCGTGTATGATTGTATGTCCAAGTATCCCGGCCAAGCGCACATGAATGAGTACCTTGACTGTGTGTGGACACGGTGTTGAGCAGGGAACTGAAGGAGTGATGACGCTTCCTGGTAATGGGAACGGATCATGAGAGATCAGTAGGTTACATGCGATGCTTCGGCCGCTCCATCGTCTCCCCCTCCCGCAATTTAAACGACCCCCAAAAACGATGCATAAATAACGCTAAATGCCGTGGATTTTTCTCCGGTCGCCCCCACACTTCCATACTCCGGCAAAATCCCCTCACCACACCCCCGGCCAGCA
>Ga0302253_1001661_pt1 | contig 12694 bp, 22 predicted proteins | sample AAG_RA_Trp_MG_FD_193537 | JGI IMG/M metagenome (GOLD analysis project Ga0302253, IMG submission 193537) | Enriched activated sludge microbial communities from anaerobic digester in WTTP, New Holstein, Wisconsin, United States - AAG_RA_Trp | ecosystem: Engineered > Bioreactor > Anaerobic >... | reverse complement strand
CCAGTGTATCCACCAGCCGAGCCCCCACCACACGCGCACATGATGCGAGCATCAAAAACTAGTTACAAAATGCCGACCTCAAACGCAATCGAATTTTTCTTAAGAAATCGGCACGTCGAAATCTTACTATGGATTTTTAAGAATCTAAAATCGAATCCAGAACTTTTCTTAAGAAAAATCCCCGACTGTTTTTTCTTCCAACGATTTCTCAAGAAAATAAATTTCTTTAAAGCATTTTATTTTTTCAACAAACCACAAATACGAACGATACTTATTTATCACTACCACTCATATAACATCTCCAATGGCAGACCAGAACGGCATTGATCTCTCACCATTGGGTCAGTACGCCCTTGGTGGAAGCCCAAAACAGATGTACACCTATTTCCTGCTCTCTCTCATCAAGGATTTCTTTACCGGGGTAAAGACCGGAGATAGGGATCTCGTGCAGAACAGTATCATGTCTCTTGTCGCATGTATCCCGGATGCAAAGGAGCAAGAGCGGTTATCTACATTCTACCTCCAGCAACTCAAGGAAGACAAGCCAACAATCCAAGCGGCAATCCTCACTCTCGGCCAAGTCACAATCTACCTGAACGGCACACTCGAATTCAGCGAGAGTGCGACGGGGGCATTGTTCTGACGGTAACAGTAAAGGACATCCCGTGGCATACTCCCGGGGTTGTAGATCTGGGACCGTCTAACGGCAGTGCCATAACCAGGTTCGCCTTCTATGCTGCTGCACTTCTCAAAGACGACAAGCCAATACCGAAAGGCGTGTTCGGGGAGTGGGCGGCAAATAGGATCTGCGGGGATGACAAGCAGGATCTTGTAATGTTCCTTGCAGGCCGGCGCGGGTCTGGCAAGAGCTATTCCGCCCTGTGGATTGCAATCCAGATCGCGGAGCGGGTTGCCGAGATCAAGGGGGGCAAATGGCAGGACTACTTCAACATGAAGAACGTTGCAACCCTTGAAAATACCGAAAGGGTTTTTGAGATTCTTGACAATGCCGGGATGTACAACGTTGTGATTGTCGATGATGCAAGCCTCGCGGTTAATAACCGGAATTGGGCGTCGCAACCATCAAAGAACTTTGTGGCACTTCTTACCATATGCAGGGATCGCAGATGGTGCTTGATCTTCACAGCCCCGCTCAAGAAGATGGCAGATAATCAGGTTCGGGACATGGTTGATCTAACCGCCACGGTTTACAAGTCATACCATGCCAGTATCAATAACAGGGGTGGGTTCAACATCCTCAAAGTGGTAAGCGGGGATATCAGCACGTCCGGTAAAGAGTATGCCCGCAAAATGCACTTCTCAAAAAAGAAGATCGATTTTTGGGTGACATTCAAACCCGACCAGTATATCATCGACGACTATGACAAACGCAGGGCGGAAGGTCGCGCAAAGGTAACTGCAAATATCATCACACATGGGACATATCAGATGTCTGGTCCTGTAGAGAAGAAACCACGGGCAAATGCCGCTGAAGCAAACACGAAAGAATTTGTTGAGAAACATGGGCAGAAACTTGCGGCTCTCGTAGCAAGAGACCCCACCATCTCAATGAACCAGTTATCGGTGAAGATGGCTGCAAGCCCACTGACAGTATCAAGGGCGCTTGCCATGATGGGATTAAGTCTTAAGAAAAAATCTGCAAAAGGTAAGGCGGCAGACAATGGATCATAAGTCAAGAAGGAATCTTATCAGTTCCATGCTCCTGTATTGTCTGGCCGGTGATCTCTCCATCCGCGTCAATTACGGTGGTATCCTCATCTCTCGCGTTGAGAGTTACATTATCGAGGAGGTTATCCTGAAAGACCCAAACCATTCATACCTGACCAGCATCATGGCAAATGTTGAGAAAGTTATTGATGCGGCACTGGCAACGCGAAAAGATGCGACAACCGGACTGGATTCTTCAAAACTGAAGGATCTGGTTATCGAGCGGGTTTTCCCGATAGACCAGACATGGGCGGAAGCAGAATCGCTTAAGAGCCTTACCGGTCTTGGAGACCTAGCGGGTATCAGAATCGCCCGCGATTACTATTACGCAGCAATCGACGCTTTCGCGCAGTCTGGCAAAAGCGCGTTGTCATATTCGGATTCTGTAAAAAATATGGATCGCGCCATGCAGAATGTTGTGGATATCTGTGACCGGTATGACCTCGCTGCGTTTGGCGGGAATGAGTGGAGAGAGAATATTACCACCAGTAAAATTACCACTCCGGAAGTGACGTAATATGTTTGGCGATACCAGCGCACAACAGGAATCCGCAGAACTCGAAGCAGAACAGCGGAAAGAGCACGAGCAACGACTAGCCCTGATCCGCAGGGAAGCACAAATCCTCCAGCGAACCAACGAGGAAATCCATGCGAAAGTCCCGAGCATCAACGACGCCCCGGCGCAGGTCCGGCTTGCAGTATACGGGATTGAGCGACCGGGGTACAATGCTCCTATCGACGCGCTGTTGTGGTACTGCACCGAACTTATCGGGCGGGTTCCGGCAACATCCCGTGGGGAGGCATGGGAACGCGCACGGACATTTGCCGACCTCACCGCCCGGGCATCCGGTTCCGTAAACGACGAAACCCTCCGCAAGAACATCATGGATTTTGTGTTCCGGCTGGAATCGATGATCTCCACAGCAGATTCTCACGCCACACAGGGTATGACTGGTATCATGGCGATTACCACCAGCACCAGATATGAGAAGGTTGATCAGAATATCCGGAACCTCCCGATGCCCAACGCACCCGGGCTATTCGACGGGCTGATGAACAAGATCCGGGGGCGGGGATGATGAGAGATGCCGGAATCCGATTTCCCTACGAATCCCAATGTATGCCTAAAAGCAAAATCGCCACGGAAGAACTGGCTATTACGGCTGCACACAAACTCGCCCGGAAAAGCCCGGGTGATATCTTCACTGTATACCTCTGCGGATACTGCAAGAAGTTCCATGTCGGAAGGGTTCGCATTAAGGATGATAAGAGAATCCCAGAAATTTCTGAAAAAACCATGTCAACGGTGACCTATTATGCCAGAACTTGACCCATCGCAATTAAGCCCGGAGATCGCGGCAATCATCAATAATACCAAGCCCGAAGTCCTTGCAACGGTAGCACCTACACAAACCCCTTTACCACCTGGTATCGCAGCATCTGCTCTCGATTGGGCACCGATACCAGTAGTTCCGTTCAATATCCCCTTGTGGGCGATATTCGCGTTCTTCTCGTTCGCCGCAGTCTTACTCATATACTTCAAGTGGAACGACCAATCCGGTAACCTTGATTCAATCAAGGTCTGGTATGTCAAGGCTGCTGAACTCAAAGCCGGGAAGATGCAGGTTTTACGTCTCACCCGCGCCGGCAACTTCATCCCCGACTGCATGGATATCTTCGACAACATCCTGTCCTATGGTGACGGCGAGGAAAATATCAACCAGTGGAAGATGAGAAGCGCGGATGGGATTATTCGTATAGGGGGGATATCCGCTCCGCTGCTTTCTGAAGATTTCGACCAGAACCGCGACCCGCCCGTTGAAATGGCGATCTGCCGTGCGTCCCGGCTCCTTGATGAGAACATCGATGAGATCCGCTCATCCCTGACAAAAAGATACAAGGAACTGGTAAAAGCCGGCATCTACAACGGGGATAATCCTGCCGACATGGTGCGCCCGATCCATTCATACAACGACTATATCGGCAAGGCATCGGACAACGACGCGGCACACCCGAACAGTTCCGGACATGCTCTTTTGCAATGGATCTTCCCGGAAGGGATTCCGATTCAGTCATACACCCCGTTCAACCAGATCGAGGCGCGGAAGTTCTGGCCTGCCGGTAACAACACCTCTGCATACCTTGGAGGGGAGAACCAGCGGATTGTCGAGGATAAGCTGGTGAAACCAACCGATAAGACGCGTAATTTCCTTGAGCAGTGGGGAGGGGTTATGATTGCCGGGGTGGTATTTCTCGGTTGTTTAATTGCAGGGGCGGCGATTCCATTATGAGCGACATTCCGGTACTCTGGCTCAACGGCGCTTTCAACCACGCCGACCCGTGGCTGAATGTCCCGCTCTACATCTGGGGGCTTGTCCTCTGGTGGGTAGTGGTGGTCCCGGTTGTCTACTACCTGCTTAAAATGTTCAAGTGGGATAAATACTCAAAATTTCACGGGCTGCATTATGCCAAGAAGAATGATTCCGCCGCAGTCCTGATCGTGGATTTCATGGGCGAGGCGGATATGATTGCCGAGCATAAAGCCAAGTGCATCTTCGATTACAGTACCGACGATTACGAGGTTGATATGCCGGATGTCCCGCTGAACATCATAAGAATTGCCGGGGTTATCGTGGCGGTGCTCGGTATAGCCGCCGCGCTGAAATTCCACTGGTTCATTGGGGCAGTTGTGGTTATAGCCGGCATCCTGATGTATTTCGTCAACAGGGTGCTCCCGTGGCTTGTTTCGGTGCTCTTCTTCTACCCAACCCATTACCTGAAGGATATTTCATGGAGCGAGGCAATCCTGTACCGCATTGGCGGAATCAACTACGATTGCAAGATCGCCCAGATCCTCCAGGGTGGCGAGTGGGACCGGTATCCGGTTATCAACAGCGGCGGAATCTCCGTTGAGATGGTGTATGATAATGACCGCTGGTGCAAGAAGAATTCCCCGCAGAACAAAGCCATAAAGAGATTCTGCAAACAGTGGAACCTTGACAATCCGACCGACCAGATCCATACCTTCATCAAATTCGCACGGTATCATGAGAAAGGATTGATTAAAGACGAGGATGTACCTGAAGTCACCTTCGAGTGGATGGTGCCGTGGGTCAGGATTGATGCCGGGTTCCCGTTCTTCCCGAAGTCTGACTACGAAGGCAAACTTCGGCAGATGGCAAAGATGAAAACCAAGGAGAAGGAAGAACTTTTTAACAAGTACATTATCTATATCATCGGGGCTGGTGTCGGGTGCCTGTTCCTGATTCTCGGCGCTCGGTTCCTGATGAAGATGATGTCGATGCCAAAACCTTAAAGTAGGGGTAACCCCATATTCTCTTTTATGATTGCAACACCGGATGAGCAGCGAACCTATCTTGCTGAACTGGAATACACCCCACACCCGCACACGAAGATCCTCACGGAAGAGGAGCAGGCGGATTGCCGTGAGGAGATTGATTATGCGGTTTCAATGCACGGATATGAGTATGTCTGGGGATATGAAACTCCTGCGGATAAAGCGAAGGATTTGATCCGCAATGCACCTGGAATGATTGCCGATGGATTGAGCAGGCTTGCATCAAACCCCACTGTCATCGCCATGAACGAGAAAGCAAAGGCGATGAATGCCCGTCTTTGCGAAGAGGAGGCGATGAGAGCGCAGCAGGCAGATGAACAAAGGGGTCGGGATGCATATGCCCGTAACACCCGCAGGAAGCCCCCGTTCGGTGGCGGAGGACTTGGCGGGTTAGGCGGCGGGATCAACCTTGATTTTGGTGACGATCATCTCTAATCCTTACAAACCTTTATCATCTCTTTTAATGATTATCTGTTATTATGGCTGTTTCTCATAAAGAAGAACAGGAAGAACTTGAGTATTACTACAATACTCACCCGGAGGAATCCGCGCAGGATCGGCGTGATGCCTACAACCGAGGGTATTATCGCGCACTAACCGAACCCAATGAACGCGAAGAAATGGAATACTATTACCAGCAACACCCCACACCCAGAGAGCGTGTGGATTCGGCAATTGATCGGGTGCGCGGTGCTGCAAACCGGGTAATTGGTTACGGTGCCAATCTCGAACGTAGTATGGAACGTATAGAAAGCAGGAGAGAGGATATAGAGCAAAGGAATCGTAAAGCACGTGACAGCCGCACTCCGCAACCAGGTCCGGTTCGATCCGGCCTTGCCAGATCAATGCAAGATCCACTCATTAGGCAGATCGCAGGAGGGTCTGGGTTCGGTGGGCTTGGCTCCGGTCCGATGCGTTCCCGCGCACAGCCACAACCCCCATCACGGGCCGGTACAATTGTCATCACCACCTGCGATGACTACGGGAACTGCAAGACCAAAAAGATCAGCGGTGGTGCACAGAAACCGAGAACCCAGCGCAGGAGAGGGTATCCCGGATCACTTGGCGGGGATGATCCCGGGTTCCTGTGAAATACTCTTTTTTTATTGATTGATCGCCTCCATCTCTTCCTTTGAGAGATAGCATTTCCCGCCGTATTTTGTCATGATCAACTCCGTGAAGTGCTGATACCAGTATTCACGGTTATGGTTGGTCTTGGTATGACAATTGCGGCATAACGGTACGAACAGCGGAATTGAATTATCGCAACACACTTTTTTGTTATACGTCACATGATGAACATGCAACTTCTCTTCTGCCTGCGAAGAGCCGCACTCTACACAACGATACTCGAAGAACGCTCTTACACGCTCTTTAAATTCATTATTGAATTTCGGGCAGTATGGTTCAAATGAGATGCCTCCTTGCCAGTTGGGATAGTTAGGACCGCTCTGCGCAATACTCATCTTCTTACGGGTTTCTTCTGTGTGGTGTTTGCCAAGGTTTGCTTCTCTGGAACGTTGCCGCATTTCCTCACTTGGATTGGAATTTGCTTCGCGCAGTTTCTCGCGCTGTTCTTTTGATAGACGCTTTCCATAATTGTGATTATTTTTCCCTTTGTGTGCTTCACTCATTTTCCTGCGCGTTTCTTCCGACGCAGGAGCGCGGTTGTTTCGTGCAATACGCATTTTTTCTCGCGTCTTGTCGGATATGTTGCGATGGGCTTCACTCATCTTCTTACGGGATTCTTCTGTATGCTTCTTGCCATACATCGGATGTTTTTCTCCTTGTCTGGAGGCACTCAATTTGGCACGGGTTTCGTCGGTAGTGATACGTTTCCTGCGGGCTTCGCAAAGTTTACGCTGCCATTCTTTTCTCTTTTCAGGATCTTTTGGGGGTGGCATAATTATACATATGATGTATTATCTTATATACGTTTGGGTTGGGTTATTTATAAATATGGGGTGTTTATATACATATTCTCTGAAGAGGTGTTACGCATGAGTTTTATCGAGTCGCTTGTTAAGGCTGCAAAGGAGCTCGCCGTTAGCACCGCAGGTCTCCTCAACACGATTATTGAGGGGTTCCTCGTTATGCTTATCGGCGGTGCTATGTACGTCCTTACCTACATCTTCACCGGTGAGATGATGATCGTCGCAGACGGCATCACTGGCCTGCCTGGTTGTGTCACAACTGGCATGGGTGAAGGGGTGGGCATGCTGCTCGCCGGCCTCCAGGTCATGGGCATTGTGTTCTTCGTGGTCGGCCTTGTCGTGGTCGTCCGGGCACTCCTGTCAATCTACGGGAACCCCATGAGGGGCGGAGGTGGGTACTAGGTATATCTATACCTACACCCATCTTTTATCATGGACACAAACCGTAACCTTCTTTTGATTCTTATCCTGCTTCTTGCTGTTGTTCCGGTATCTGCGGCATACACGCAGACGTTTGACGCGACGGCTAACGTTGTCGTGAACCAGTCTCTCGTGCAAGATCCGACACAAGGCGCATCAGTTCCGTGGGATCTCTGGATAGCGTCGGGTATCGCAGGGTTGTCCTTGATCGTCCTCGCACTCGCCCGCCCGAAATCGCAGCGGATGGATTACGAGGTTAACGTTGTTATCTCCGTTCTGGCATGGCCGTTCTGCTGGTACTTTACATGGGGTGGCCTGACCAGCGTGGACTACATCGTTGGTGTTGGAAGTGCGGCATCGTCTAATCTCACCGCTACCGTAACGCAGCATATCCTCTACAACTTCTGGTTGCTAGGGTGGATCGGGGTTGGCGGTTCCATATTTGCGGTATTCGTTACGATCCTGTTGGTTTCCCAATACAACCTCTTTAAAGACAATGAAGAACGGGCTTCTATAGAGCGAAAGCAGGGGAACCCTTAAATATTCGGGTAACCCCATTTTATTCATATGAAGCACGACTTTTCGCCAAACGGATCCGGTACTCCGGAATTCACCGCAGAGCAGGAAGCAGAGATCCAGAAGCGCATTGTTGCTGATCGTGAACGCGAGCACGAGGCAATTGCCGGGGACAGGTTCTACCGGCTTGGCATTGCGGCATCCATCCAGAGTGTTCAGGCTGGCATGGATGATCCGGAAGTTGTGAGGATCGGGCAGGCGGAATGGGACAGGTTCCGGAATGTCAATCCGGTACTCGGAAGAAAGGTTGAGAAGAAACAGCCTGAAAAAACCAAGGAGTGATCCCCAAATGATCACCCGCAAGGCGGCAATCGGGTTTATCCTGCTTGCCATAATCACCTTTTCCATTTCATCCTATGACGCAGCAAATTCCTTCTACACCCCTGAAACAAACCCGGAACTCGCGGAATCTGCGTTTGAATCAGCCCACTTTACCGACAATTCGCGCCCGGACCTTCACGCCAGTTATCGCCCACCGCTTTTGAACTTCGGAGACTATAACCCGATCATCATCACCGCGCTCATGGAACTGGTTGCGCTATGCCTCTACCTGATTGCCAAGCGGGTTGAACCGACGGTTGTTGCATGGGAGAAGGCAGAGCGCGAACGGGTTGCCGCAGAATGGGATGATTTGCAGGATAGTAACCCGCAGGATAGTAACCCGCAGGATAGTAACCCGCAGGACGAACCCGAATGACTACAAAGAAATACGCGATACCGGATCGTGTTGCGAGACTGGCATTAAAATACGGTTCCAATGTAAGTATCGGCATACAAGAAATGTACCGTATCATCAGAGAACACCAGGCAGAATGCTACCACGGTGACAACCATGAGTGAGTTCAATTGGAAAGGGATAGCGTGGTGTGTTGCCATCGCACTGTTCTGCATCATCACCATGTCGGTGATTGCCCACGCCGAACCCGATAACCTCACGTTCGGGAACCAATCTTACGTTATCGTTGAAACCATTGCAGGTCCGGTTAACATCACGAAGTATGTCCCGGTAACGAATGGTACAGTATCCGGCATCCCTCCGTATATCCACCAGGGGCAGACTATCTATATCGGCGATACGGTAGACATATCCGGTGTTGTCCCTCCATACCCGCAGGTGGCGTACTGGGATGGCTACGACATCTACGAGGATTCGCCGTCCTACAACATCAGTATGCCGGACAGGAAATCCGGGTATTACCGGTTCTATGTCGATCCGGAGATATTTTCAGGCAGGACTGGACGATGGTACAAGTACTCCGGAACCTTCGAGCAGCGCGGCAACAACCTCGCGTTTGTAGTGAAACCCCGCCCATTCTACAACTATACCCTGACATTCAGCAACGGCACCAGCATTGACGTATCGGAGATCCCTCCGGTTGTGTACCAACATGCCGATAAGGAGCCGGAACCGGAACTGATGCCTCCGCGCCATATCTCCGATTATCTCGTCACAACCGATGAACCATTCAACATCACCACATCCGAGTTATCCGCCTGCTGGATCTTCAACGGAGACGATAATTCCATCGCATATGCAGTCAATGATACCGAGAACCAGATCGTCTTTGATTCCACACAGATCGGATACCTTGAACCCGGAGACTACAAGATCCTTATCCAGACGGTAGGAAACATCTCAAATAACTTCGATGTTGTTTTTGCAGATGGGCATATCAAGTGGTTTGATCGTTCCATATTCGCGGTGCATGACATCCCGGCACAGAATCTGGTTCCATCCGAAGCCATCCGCACGCTTGAGCAGATATTCCCGCTTACTTATGATTCTTACGAAATCCTCAACCTTTCCGTTCAGGAACCGGAAATTACCATCAACAACATGGATCAGGTGAGCGTAGGTTCTGCAAAGGAATACTGGAAGGATTCGACCCTGCGCGGGAACGTTTCGCTGATGGATGTGAGGGGGTATACCAATGTCCTCCCGGGTACTAACATCACGGTAACGCTGGATGAAACCCGCAACAATCCCCGCGACATCGCAAAGCACTATACCTTCCGCACAACCGCAAAAGGTAGTTATCTTGGAGACATGCGGTATTATCAGGTGTATGTCCCGTTGTACTGGGATTCGCTGGCTCCGGGTATGCACAACCTGACTGCACGGACGGAGAAGGGTGGAGAAGTGGTAGTGAACTTCCCGGTCACGGAAATGCCTGCGGATTCGTTCATCCCGGATCAGACCATCCGGTTCATTGGTGACAGAAACCCGTGGGTTCCAACCCCGACACCGGAAATCATTGTGAAGAAGGAGACGGTGGTTGTAACACAGACTGTCCAGATCCCGCAGACACCTTCACCGGAGCAGATATCCGATGAAGCCAAAAAACTCCTACAGGAACAGGAGAAGCAACGCGGGGAACTGGCTACGATTGGGATAGTCGTTCTTGCAGGGCTGGCGTTGCTCGGGTGGTTCGGATATTCGTTATGGAGAGCACGGAAAGGTGAGAAGAAATGATGGCGAGCAAAACGGAACGGGCACTTACCATTCTGGCGGTGTTCCTGATATGGTCGGCATTTGCAGTAGCGACTGCCATTCTGATTCAGAATGCGTTATTGCTGCTGATTCCAATTGTACTGATGGGTATTGCGGTGATTGTTGTGGCTGGTGTTCTTATATACCGTGCTATCGTGCCACAAGCGCCCGATGCGGTATATGTCGGGCGAACACGGGTAACATCGTGCCTGACCTGCCCGATGATGGAAACGCAGGAGAACCCGGTTGCCACGGCATTCCCGATTATGAAGTGCCGGGAAACCGCGAAGATGTGTTATAACCCTACAAAGATACCGGGGTGGTGTCCGTATGTACACTGACATGCTCCCGTGGATTGCCATCATGTCCCTGACTGCATACATCCCGTTCCTCTGCTACATGGACTGGAAGCACCGCGATATCGGCACCCACAAGATATGGTTGCCCCTGCTCGCGCTCAACCTGCCGGTGTGGGTAGCCGGGTATATCACCGGGCTCTACCCGCTGGCACTCCTCGGTGCAACTGTCGTATTCAGCATCGTGTGGTTCATGCTCATGTACCGGCGCGGTGCCGATTGCGTCTGGCTCATCTGCATAACCATGTTCGCGGTCATCAACCCGGTCACGCATACCAACCTCATCCAGCCGTTTGTTGTATACCTGATCATCTTCACGGCTGCGACATTCTGGGGGATATGGCTGGATAACCGGATCAGGTACAGGATCAACAGTTTCAGCATGGACCATGGGATCCCGTACTTGATCGTGATCTCGCTGGCGTTCCTCGCTGCGGTGGTGGTTGGCTGATGCATGATATACTTGCAAAAATAAGCATACCGTTGATTCTTACTGGCTTCGCCTGCATAGCCGGGTGGGTAACATTCAAAACATTTCTCTATTGGGTGTTATTACCGTCAGACTGGGTTATTGCAGTTTTTGGCATCCTCACGTTAGCCACGGGTTTCCTCTCGCTATTCGTTTTATACGCGCCTGCGAATGAGGTGGTTGGCTGATGGCGGTGAAAGTCCGTAAAAAAACTGACGAGAAGATACCATCCGGGCAGACACAACCATCCCTGAAAATCCCGGTTATAACCCCTCCCAATGTGTCCACCCCAAACATTATCATCAGGGCAGTCAAGATTATGCTCATGGACATCCGGTTACTGCTCTCCCCCAAACAGACACGCGAAGACCTGGAGAAATATTCACAGTTCGCGGATTACGCATACGGGAGGAAATGACTATGGGTAATATTGCAGCGTTATTGCTGGTTGTGATGGTGATTGTAATTGGTATCGGGGCGTGTTGGGCTATCACGGCCAACGGCGCCGCAACAGGCACGGCAACCGACACGTTCGGGAACGCTCCGTCTGCTGAAGTCCAGGCACATAATACGGATTCGTCCGGTGTAGCCATAGCAACAATGCCGATCCTGCTCATCGCGTTCTTCATCATGATATGCGTGGTGCTTGTGGCGGCGTTTGCGTGGCTGTGGAACACCGGGAAATCGAAGCCCGGGGGATACTGATGCCCGAAACAAAAGAGCGGCAGATCCCGGAAGGCAAGATCGCCATTAACCCGGTTGTGATCGATGATAGTTACCGGTCGAAGAAACCGGAAGTAAATTGCCTGCCGGAGACCATCAGTACTGAAAAGTTAATCACATATCTGAAGTCAGCCCGTGTGGATACCAAAGGTATGCCGGATATGATGTACATGTATTCCGCCGGGCGGAATGTGGCGCTGGATCTGCTGCTGGTGGCGATATACACCGGCGAGTTTGATCAACCCGTAGGGTCTGGTTAATCGGGGTTCGCGGTTAATCGGGGTTCCCCCGCAAACCTTATCTCTTTTCACCTCTAATCTTCATTTGTACATCCCGTACATCCGAAGGGGGTAAAGGGGTCGGACCCTTTACCCTCAATACCACTGTACGGATGTATGGGATGATCCTCTTGATCGAGCACTCGCCAGACTTCTACCAGAAAGAATACGATGTTTACATCGAAGAAACGCCATTGGAAGCAAGATTCGATCCTTTAACCATTCAATGTCTGGTTAAGGAAGCGATACCAAAACATGCTGCATACGATCTCTCTTTTGAAGAGTACCTCGAAAAACGATCTGCATTGATCGAATACGATCTCACCGAGAAGAAACGACTTACATTTTACCTCCCGTTATA
>Ga0302253_1001659_pt1 | contig 12706 bp, 6 predicted proteins | sample AAG_RA_Trp_MG_FD_193537 | JGI IMG/M metagenome (GOLD analysis project Ga0302253, IMG submission 193537) | Enriched activated sludge microbial communities from anaerobic digester in WTTP, New Holstein, Wisconsin, United States - AAG_RA_Trp | ecosystem: Engineered > Bioreactor > Anaerobic >... | reverse complement strand
CGAACCGCTGTGCGGTCCGGAGTACGACGATACATATAACGGCGGATGTAACTCGACTGTTCCCGTGTTCCAGACCATCACCAACGGTCAGACAATCTGCGGCGAAGCAGGAACATTTACATTCGGCACCGACAACTATCGCGACACCGACTGGTTCGAGTTCACCCTGACGGAAACGTCGGATGTGACGTTCTCGGCTTACGGTGATTTCCCGATTCTGGCCTGGCTTGCTGCAACAGAAGATTGTGTCAATTACGACTTCACGCAGTATGACGACGCCGACACATGCGAAACCGCGACAACCATCCGGTACACAATGCCTGCGGGCGATTACATTGCGATCGTAATGCCCAGTGTATTCGAAGGCATTCCCTGCGGTGTCAAGTACGTGGCAACACTGACCTGGGGTCCCGCTGCACCGACACCCACACCGACCGTCACTCCTCCGCCTGCTGGTCCTGGCGACACATGCCTCAATCCGATCACCATCAATTGCGGCGACTGCGTGCTCGGCACAACCGTCGGGATGAACAACAACTTCAGTTGCGGTGGTCTCGGAGCCGGCCCCGATGTGGTCTACACCTTCACCCTGGCAGAACCTCAGACCATTCATATCATCGCCGAGAGCGATGAAGATCTCGATTTCGCGGTCACCGACGTCTGCGATGCCTCCACTGCCACCTTTGCATGCTCGGATCGCCTGGGCACACCTCCGGTGGCTGCGTCTTGCGGCGAAGCCATCACTCCGGATACCTGGGGATACTTCGACTACTCAGCAACAGTGGATGCCGGCACCTACTACATCTGGATCGACACCTACAGCGCCACTGGCGGCGGTGCCTTCGCTCTCGAACTGCTCTGCTCGGATCCTCCGTCTTACGTCCTGGAATGCCCGGCCACCTCTCAGCTCTCTCAGCCGGTCAACCCGCTGGATCTCGGATTCAACGGCTTCTCCTCCGATCTGGGCGGCGATTTCCGGTACTTCGATGATTACTCTGTGACCGATCCGGTTTGCTGGGTCAAGTTCTGGGGTCTCTACACAGCCGGAAACGACACAGACTTCACGATCGAATTCTGGACCGACAACGCCGGACAGCCCGGCACCCTGACCAACAGCTATCCGATTACCGGCGCGACACCGATCGACACCACCTGGACTGCCTTCGGCTACCCGATCTATGAATACTTCGTCGAACTGCCGACTTGCGAAGCACAGCTTGCCGGCTGGATCAGCATTCAGGGCGCGAGCAACGGTTCGACCTTCTACTGGGCCGTGAATTCGTCAGCCACCGGTGCGGATTGCTACGAGTATCAGGTATCCACCACAACGTGGACTCCGGATGTCTATGATCTCGCATTCTGCCTCGGCAATGCCGAACCCCCGACCCCGACTCCTCTGCCGGTTCCGACTTCCGGTCCGTTCGGCCTGGGCGTCATGATCTTCGCGATCAGCGCACTGCTCGGCCTGAGTGTTCTCCGGAAGAAGTAATCGACGCTGATTGATTGATGAAAGGCCCCTCCTCGCGAGGGGCCTTTTTTTTGTGTTTCATTGCATATCTCAGATGCCGGCGGGGACGCCGGCGCTACTCACGGTCCAATTTTTTCGATAGGGCCATCAGGCAGGGACGCCTGCTGCTTCAATTCAGTTCAATCTGTGTAATCTGCGTAATCTGTGGATAAAAAAAACCCCGTTCGATCCCTCGACTTCAGTCAGGATGAACGGGGTTATTCTTCTAGCTGAACAATTCCGGTTGAACGGTCTCGGACTCATCACCGCCCATGTCACCGTTCTCATCACCGCGGTCTTCGCCGCCTTCACGTTCGACGACACGCGCCACCGCAACGATTTTCGCGCCTTCACGTGCGATGTCCTGCAGCATGACACCCTGTGTCGATCGGCCGATCGACCGGAGGCTTTCCATGTCGACCCGGATCCGGATCAGTTTCCCGTGCGATGTCACCATCAGAAACTCGTCGTCTCCGAACGATTGCAGGATGCCCATGACCGGGCCGTTTCGTTCCGTGATCTTCATGTTGATCAGGCCCTTGCCGCCGCGTGTCTGTGTCCGGTATTCCTCGATGCTCGTTCGCTTCCCGTAGCCGTTTTCGGAAACGGTCAGCATAAGAGCGCCTTCATAGAGCACTTCCATGCCGATCACATGATCGCCGGATTCCAGCCGGATGCCGATCACGCCGCGCGTCGCCCGGCCCATCGGGCGCACATCGGTCTCTTTGAACCGGATGCTCATGCCCTGATGAGTCGCGATGAAGACGTCCTGTTCGCCCGATGTCAGGCGGACACTGATCAATTCATCGTCTTCATCGATGATGATGGCTTTGAGTCCTCCCGAGCGATTGGTGTCGTATTCGACGAGGGATGTTTTCTTCACGATGCCGTTGCGCGTGCCCATCATGATGAATTTGCCTTCTTCGAATTTCTTGATCGGCAGAATCGCCCGGACGTTTTCGTCGGATTCGAGCGACAGGAGGTTTTTCAATGAACTGCCGCGCGCCGTCCGGCTGCCCTGCGGTAACTGATAGACCTTCAGTCTGTAAACGCGTCCCTTGTCGGTAAAGATCAGCAGGATATCGTGCGTGCCGGCGAAGATCAGATGTTCGGTGAAATCCCCTTCCTTAGGGATAATGCCGGTCGCGCCCTGCCCGCGCCGTTTCTGTGCTCGATAGAGCGACAGCAGCGTCCGTTTCGCATAGTTTTCGTGCGTCACGAACACCACCATGTCCTCTTCCGCAATCATATCCTCATAGTCGATCTCACTGTCCGCATCCAGAATCAGCGTCCGGCGCGTATCGCCGAATTTCGCCTTGATTTCGAGCAGTTCCGTCTTGATCAGATTCATCAGCAGTGCTTCGGATTCCAGAATCGCACGCAACCGGCTGATCTCTTTAAGGAGTTCAAGGTACTCCTCGCGAATCTTGTCGCGTTCGAGACCCGTCAGCCGCTGGAGTCGCATATCGAGAATCGCCTGTGCCTGAACCTCGGACAAGCCGAACTGCGTCTGCAGTCCGTTCCGGGCTTCCTCGACCGTTTTCGATCCCCGAATCAGCGTGATGACCGCATCGAGATGATCCAGAGCGATGATCAGGCCTTCCAATATGTGCGCCCGGTCTTCCGCCTTCCGGAGGTCGTATCGGGTGCGTCTGACCACCACCTCCCGCCGGTGCAGAATGAAATGATCCAGCATTTTCTTCAGCGACAGCACTTCCGGGCGGCCGTTGACGAGCGCGACCATGTTGACGCCGAAATTGAGCTGCAACTGGGTGTGTTTGTATAGCTGGTTCAGAATCGCCTTGGCGATCTGATCCTTCTTGAGTTCGATGACGACCCGGATGCCTTCGCGTCCCGATTCGTCGCGAACGTCCGAGATTCCCTCGATTTTTTTATCCTTGACGAGTTCCGCGATTTTGGTGAGAAGATCGGCTTTGTTGACCTGATATGGCAGCTCGGTGACGATGATGTCTTCCTTGCCGGCCTTCTCACGATGCTCGATCACCGCCTGTGCGCGGATCGTGATGGAACCCCTCCCGGTCATGTAGGCCTGGCGGATCCCGTCTCGTCCGTAGATCATCGCCGCCGTCGGGAAATCCGGTCCGGTGACGATCCGCATGATGTCGAGATCCGTGTTGTCGGGATTGTCGATCATGTGGATCAGGGCATCGATGACTTCGTTCAGGTTGTGCGGCGGGATGTTGGTCGCCATACCGACGGCGATGCCGCTGGAGCCGTTGACGATGAGATTCGGGAAGGCGGCTGGCAGGACATCGGGTTCATGGGTCGTGTTGTCGTAATTGGGGACGAATGTGACGGTTTCCTTTTCGAGATCCCTGAGGATTTCCTCGGAGATCTTCGCCATTCTGACTTCCGTGTATCGCATGGCGGCCGGCGGATCGTTGTCGACCGATCCGAAGTTGCCCTGGCCGTCGACGAGCGGGTATCGCATGGAGAATTCCTGGGCCATTCGCACGATCGAATCGTAGATCGCCTGATCGCCGTGCGGATGGTAATTGCCCATGACTTCGCCGACGACTTTCGCCGATTTGCGGTAGCCTCGGGTGGGGCCGAGACCCATTTCGTGCATGCCGAACAGAATCCGGCGATGCACCGGTTTCAGACCGTCGCGGACATCGGGGAGCGCGCGCCCCACGATGACGCTCATCGCATAATCGATGAACGCCGACCGCATCTGATCTTCAATATTGACAGGAATCTTGTTTTCCGGAATCAGCATGAGAAGCTCCTGGTGTTAGATATCGAGATTCGCTTCGAGAGCGAATTCCTGGATGAATTCTTTTCGTGGTGCGACGCTTTCTCCCATCAGAAGCGAAAATACCTGATCCGCTTCGATCGCATCTTTGACCTTGACCTGCAACATCGTTCTCCGTTCGACATCCATCGTTGTCTCCCAGAGTTGTTCGGCGTTCATTTCGCCCAGTCCTTTATAACGCTGGATGGTCATGCCGGATTTCGCAATCCGGAATACCCCCTCCACGAGATCATCGATCGTCTCAAATCGGGTTTCCTTTCCCTTCATCTCGACGATCAGAGTCTGCCCCTGGAGCGGTTCGATCTGCCCGCGCATTTCGAACATCTCCCGCATCTCGTGCGATCCGACGGTTTCCCATCCGAGCAGGACACGGCGGGAATCGAGTGTTGCCGGGAATTCGATTTCATACATGTTGTCTTCGCTGTTCCAGTGCTTGTCGATATCCATGCCCTGGGCCTGGAAGAGCTGGAACACCCGGTCGAACTGGTCGATCTGCTCGAAAAAGTATTTGTATTTGATTTCGTTCCGGAGCAACAACTGGATGACGGTTTCGGTCAGACCCCGCTTTTTAAGCTTTCCGATCAACTGCCGGTACCGGATCATCTTTTTGATCAGTTCCTTGAGTTTCATTCCGGACACCTTCGTCGAATCCGGCCGGATCAGTGTGAGTTCTCCGGTCACCTCAGTCAGCAGGAAATCCTCGAACTGTTTTTCATCCAGCACATACGTCACCTTCTTGCCTTTGGCGGCCCGGAAGAGTGGCGGCTGCGCGATGTACAGATACCCCCGTTCGATGACCTCCGGCATGTGTCTGAAGAAAAACGTCAGGAGCAGGGTGCGGATATGGGAGCCATCGACATCGGCATCCGTCATGATGACGATTTTGTGATACCGGATTTTTTCGATATTGAAATCATCCTTCCCGATTCCCGTGCCGAGCGCGGTGATGATGATTTTGATGGCTTCGGATTGCAGCATTTTGTCGAAGCGGGCTTTTTCGACGTTGAGGAGTTTTCCGCGGATCGGCAGGATGGCCTGAAACTTGCGGTCCCGGCCCTGTTTCGCGGAACCTCCGGCCGAATCGCCCTCGACGATGAACAGTTCGCTCGCCGCCGGATCGCGTTCGGTGCAGTCCGCGAGTTTTCCGGGGAGGGAACCCGAATCGAGAGCACCTTTGCGACGGGCCAGATCGCGGGCTTTGCGGGCTGCTTCCCGCGCCCGGAACGCATTGACCGCCTTTTCCACGATTGCCTTGGCAATATCCGGATTTTCGTCGAAAACCTCCGCCATCTTCTCGTTCACGATCTGCTCGACAATCCCCTTGACATCGGAATTGCCCAGTTTCGTCTTCGTCTGTCCTTCGAACTGGGGATTGGGGACTTTGACCGAGATAATGGCGACGAGGCCTTCGCGGATGTCATCGCCTCCGGGCTGTTCGGACAATCCCTTGAGCAGATCGCGTTCGGCAGCGTAGGCGTTGACGGTGCGGGTCAGCGCGGATTTGAAACCCGACAGATGGGTGCCGCCTTCGATCGTGTTGATGTTGTTGACATACGAAAAGATCGTTTCGGCATAACAGGTGTTGTACTGCAGCGCAATCTCGACGATGATGTTGTTCACCGCTTTCGTGAAGTAGACAACGCTTGAATGCGAAACGTCCTTGGAGCGGTTGAGGAATGAAACGTATTCGCGGATACCGCCTTCAAACAGAAAAGTCTGTGAATTGCCGTCCCGCAGATCTTCCAGTGTGATTTCCAGTCCGCCGTTGAGAAAGGCCAGTTCGCGGAGTCGTCTGGCAATCGTATCGAAACTGTAAGTCGTATCTTCGAATATCTCGGGATCCGGCATGAAATGAACGCGCGTTCCGGTTTTATCGGACGTTCCGATAATCTTCAGTTCGTTTTGTGGTTCACCGCGTGAGTAGTCCTGCCGGAATGCATTGCCGTCACGATAGATTTCGAGTCTGAGCCAGACCGAGAGCGCGTTGACGCATGAGACGCCGACGCCGTGCAGACCGCCAGAGATAGCGTAATTCTGATGATCGAATTTGCCTCCGGCATGAAGCGTCGTCATAACGACTTCGGCCGCAGATTTGCCTTCAGTCGGGTGCATGTCCGTCGGAATGCCCCGGCCATCATCCAGCACCGTGATGGAGTCATCCGTATGGATGGTAACATGGATCTTGCTGCAGTATCCCGCAAGGTGCTCATCGACCGAGTTATCAACGACTTCGTTGACCAGATGATGCAACCCCATCGTACCGGTCGATCCGATATACATGGCCGGACGCAGCCGAACAGCCTCGATTCCGCCCAGCACCTTGATGCTGTCTGCGGTATAATTGCTGGATTTTTCCGAACCGTTCTCCGGAACCTGCGGCGTCGGCTCCCGTTCGGGATTGTTTTCCAATGTTTTCGCCACTCTACTCTCCTTTAGATAATGAAATCACATGAGGATTACTTTTCAGCACGGCAGCAGAGACGTTTTCGATTCGTCCCGTATCCACTGAAAACAGATCCATATTGGGCCTGAAATAGTTCGAGTCGACTGCATTGAGCGTCATCAGAACCTGCACGCTGTCGGGTATCAACGAGATAAAACGGACGAGTCGTTCGCGATCGAGTTCGGAAGCGATATCATCGAGCAGGAGGATCGGGGGATCCTGCGTAGTTCGGCCGATTTGCGTCAATTCCGCCAGTTTCAGCGCCATGACACATGATCGGCGCTGTCCTCGTGATCCGTGCAATCGGATGTCGATCCCGTTCAGTCGTATTTCGAGATCATCCCGATGCGGGCCCGCCAATGTCGCGCCGCGAGCGTATTCTTCACTCCGAACCTGTTCGAGTTTCAGAAAAAAGCGTTCCTTCAGATCCGTCAGACTGTCTTCCGTGCGTCCCAGACTGCTTTGATACACGAGTTCGATCGACTCGTCGGCGCCGGATACCGCCCGGTGCAATTCCGGAGCACATTCCTGAAGCAAAGACGTGAGTCGTATCCGCTGATCGATGATCCGAGAGCCGGATTCCACGAGGCGTTCCGTGAAGACCTGTAGAACCGCCTCATCCCGATCGGATTGACGGAGGAGTTCGTTTCTCTGTCTGAGAACCTGTTTATAGGTGCGTGCCGTCAGAAGATAGGATGGATTGAGTGAGAAGATGCCGCGATCGAGAAAATCGCGACGCGTCTTTGGTTCTCCATAGGCGATGCCGAGGCATTCGGCAGAGAAGATCACGAATTTGAGACGACCGGCAAAGTCCTTGACATCGTGAACCAGTTTACCGTTGACCCGATACTCGCGGACAGTTCTGTTGAATCGCACCTGCAACTGCGTCTCGATCCCCGACGATTCGAACACCCCGTCCACTGCTGCATCCGTTTCCGCCCGACGAATCAGGTCTTCCACATGTGCGCCTCGGAAAGAACGTCCGTCGGACAGACCACAGGCTGCTTCGAGCAGATTGGTTTTGCCCTGGGCGTTTCGTCCGAAAAAGACGTTCAATTCGGGATTGAGATCGATCCGCATGGATTCGAGATTCCTGAAGTTAAAAACTCGGATGGATTTTAAACGCATCAAAGAGAATCAGACGATCATCGGCATGACGATCGCCAGATACCGTAGCTCAGATTCAATGCCCGGCCGGAATTCCACCGGCCCTGACGGATTGTTCACGCGGATCGCGACATCCTCGGCATCGATCGTTTTGAGCAGTTCCAGAAGATACGTGACATTGAAACCCACAGTGAACGGCTCTTCGGTATACGCGATGGGAATCTGATCGCGGGCTTCTCCGAATTCAGGGGTATTGGCGGAAATCACGAGCATGTTGTTCTCAATGTTCATCTTGATTCCACGCGCTTTGATATCGGAAAAGAGCGATACGCGACGGAGCGACAGCATGAGGCTTTCCTTGTTCACTTTAATGATCAGACGGCATTCCTTCGGAATGACGATTGAATAATTCGGAAACATGCCTTCGACCAGCCTGGATATAACCGTTTCGCAACCGACTTTGAACACGAGATGATTGTTGTTGATGCCGAAACGAAATTCCTCTCCTCCTGCTCCGACCATCCGTTGGATTTCATGGACCGCCTTCTGAGGGATGATGACCTCGAGCGGAGTCATATTGAGTGTATTCGGTGTTTCAACATAAGCCAGACGATGGCCGTCCGTCGCGATCATCCGAACCGCTTCGTCATCCACTTTGAACAAGACGCCTCCGAGAACCCGCCGGTTCTCGTCGTGACTGACCGCGTAGACCACTTTTTTGGTCAGATTATCCAGCAGATCACCAGGAACGATGGTGAGGTTGCTTTCGTCCACATCCGGAAGCTTCGGGTAATCCACATCAGAAGAGCCGAAAAGACGAAACTCCGAAGATCCGCAGGAGAGCTTGATCCAATTGTTCTCCTCGAGTTTGAACTTCACGAGATTTTCCGGAAGTTCTTTCAGGACTTCGTAGAGTTTTTTTGCCGATACGAGAATACTTCCTGCTTCCGGAACATCGCATCCGATGAGATCACGGATACCGACCTCGAGGTCTGTAGCGATGACTTCGAGATTGCCTGAGTTGGCTGTCAGTTTGACGTTGTTCAGAAATGGGTTGGTACTGCGTCTTTCGATGATCGATTGAACCTTCTGAATACTGGTCTGAAATGCTGATTTTTCGATACTGAATTCCATGATTGATCCTCCGGAAACTTATCTGGTCATGTATAGCAGAAATCAGATGCGAAGTAAATGAAATCGTGCGTTTTTTTCTCTTCCCCGTCCACTCTCCGAAGAAGCTTCTAAGATATGAAAATGGAGAGTTCATCGAAGTAGTCATAGAGGCTGTCGATAAGTTGAAAAGTGACTGGACTGATTGAAAATCAATCTTTTTTATCGCTCATAATTGTTCGCAAGTCTTACTGTTTTACTCCGGGTTGTGCACAAATCATCATCATTTTCGAACGTGTGTCGTTATGCACATGTTGTGAACGGGTTATTGACATCACTCTGTTGAAAATTTGATTAATGCATTCTGAAATAATACTGTTTGTCTCGGTCGCGACAGGAGGTCATTTTTTTCTTGACACGATATTTCAAGTGTTTGCGAGACATTGTTTACGCACAGAGTTATAGACAGATGTTTATTGTTAAATTAAATATCTGAATAATAACACTTTATTGAGATATGAAAGTGCGAAAAATCTGATTTTGTCAGGTATCGGAACGGGGTTGGAAAGTGCGATGGGAAAAAGAACTGATTTCATCGATAGTTGCAAACCAGTACTGGGAATTCTTGCGGAGACTACCGAAGAACACACCAAAAGACTGGGTTCTCAGACAAACATGCTCGAAGAAATGTGCCGATATGCTGAAAACACAGGGCTCCGCATCATCGTCTCCAGTATCCGGAACTGCGATGAAATCATTGAAAACAAAGCAGTTCCAGGCCTGTTTCTGCATGAAGAAAAATGGTGTCAAGCGGTTTTCTCACCCCCGTCGCTCTGGTACGACCGCGTTTATTCGGATCTCGCACACAGAGAAACTGATCTCATACAATGTCGATCGAAACTCGTCCAATCCAATCGAGTCGCCTTTCTGAATCATCCGGCCATGACATCGATTCTCGGAGATAAACTCGCATTCTCACAATTCTGTGCGCGTCACGCGCTTCCAACCCCGGTCACAGAACTGCTTGACCCGGGACTTTTCAGGAATCCATCTCGTCAATCCGGCCGATTCATCGCCAAACCGCGCTTCGGAAGGAAGGGAATCGGGATCATCCGCTGCGCTTTTTCCAGTGACGGCCGCGGAACCTGCTCGACACACGGCAGGCAAGTTTCGACGCGAACGCATTCCGAATCAGACGGTGTGCTGTCGGAGTTGATCCGGCAGGTTGGATTGAGTCGGGAAGATTACATTATTCAGGCTGAGATTCCCGCTGCCAAAGTAGATGGAAGATGGTGCGACATCCGGTGTATGGTACAGCGAATGAACCGGCATGACCGGGCCGTTTCCGGGATTGCGGTCCGTGTATCGTCCCATGACCGCGTCACGCCGAATCTCGACCGCGAAGGAATTGCTGTTCCTTTCGAGATGTATGCTCGCCTGGCCTTTCCGGATCTGGATGGTTCCGTGCTTCGTGAAAAAGTCGAATCGACAGCGCTTCGAATGTTTGATGCCATCGAATCCGAAACGGGACCAGCAGCGGAAGCGGGGATCGATCTGCTGATCGACCCTCATGGCTCAGTTCATCTGATCGAAGCGAATGCGAAGCCCGGTCGGATTATCTATCAGCGTCTGAGTTCCGGCTTTTATTTGACAGAAGCGGAAAAGACTCGCTATTTAGAGATGCGTCGGAACACGATCCGGAACCCGATCCGGTATGCACGCCATCTGCTTGAAGGAAGCATTGATTGAGGAGTTCAGATCATGAACAAGGTCATGTTGATCATACGAGACGGCTGGGGATACAGTGAACAATCAGAGGGAAATGCGATTCTGCATGCCGCGAGACCATTCGACCGGTATCTGCTGGCATCGACTTCCGGAATACTGCTGGCATGTCACGGAGAACAGGTGGGTCTTCCGCCTGGGTTTCAGGGATCGTCTGAAGTCGGGCATCTCAACATGGGGGCCGGTCGGATCGTGGAACAGGAAGTGACGCGGATCTTTTCCGCGATGGCCGATGAATCCCTGTTCGACTCTGCCGGGTTCCGCCGGATCCGGTCTCAACTGGAACGCCCGGGATGCCGGTTGCATCTGTTCGGACTGCTTCAGGACGAAGGCGTTCATGCCCATCAGGAGCACCTCTTCCAGATCATGCGGTATGTCGGGATGCGCTTTCCGGATCTCGTGCAGATCATCCATCCCATCGCCGACGGTCGCGACACCCCTCCCCGCAGTTTCATTTCGTTCTATCACAAACTGCTCGACACCTGTCGAGAACTGCGGACTGCCCGGATCGGGACGGTACATGGCCGATACTACGGAATGGACCGATCAAAAAACTGGAATCTCGTGACACTGGCCGTCCGTGCCATGATCCATGGCGAGGGTCGGCGAGTCGACGATATCGAGGCAGCGGTACGGGAGGCCTATCAGGATGAAACGACTCCGGATCACGCGCCGATGTCGGACGAGTATCTGAAGCCCATGATCGTTCAGAATTACGACGGTATGCGGCCGGGTGATGTCGTGATCAACTTCAACTATCGTCAGGATCGAGCCATTCAGATATCCAAATCGTTCGTCGATCCTGAGTGTCCCTCGTTCGATCCGGCGGCACATGAGATTCACTATTATGGATTGACGCGGTATTACGATGCATTCCGGAATTATCTCGTCGAGCCGATGTCGGACGATGCGTCGATGCGGAATCTTCTCGGAGAGGTCGTTTCAAAAGCCGGTTACCGGCAGTTACGGATCGCCGAGACTCAGAAATTCCGCCATGTTACATCGTTTTTCAATGGAAAGCGGACGGCGGCGTATGACCGTGAGGATCAGATCGAGATTCCGAGCGAGTTTGATCCGGCTGTGTTTGCATCGCATCCGGAAATGAATGCCGGCGATGTCACGCGGGAGCTGTTGTCGCGATTGTCACTGGGATATGAATTCATTGTTGTGAACTACGCCAACTGCGACATGGTCGGGCATACGGGGGATTACGATGCCGCAAAGGCAGCTGCGGACATCGTCGATGCCAATGTCCGGGAGACGACCCGGAAGGCGATCGAGGCAGGGTATACGGTTCTGATCACGGCCGATCACGGTAATTCCGAGGAAATGATCGATGCGCGGGGAGAACCCAAAACGTCGCATACGATCAATCCGGTCAAACTGCATGTTCTGTCGGAGAATCTGGACGTGCAATTCCGGCGCGATCACGCCATTTTATCGGATATCACCGCGTTGATACTCCGGATCCTGGACCTGCCTGTTCCGGATGAGATGGTTTCTCGCGGTCTCGAGGAAACGGCGATCAGAAGGAAATGATGCCGAGGTGCGACAGGAGCATGCGCGTTCCGATCGCGATCAGAACGAGACCTCCGATGAATTCACAGCGTTTTCCGAGAATACACTTGATGCGGTTGGCGGCGATCATCGCGAGAAAGGTAGCGGCGGCGGCGACGACGCCGATCAGGGTCACCGAGAGCGTCACCGGAGCCTCGGCCGCCGATAAACCGACTCCCGCTGCCAGCGCGTCGATGCTCACAGCCGTCGACAGCCCGATCATGATGAAACCCCGGGTCAGATCTGTTTCCTGATCGCGACTTTCTTCCTGAAACGATTCGTACATCATTTTCAGACCGATGGCGGTCAGAATCGAGAAGGCAATCCAGTGATCCCATGCCTTGATGTGGATCAGAATGACGTTACCGGCCATGATGCCTGAGAAACTGAAAATGGACTGGAAGAGTCCGAAGTGAAAAGA
>Ga0302253_1001658_pt1 | contig 12722 bp, 15 predicted proteins | sample AAG_RA_Trp_MG_FD_193537 | JGI IMG/M metagenome (GOLD analysis project Ga0302253, IMG submission 193537) | Enriched activated sludge microbial communities from anaerobic digester in WTTP, New Holstein, Wisconsin, United States - AAG_RA_Trp | ecosystem: Engineered > Bioreactor > Anaerobic >... | reverse complement strand
GTACGTGTCAAGCGACCGGTCGAACGTGGGGATACGGGACTCGATCGCGCCCGGGACCTCCCTAAGTCCGTCCCAGAACGACCCTCCCGTCAGCTCCTGCTCCGGGTTCCGGTATACAAACGGGTTCATCTTACTTCACCTTCGTCTCCTGCTCCCCGGCGTTTGCGAGGAGGTTGTCGAGCTTCTTTGCCTTCACGTAGTTCTCGAGCCGGGCAAGCCGTGTCTCAAGGAGTTTCTCCTTTGCATAGATCGTTGTCTCGAGCGCGGTGTTCTCCTCCTCGACAGCACGGATCTCCGCGGTCTGTTCTGCCGAGAGCCGGGTGAACGGGAAGGCCTTCTTTGCCTCGTGCTGCTGGAGCATTTTGAGCTTCTCCTTCTCAAGGTCCAGCTCGATCGCCCGGTTGGACGTCTTCATGATCCGGATCTCGCGGATGATGAGGTAGATGATCACCATGCCGAGGATGATGAAAAGCCCCCATAACACGGTGTCATTGAGTACCGGGGTACTGAGTATCTGTTCTGTTGCCATCGTTGTTCTCTCCTGCTTATTATCTCCTGCTTGTTTTTTAGAACCGGCGCAGACTCTAGAGATCGTCCTTCCGGGTTGTCTTTTGGACTGCCTTCTTTACATCACCGGCAGTCTTTTTCGCTGCATCCGACAGGTTCTTTGAGGCTTTCTCCGATGCGGCCTTCACGTCTCCGGCGGTCTTTGTCAGGGAGCGGTCGAGCGAGTCAACGCCTTTCTGCACCGATGTCCCCGCATCCTCTGCCATCTTCCGGATCTTTTCATTGAGCGGCGCAGTCTTCCGGACAAGGACGGTATCGTTTTCGGCAAGGCCGATTGCCGTAAGATCCTCTGCGCTCACGCGCACCTGTCCTTCAAGGACCATCGTGTCCGCAACAATCGAGACAGTGACACTCGCACCGGTGGCTTCGTTGATGAGGTCGGCCTGTCCCCCCTCGGTGATACCGATCGCGGGCAGGTGCACGGCATTGAGCCGCGCCCTCCCCCTGCTTGGAAACGACCGCTTTCGTAAGGTTAACCGGATTTCCTGCATAGAGGAAAGACCATCCCGATAAGGTAAATATCTTCCTGCTTTGATGCTCCGCCGGCGTTCTCCCGTTGAACTCCGGGTTCACTTCCCGTGAAACGGCCGGGCCTCCAAGCACAGTTATCTGTACAGAACGCCAATATTTTGGCAACAAGTGGAAGTGCAAAAAACCATGACACAACCCTGCGAAATGCCGGTAAACCAGCTCCACGTAAAACCGAAGATGACGGTGAACGAACTGGTGGTGGCGATGAGCGAGGCGGGAGCCTACAACGGCGGATCGCTCGCCCGCGCCGCGGACATCTGGGAACAGATGCTCAAAGACCGGGAGGCAACGAAGTTCTTCGGGCTTGCCGGCGCGATGGTTCCTGCAGGCATGGGCGGGATCGTCTCCGATCTCATCAAAGCCGGCCACATCGATGTGCTCGTCTCGACCGGCGCCAACCTCACGCACGACATCATCGAGGCAATCGGCTGCCACCACTTCCACGGCACCGCGTTCTGCAATGACATCGAGCTCCGGCACGATGAGATCAACCGGATCTACGATGTCTACCTCCCCAACGACGCTTTCGAGCACTTCGAGGAGTTTATGCAGGAGGTATTTTCCCAGCTCGAGCCGGGTTCCACGATCTCCATCTCGGGCCTGCTCGAACATATCGGGAAGAACACGAAGTCCGGCATCCTCCATACGGCAGCAAGGAACAAGATTCCGGTGTACAACCCTGCGGTACAGGACTCGATGATCGGCCTCCAGTACTGGCTCTTTAGTCAAACCAACAAGGTCACGGTGGACGCCTTCGCCGACATGCAGTCGCTGATGGACAGGTGCTTTACGGCAACAAGGGCCGGAGCCATGCTCGTGGGCGGCGGTGTGCCCAAGAACTTCATCCTCCAGAGCATGCTGATGACGCCGAACGGGTTCCGCTACGCGATCCAGCTCACGGGCGACCGGCCGGACCTTGGCGGGCTCTCGGGCGCAACGCTGGATGAGGCCCGGTCCTGGGGCAAGATCACCGAGGATGCACAGGCCGTGACCGTGTACGGCGATGCAACGATCACCCTCCCGGTGCTTGCCGCCGCAGTGACGGAGAGGCTCGCGAAATGACCGAACTCATCCTTGCGCTGGATGTGACCGAAAAGAAAAAGGCGCTGCAGATCGCGGAAGCCTGCGCCCCGCACCTTGACGCCATCAAGCTCGGCTACCCGCTCATTCTCTCGAGCGGCCTCTCGATTGCCGGGGAACTCGAAGAGCTGGACAAGCCGCTCATCGCGGACTTCAAGGTGGCCGACATCCCCAACACGAACCGGCTCATTGCAGAGCAGGTCTTCGATGCCGGCTTCTCCTCAATCATCTGCCACGGGTTCACCGGCGCGGACACCGTGCAGGCCTGCGTGGACGTGGCCGCCGATTACGGGGGCGCCTGTTTCGTGGTCGCGGAGATGAGCCACCCGGGCGCGACCGCGTTCTTCCATGGCGGGACCGCCGAGAAGATCGCCGCGCTCGCCGTGGAGTGCGGCGCGGACGGGATCATCGCACCCGCAACGCGCCCGGAGCGCACAAAAATCCTGCGCGAGATCGTGGGGAAACGCAAGATCCTCTCCCCGGGAGTTGGTGCACAAGGGGGGGATGCAGCCACCGTTGCGAAGATCGTTGACGGCATCATCGTGGGGCGGGCTATTTACGAGGCAAAGGACCCGGTAACCGCGATAACGGAATTTTCCGCCGTCCGGAAAGCGTAAAGATTTATTAATATCCTCAAAAATTTCGTGAATCCGGATATGAAGGCTATATAAAGCGGGGATCGGCCATTGGTCGAACCAGATCGTTCTAAATATTTATTAAGAACCTGTGAGATGTTATACTATGGATTGGACCGCAGAACAACGCAGACTGGCAGAGCACTACAAGACACTATCCGACATTCCCGAGCATGACCGTAAATACAAGTGCCACACCTGCCACCTCATTGTCGAGGAGAACCCGTGTCCGAACTGCGGCGAGACACACCTCGAGATCATGTGCCCCCTTGACCACTGCAACTGTACCCATGAAGTGATTGCAGGCATCGAGTACTGCCCGCTCTGCGGCCAGGCGGTCTGCCCCGAGTGCGGTTCCCATGACGTCACCCAGATCAGCCGGGTCACGGGATACCTGCAGGATGTTTCCGGCTGGAATGCCGGCAAGCAGCAGGAACTCAAAGACCGCACCCGCTATTCTGTTGCATGAGATATTACCTCGATAAGTCCACGCTTTTTATCCGCGGGTCGTTCCGCGCCGCCAGCACCGGGATTCTCGGGGGAATCCGCTCGGTCGATACCCTTCTCAACCATACTGTCCCTCCGGACTGGCGCCACGATGAGCCGGAAAAGGAGATCGAACGCGTTGCAGCCGCAGAGGGGCTCGGCCCCGACCTCTTCGGCCTCCTGACCTCTGTCCCCGTGCAGCAGGCCTGTATCCTCCAGTACGATTTCATCACGGTATTCGTGACCGCCGGTATCCGTCGTGAACCACCGGCATCGGCCGGGACGATCAACATCATTGTCACCAGCAGCGAGGGAATGGAGGATGCTGCCCTGATCGAGACCATCATGGTCGCAGCCGAGGCAAAGGCCGAGGCACTGCTCGGGCTCGACCTCCCGGCAACCGGCACGCCCACCGACGCCGTGATAGCTGCCTCGGAAGGGGAGGCAGGACACCGGTGTGCGGGGCGCATCACGCCGGTCGGCATGCGGGTCCGCGAAGCCGTCCTCCACGGGGTTCCGGAGGCACTCAGGCGCCACGATACCGGCATGTTCTCCGCCCGCCCGGCGTTCTTCATCTACAGCCGGTTCCAGGGAGGGCATTGGGCGGAGTGGAAGCCCGGGAAGGAGTGCCCCTACTACCCCTGCCATTTCGAAGGTCAGTCCTGTAGCTTCTGCTACTGCCCGTTCTATCCCTGCAAAGACGAGAGCCTCGGGCAGTGGGTGGAGAGTTCCAATGGCGGGAAGATCTGGAACTGTGCGTCCTGCACGCTCCTGCACGAGCCGGCAGTGGCAGCTTATTTCAAACAATTCCCGAATGCGTCACGGGAAGAACTGATGCAGTACGCGGAAAAATTGAATGGGCGGAAAGAGCCGGTGCCCATATAACCTGCGATATAAATCGATACGTATTTCAACCATATCCCCGCAAAGATCGAATTGTTCATGCAGGGATATCCGATTCTTTCTCTCACCATCATAATCGGTATTGTTTTTATCTGCGGATGTCTTCAGGCCGCCCCGGTCAATACTTCGATGTCGACAACACCACCACACCCTTCCACAGTGACGCTCCTCCCTTCCTCCGGTTCCCTGACAATAACAAATACCCCCACAACGACTCCCATTATCTACAACGACCCTATCATCGGAACCTGGATGTGCTACAGTTATTCCACCAACGGGAGGATAAAAAAGGTTTTCACGTTCTTTGAGAATAAGACCTGTCTGAGGACGATTACGAACCTGAAATCGCGGGTGCAGGGACGCACAACGGGAACCTGGAAATCCGAGGGGCCTGGAAATTATCTGTCAACATTATCCTCGGGTTCGGCAACATTTGAGTATGATAGTACAAGGGATGAGCTCTATCTTCCGTTCTTTAAGGAGACATATCAGCGGATTTCAGATGCAGACAACCCTATCGTGCGAGTCCCTACACTGAATATCACACTGCTTGGGGTGCAGAGTATGGCAAAAATCCAGGGTTCCCATCCCTATTCCGGAAAAAAAATTCTGGTAATCACGGTATCCATTGAAAATGTGAATGAAACCAATGGCTTTTCCTTTGATGACAACAGCATCTGGGTCATGTATGATGACGGGCAGGAAATCAGTGCGATGAATACAAAAGAGGAGGGCCGACTTTCGAATCCCTTCCCTTCCGCAACGATTGAAGCTGGTGAATCACGACAGGGAGATATCGTATTTGCGGTTCCTGAAGATACCTATTCGTATACTGTTAAGCTGGTTGATAGCGAGGCGGAGATCATCTCCAACGTGGTTACATTTGAAAGTCACTTGATAGCAGAAGCATAATACCACCTTCCCAGAGGTGTTCGGGAACTGACAACAGGGGGTGTGAGTTATATACAGACACTGATGTCTGTGCAAAAATGGAATTTACTCTTTTATCCCAAGTGCATTCAGCAGCTCGGGGAGTGGGATGCCGTGTGCCTCGGCTGCCTGGCGGATGGTCTCGCCGCGGGCGATGGCGCAGCCGACACAGCCCATGCCGAACTTGAAGAGGGCCTCGGTTGCATCGGGTTTTGCCTTGAGGAGTTCATAGATCGTGCTGTCAGCGGTTATCTCAGACATAGTAACTCTAAGTTCAGCTCTTGCGTGAGATAAACTTCGCGATAGTGGCCCGCCCCTTTACCGGGGGAATCGGGATCCAAAGCAACACTTTCACTACGCATGGTGACATACTTATCTTCACAGCATTCTGAATTTTATAACTGGAGATGTATGAAAATGGATTATTCCGAAGCAGCAAACAGAATCTCCCGAAAATTTGCCCAGGGCGGGCAGACGCCTGATGTAAAGAAGATCGAGAGCAAGCTCAAAAGGCTCGTGGACGAATTCGGTGTCCAGCCTTCCGAGGCAGAACGCAGCGTGACGAGCGAACTTGCCAAGGAGTACAACCTCCCGGCACCGGGATCCGGTGGAAGTTCCGGTGCCGGCGGATCGGGCGGCGGCACCCAGGAGAAGAAGATCGCCGAGGGTGTGCCCGGCGAATGGGTGACGATCGAAGGCAAGATCGTCGCGCTCTCGGCACCGGCATCGGCGTCGATTGCCCAGAGCGGCATCATCGCAGACGAGTCCGGGGCGATCCGGTTCGTTGTCTGGGCAAAGTCCAATGCCCCTGCCATGGCCGAGGGGTCATGGTACCGCATCGAATCGGCCGTCGTGGACGAGTACAAGGGCGTTGCCAACCTCAAGGTTCATTCCGGAACGACCATTAAGGAGATCGCGGAGGACCGGTCGCTTATCCCTACGCCCATCCCCATCAAGGACCTGCACCCCGGCATCGGCGGGGTGCGGGCCAAGTTCGTGCAGGAGTGGGAAGCAAACCACGAACGGATGCTCCAGTCCGGCCTGCTGGGCGATGAGACCGGCACCATCAAGTTCGTGATCTGGAAGGAGCCGGGCAAGGAGAAACTCGTGCCCGGTGCTGTATACAATATCTTCTATGCGCAGGTGGACGAGTTCAACGGCCGGCTCTCGCTGAACCTGAACGCGGCAACCATCCTGCAGGAGGAGGGCGAGATCGCGGTGAACGGCGGGGAGACCTCCTTCACCGGCGCCATCGTCCATATTGCGCCGGGCTCCGGCATCATCAAGCGCTGCCCGGTGGAGGGCTGCAACCGTGCCCTCTCACGGCAGAATTACTGCCCGGTCCACGAGATCCAGCCCAAGTTCGTGTACGACCTCCGGATCAAGGGCTGGCTTGACGATGGTGAGAGAACCCATAACATCCTGATCCAGCGCGACGTAGTGGAGGCGCTGACCGGGATCTCGCTTGAAAAGGCGCAGGAGATCGCCGAGAACAATCCGCTCGGGATGGACGAGGTCTTCCTCCAGATGCGGGACGCGGTGCTCGGCAGGTACATCACCTGCCACGGCCGCGAGATCGACGGCCGCCTGCTGGTCAACAAGTGCGATAAAGTAGCATTCGCATCAGGAGACCATACAGCGCTCCTGAACCGCGCCGGGGGGGCACCCTCATGAGCACGAACGCCCGCGACATGCCTCGCCGCGAGGGGGCTTTCGAGCGCGAACCTGCACGCCGGGTCTTTGCTGCCGAACTCCGGGAGTGCCGGTACCAATTCAAGGACGGCGAGGACGAGAAGAGCCCGACCTTCGCCCTGCTGCCGAGCGGCCAGCGCTCGAACCGGATCTTCCTTGTCGGCACCCTGACCGAGAAGACCCGGCAGGGCGAGCAGAACATGTTCTACCGGGGCCGGGTCGTGGACCCGACCGGTACCTTCTTTGTCATGGCCGGCAGCTACCAGCCCGAGGCGATGCAGCAGCTGGCGAAGATCGAGCCCCCGCAGTTCGTTGCGGTGATCGGGAAACCGAACCTGTACCAGAAGCCCGACCAGTCCTGGCTCGTCTCGGTCCGGGTCGAGTCAATCACCGTGGTGGACAAGGAGACGCGTGACCTCTGGGTGCTCGACACCGCAAAGCACACGCTGGACCGCGTGGATGCATTCGCAAAAGAGCCGACACCGGACATCCTGAAGGCAAAGGAGCAGTACCCCACGATCGACCCATCGCTCTTCCGGAAGATCGCGTACGATGCGCTGGCGCAGATCAAGATGTGATAGAGGATTTACGATGTCCATAAGAGATGGCAATGATACTACTAAAATTTTTAAAAATGGGCACTTAATCACATTCTAAAAATCACAATGCCTAACAAATAGGGTAGATTTGGATTTCTTTTTTTGACGCTCTTGGGGGTGGCGAGGGTCATCAGACCCGAGACAGGAGAATGCCGCGAGTGTTCTGACTCGCGGCAGGAGAAGGTCAACAACCTTCTCCTGAGCCGAAGGCTCTTCGACTCTCTGCTTCGAAGAACTCTTGCGAGTTCTTCTCATCCTCAAGGGCCTGACGGCCCTTTCGGATTCTGAAGAACCAGTCGGACCCCGCCGCGTGGGCATCCCCCGGTTGCGATGTCTCCGCATTACCTGCAAATGCGCTATCAGGTAATACCGAGGTATCGCCATCGCCCCCGCCCCCATTGGGGGTGTCGAATCTTATCAAAGATGAGACACGAGAAGAACCTGCAAGGTTCTTCGAATCAGAGATTGCGCAAAGGGGGGGACGATCATTCTTCCGGATCTCTTTTATGATTTCTATTTTAGCGGATTCCTACTCATAACAAGTACACCGCCCGACTCCATTCATCCGCCCTTATCGATATCCTGCACTTTGCTGACGATATATTACCCGATCTTTCCTGAAAATTGGGAACCGGGTGAGGGGGGTCGGGCGGTGTACTTCCTGTTTTTACCCGTGCCGCATTAACAACAAATCTGAATTTACCGGGGACGCTCCCTCATATCCCTCTGGATTCCTTAAAAAGGTGTACACCGTCCGACCCCCCCATACCCCCGCTCCGTTATTTCCGGCCCAGAGAAAAACCCTTACATCCTTCGCCGTTGAAAAGAGAGGTATCCAACACCCGCTCTCATGACCCCGCCGCCCGCTCCCTCCCGCCAGCCCCTTGCCATCGGGTTCCGTAACGTCGATACCTCAGGTGACACAGATGCCTGCCACCGGTGCCTCGACCTGATCGCCGGCATCCCCTTCTTCCGTGACATAAAAGAAGAGAGCTTCCGGATCATTGCCGACACGAATCCCTTACGGGTGCTCGACGCCGGCTGCGGCGTGGGAACGGACCTCGTTGCTCTTGCCTCGCGCCTTCCTGCGGGCAGCGGCATTGTCGGGATAGATGCAAGTGAGTCTCTGCTTGCCCGGGCGGCAGAGCGGACGAAGGGAATCCACGGACCGTGTTCGCTGGTGCGGGGCGATCTCACGAAGATCCCCTGCCGGGATAACGTTTTTGACGCATGCCGGATCGACCGGGTGCTCCAGCATATCCGCGAGCCGGAGGCGACAATCCGTGAACTGGCCCGGGTCCTGAAACCGGGCGGGGTGCTGGTTGCATTCGACAATGACTGGGAGACGTTCTCGATCAGCCTTGGCGACCAGGAGATCGCTGCCCGCATCCGCCGGGCCTGGCATGACAGTTTCGCGTCGGGACGCGTCGGGAAGGACCTTCCCTCACTGTTTGAGGCCTGCGGAATCGCGGCCGTCCGTGCAGAGCCCCGCGAACTGGTGCTCACCGACCTTGCGACGGCAAAACAGGTCTTCGACCTGCCGGACCTGCTGGAGCGGATGGTCCGGGCCGGGGACCTTGAACCGGGCGAGACCGCCGTTATCTGGGAGGAACTCATCCGCACGGAGAGAAAAGGGGGGTTCCGGGCGGGATATACCGGGTATCTTGTGCGGGGGACAAAGGCGTAAATCGTCAATGGCACCCCGGCTTTTCTCCACCTGCGGGCGTGTCCGCCCGGAGACGTCAATCGCGTTGAAACGGTGTTGACAAAAGCGATGGTGACCAGGGAAGAAAACCTTATCCCCCCGCGTTCCCATCATCCAGTGATCCATCATGGAGCCAAAGGAACTGAGTGCCCTCATCAAGGACGTTGACACGAAGGTGCTTAAGGAAGAGGCAAAGAAGCAGGGGCTGAAGCTCGGGCGCTGCCCGACGAAACTCCAGATTGCAAAGATGCTGCCGGAAGCCACGGTGAAGAACCTGGCTCACAAGTGACCGGGCAGCCCGCGTCTCTTCGTTTCTCTTCTCTAAAAAAAATCCGATCCTTACCTGACGGGCCGCTCAGTACACTTCGAGCAGCCCTTTGCTCTTCCCGGTCAGTGATCGGCCGCCCTGCGGCGTCACGACAAACGTGTTCTCGATACCGACAAGCCCCACACCTGCAACTCCTTTCTTGGGCTCGAGCGCAATGACCATCCCCTCTTCGAGCGGTTCGTCAAATCCTTCCGCAATCACCGGCAGTTCGTCGATCCAGAGCCCAATCCCGTGGCCAAGGAACTTCACCTGCTTCCCGCCGTATCCCATAAAGTTCTCAAGAAACGCCGGCTCAAGGCTGCCCATGACAGACCGGTAAATATCCGACGGGACCGCGCCGGGTTTCAGCATCGACGCCGCCATGTCCTGGATCTCCACGCAGCGCACATGGTCCCGGATCGCTGCATCGGGGATCGGTTTTCTGAACATGTACGAGAGGGTCTTGTCGGTCTGGTACCCGTTCACCCCGCACCCGATATCGATGATGACAAGGTCGCCGGGTTTCAGTTTGCGTTCCCGGCAGCCCATCTGCGGGACCGACGGGTGCATGCCGGCAACACCGCCGGGGGTATCAACGCAGATTGGGGAGAGCGAACTGGTGCCAAACCCGATCTGGCCCATCACCATCTCGTTGAACATGCCGAAACGGATGATCCCCTGGTGCCCTTCCTTCACCATCACCGAATAGAGGTCGCAGGCAAGGGAGACCTCATCCATACCTTCGGTGAGCATCCCGGGCACGAGATCTTCAAGAACGTGGCGGTGAATCTCCCCGGCCCGCTCCATGAGCGCAAGCTCGTACGGACTCTTTCTCGCCCGGACCGCCCCGACCTGGTCGTCAACAGGGCGCACATTTGTAAACCGGAGGTGCTTCTGCATCCGCTGGAACTGGGCGAACGAGACGTGCTCGGTCTCGAGATGGATTGTTGTGGGGAGGGTCTTCGTTACCGCAGCAATGTCCCGGTAGCTCCGCATCTTCCGGATGTCGGGGAAGAATGACTCTTCCTGTGCCCGCTCGTAGCTCATCCGCACCCAGAAGGTTGCATCACCGTCGCGGGGGATGAGGAGGAGCCCGTCCTGCATGGTGCCGGTGAAGTAGTAGAGGGGGACCTTTGCCGTGATGCCGGCCATCTCCCAGCCGGGTTCTGTCGTGTCCATCCGTTCCCGGAAACGGTTCATACGGTCCTTGAGTTCGGCGGCCGGGACGTTCATACCGATAACGTTGGACTGTGGGGCAGATAAGAATAATGAAACGGGGCTGACAGTGCACCAGATACAAAAATCCGCTGTTTTACTAATGTATTACTGCAGTGGGACGCTGTTTTCACCGTTTTTCCGGGTTCTCTGCCCGTTCCTTCAGTGCCGCATTCATGTCAGCAAACCCGCGGGCGGTGCCGTCTTTAAGCATCCGTGTAAAGAGCGGGAGGAGGAGCCCCGAGAAGATCTCGCGCTGGATAAACCGGCACCTGCCCGTGTCTTCCGGACGGATCTCAAAAACATGCTCCCCGTCAAAGAGACCGCGAACTAAGAGGTGCCCCTTCCACCGGAGCTCCCGAGGCGGCTCCACGTTCAAAAGGACCGGTCGGATAGTCATCCCTTCTGAAACTGGGGGCCGGAGCTCCGCGGTGATCCGCCCGCCAGTAACGAGATCGCCCCGGATACTCCGGATAAACGGGTTCCATTCAGGGTAGCGGGAGAAGTCAGCGAGGATTTCCCAGATCCGTTGTGGCGATGCGTGGATCTCGATCTCACTGTACAACTCTCCCCCGCTCCCCGCTTTCCGGTATTCCGTCGGACGTGCGATATCCGGTACCATATCACAGTGATACTCTGGAATGGAACCTGATAAAACACGATGAAAAAAACGATGAAAAAAGCCGGATGAAAACGAACAGGGGAGAAGAAGGAGAGGGGAGGGTTATTTCCTGTCTTTCTTTACCTTGTCCCACGCTTCCAGCACTTCCGGCCCCTCCACAAACTCGAGTTTATGCTTGCGGGCATAGAGCTTTGCATCCTCTTTCGAGAGGGCATAGCCGGACTCGTCGTCCAGCATCTCGCAGATTGTTATTGACGGGGTAATCCCTGCCATCTGGGCCATGGCAATCGAGAGCTCGGTCTGGCCCCGACGGACGTCGAGAAGACCGTCCGCTGCCCGGAGGAGGGCCATGTGGCCCGGCGTTCGGAAGGTCTCGTGGAAGTTCACATTACCGCCGTTCATCGCCCGCTTCACCTGTTCGGCGATCGCGTTGACGGTCAGGGTGCGGTCGCGGTCGGTGATGCCGGTGAAGGTGTTGCGGTGGTTCACCCAGAGCGAGAAAGAGGAGTGGTTCTTCCGGTCGTACGGGATGTCGCCTTCGCGCTCGGCAACAGCGATGGCCCGGAGGGCGTCGCTTGCAAACGGGAGGCCGAGTTTCTGGGCAGCGACCGGGTGCACGGCGGTGCAGATGAGTCCCCCGCCGTCTTTCCGCATACGGACGATATCCTTCGGGGTGACGGCGTCGGACCGGATCGCAAAGTCCGTCTCGCCCTCGCGGTCATCGAAGTCGTAGAGCAGGATGAACTTCCCGTCACGGAGCGCCGCAAGGGCCTTGTCGATCACGGCCCCACCTCGACGTTGATGCTGTCGTTGTCCTCGACGCCCAGCTTGCGGCGGAGGGCGATCGGGGCGATGACCTCGATAAGGTCGTCCGGGTAATGCGTCCTGCCGGGCACGACGATGCCGCACCGGATCGTGCCGATCCGGCAGGGAATGCACCGGGCATCGCCAAACGTGCGGCCGTCCGTGGAGAAGCCCTTGATACGGGTCCAGTCGAGTGCATCGATCTTCTTCCGGACCGTTACGCTCGATGGGGCGAGCTTGATGTTGAGCGTGCCGGGGTACGGCTCGAAGCCGAGGGCTTGTGCGAACTGCTCCTTGTATGGCTTGAGGCTCATGTAGTATTTGCCTTCTCCGATACCGCTGACTACTGCCCCGCTCAACTGGTAGGATTTGCCACCTTCAGCAAAGATCCGGCAATATTCCTGGTACTCCCGCCGGAGCACTTCCTCGCCCGACTTTGTCACGGTGACATGCTGGCCGTCGGCCGAGAGCGCCCGGGTGATGTACCCGGCCGTCTCAAGCCCCTTGAGCCGCCGTGAGGCTGTCTGCTGGCTGATCCCGAGCATCTCGCCGATGCTCTGCGTTGATACAAAGATGGGCCCGTGGCACCCGCCCCGTACCGCGAGCGCCTTGAGACACTGGAGATCCTCCGCTGCTATCATGCTTA
>Ga0302253_1001657_pt1 | contig 12725 bp, 8 predicted proteins | sample AAG_RA_Trp_MG_FD_193537 | JGI IMG/M metagenome (GOLD analysis project Ga0302253, IMG submission 193537) | Enriched activated sludge microbial communities from anaerobic digester in WTTP, New Holstein, Wisconsin, United States - AAG_RA_Trp | ecosystem: Engineered > Bioreactor > Anaerobic >... | reverse complement strand
CTCGTCCACGGTAGAGTAATCCGTGCGGGCACCGGAAGGGGCCGGGGCAGGTGTGTCGCGGGCGGCAACATAGCGGACCCGGCCGCCCGGGATCTTCGCAGCGGCCCGGTCGGCTTCCTTCTCCAGAAGCACGAGGTCGAGTGTCGCGTTCTTCAGACGGAGTACCTCGAGGACCCGGAACTTGGAGAAGACCAGGATCGTCTCCGGCGAATCGGACGGGTTACCGGGTGTGTAGACGGTGTAAGCGAAACTCCGGTGGCCGACGACCGGGTCCGGATGGGAAATGATCTTCGTGGTGCCCGCCGGTTTCAGTGCAAGGGCATCGGCAGCATCTTTCAGTGCCTGGTACTGCTTCACTCCTGAAGCCTCATCGGCATACTCCCAGATCGCCTGCGAGAGCTCCTCCTGCGGGGACAATGACCGGTATACTGCTGCATGGCTCCGTGCTGCACCGGATGGTGCCGGCAGGCCGGCAGCCGGGGTCCCGGCCGCGTCCTGCTCTTCATCCACGGCAGCGAACGCGATATCCGCCTTCTGCAGCGCAAGGTCTGAAAGATCTGTATACGGCGGGGCCAGAGTCTCGCCCGGTGCGATCTCTTTTAGCGGGGCCGGTGCCGTGCACCCGGAAAGGAAGGCGAGGATGACGAGGAGGAGCAGGAGGAATGCCGCCGGTTTCATAGTCCGGTGTATCGACCGGCTCCCACAAGAATGTTCTGCAGCCCGGCGCTGCCTCCGGCATGCCTCATGCATTCCTGCCGCGACAGAATGCCGTGATCCGGTAGCGGATTACGATTCCTGTCACGGTCGTACGGGCAAGGCCGGCCGGTTCCCTCGGTACACCGCGCAGGCACACATCATCCCCGTCTGCGCAGTCCCGTATTCCCCGGGCCCCCGTGCGTAACCGGCGGATATATATGCAGTACCGGTAACCACTCAATGACAAACCCATGTCCGCTGACGGGAGCCTGGACAAAGACTGGGTCGACAACAACTACCGGTACCTGGAGAACCGCCTGGGCAGGTTCCCCCTCTTCGAACCCGCCGGAAATTTCTATGAGAACCTTGCCCTGCTGGAAGAGACAAAAAAGTACAGCATACCCGCATCAGAAGCCCTCAACCGCCTCTTTTCCCATGCCGGCGTTTCCCGCATCCCGGTTACCTTTTCCTCCGGCATGGAACATGCCGGGGAATTCCAGTTCTCCCGCGGGCAGGATCCGAACGCCGGGCCGGCAGCGGGGGGAGGGAAGGTGGTCCCCGGCATCATCCGGGTCGCTGACAAGTACAAAATGATCGCCGATCCCCGTGACCGGGGCATGGCCTTTGGCACCATCCTTGCCCACGAGATCGCCCACTACTGCCTGATGGAGAAGGGGATCTTCCGTGAAACCATTGACAACGAACGCCTCACAGACCTTGCCCTGATGGTGATCGGCTTTGGCAAGCTCTGGATCAATGGCAGTAACCCTGTTGTCGGGGATCGCCGGGAGCAGCTCGGCTACCTGCGGCCGCTGGACATGACCTATGCCTACATGGAATTCCTCCGTTCCGGCAGCGTTCCCGCCGGGCTCCACAGGACAAACCTGTCGCCGGGTGCCGGCACCATCTTTACCCGGTGGGCGGACATGGTCAGCGCAGAGGTGAAAGCACACAGGCAGCGGGAGGCGCTGGGCGAAGACGAGGAGGAGCGCCTTTCACTCGAGAGAAAACGCCGGGAACTGGACGGGGATCTGAAAAAAGCGCTCGCGGGGGTCAGTGCGGCACAGGCCCTTCTCGATTCTGCGGGAAAGGACCAGGCGATCATCAGCAGGACCGGCGGGTTCTGGGAGATCCCGCCCGGGGACATCCGCGTGATTGAGGAGTTTGCGGCTGCAGTGGAGCGGAATACGATCCGCGATGACCTTGCCGGTATCGGCGGGCAGCTCCGCGACATCCAGTACGAGGTGAAGGAGATGGCACTGCTCCTGGAACCGGGGAGCAAAAGGACCGGCAGCCGTGATATGACGCGGCAGGCGATAGCCCGGTACCGGCAGACCCTTGCGCTGCTGGAGGCCCGGGCCGGCGCAGCGAGGGGCAGCATCGATGCTGTCGCATCTGCGCAGGAACGCTGCTTTGGCCGGATCGGTACTGTGAGAAAGGAACTGGAGTCTGCCCGGGCGGCCATCGCTTCCTGCCGGGATACAATCAGCGAGATCCGCTCGTTCCATGCATTCTTCCGTTCAAACCCGCCGGTCTGGCCCGGTTATGAAGAATGCGGATTATCCGCACGGGTTGCCGGCTTCATCCGGCCGGGTGGGCAGGATGAGTACTTTTCCCGGGCGGAACAGGAAGCGCTCGGTACAGAATCCTTCCTCTCCCAAAAAAAAGAGCAGTACGCGGGTGCCTTTGCCGCCTCGCCGCCGCTGTCCGTAATCCGTGCACGGGTTCAGGCCGGCAGGGAAGGGGCCGATCACGCGCTTGCAGCCCTCGGGGAATGCCGTGCCTCCCTGAAAACCTTTGCCGAAACCTACGATACCGGCGCCCGCAGCCTGGCCCTCCGGCTGGATGCAGCCCTGGGCACTGCTCCTGAAATTCAGGGGATACTCCGGAGCCTGAAACCCCGGCAGGACCGGTTCAATGCCGGATTTTCCCGGCTGAACGTGACTGCACCGGACGCGGAGGAGTTCGCACGGCTCGGGCGGGATCTCTGTGACTGCACCACCGAGACCGATTTTGCACGCTGCACCCGCACGCTCGCTGCTATCCGTGCCGCTGTCATGCAGGATGCCGGCCGGGTGCGGAGCCGCACCGAAGGGGGGCAGATCATCCCCCTCGAAACTCATATCCGGGCCGCAGTCCAGGCAGAGGAGGAACTCCGGCGGATTGGCGGGAGGGTCCGGCACTGGAGCGGGACGCAGCAGGTCTACCTTGACGAGCTGGACCGGCAGGAACGGTCTGCAGCATACCGGGTCCGGTTGTTCCTTGGCGGGATCGCTTCGTCCGTGCGGGTCCTCTTCTCCCGGGCCCAGAAGAAGTGATGGCCCGTCTCTGGTGTCATGACAGCAGGATGATTTCCCGCGGGAACCGGCCCGGAACCACTCCGCCATACCGTACGCCACCTTCCTATCCCTGCCGCAAAGATAAAAGCGAAAACAATAAATCGGTTTGTCTAAAAAACGGAACTGGTGATCTCTCCTGCTTACAAAAAATGACGGCATCCTGATCGTTCTCGGCTGCATCATCGGCATCCTCGCAGCCGTCATCGCCTATCCCCTGCTCGTTCCGGCCCCCGGCACCGGCAGTGTCCTTCCCGCTGCGAACCCTGCCGCCCGGCCTGCGGAGCCGGGAGTTGCCGGGACCGCGGCGAGCCTCGGCGAACTCACGACAAAAGAGGATGTGGCCGCCTTCATCCGCTCCCACACGGAGACGGCCGGGGCAACACCATCCGCCACCCGCGACTACACGGCAGCCGCCGTCCCGGGCAGCGCCCGGACCTTCACGTTCGATGTGGACACATCAACGTTCACGCCCGATGAATATGTCGTCACGGCCGGCGCGGTCATCCAGGACGCAACCGGCACAACGCTTTTCAACGTGCTGGCGCCCGGATCCCAGCGCTTTTTCACTGAACCCGAGGCCCCGGAGTACCCGCCGGTCGGCAGCAGCGGGTTCTACATCCGCATCGATCCTATCAGCGACAAGGTGGTCGGCGATCGGTTCACCATCACCGGCGTGACCAACCTCCCGGCCAATTCCGAGATCCTCGTGCAGGTCTACTCGTCCTCCTTTAAACCGACCCAGAAGAGCCAGTCCGGCGAGTTCTCCGGTGCAACCGGCACGATTCGGACGAGCGTGTACTCCGGGTCGAATCGCGGGGCCGGCCTCAACGAGGCAGACTTCTCGGAGCCGCCACGGCCCGTCATGACCGCGGCGCCGACCCCCGTCCCGACCACCGCGGGCGCAGCCCTCCCCACCCGGGCGTACTCGACCACCAACGTCCAGGTGCAGGACGTTGACGAAGCGGACATCATCAAGACCGACGGGGAGAACATCTATGTGGTGACCGGCTCCTGCCTGCACATCCTCAAAGCCTACCCTGCGTCGGAGGCAAAGTTCCTCTCCACCCTCCGCTTTGCCGGCAGCCCGCAGGCGCTCTATGCCGGCTACGGCCGGGTCGTCCTGATCACGACCGATACCTGGACCCGGCCCATCACGGCCTGCACGCCCGGCCGGTGCTCGTACTCCTCGTCTTCGACCCCGCGGACGCTCATCTACGTCTTCTCGGTGAAGGACCCCGCGAACCCGACGCTCGTGCGGGAAGTGGACGCGGACGGCACCTGCTCAAGCTCCCGCATGATCGGCACGCAACTCTACTTCGTGACCTCGACTCGCGTCCCCTCCCGGCTGGAGGACCTGGAACTCCCGTCGATCCATGACGACCATGGCGGCATCACGACCCCGCCGGTCTTCGGCTTCAACACCACCGACCGCTCGTTTGCCTTCTCCACCATCGGCTCGCTCGATGTGACCGGGACCTCACCGGTGCCGGCAAAATCCTTTATCATCGGCACCGCGGGGACGATCTATGCCTCGCCCTCGCGCCTCTACATCGCTGTTCCTGACCGGGCCGTATCCGGCATCCGGAAGACGACCTCCGTGTACGCGTTCACGCTCGACAGCGGGAAGATCGCCTATGCAGCCGGCGGCAGTATCGACGGCACGCTCCTCTCCCAGTACTCGCTCGACGAGTACGACGGCAACCTCCGGGTCGCGACCACGATTACGACCGGCTCATGGCAGATGAACGACGGCTCATACAGCAAAGTGACGGTACTCGACCGATCCATGGCGGCCATCGGCACGCTTTCCGACATCGCGCCCGGCGAGCGGATCTATGCAGCCCGCTTCATGGGCGACCGGCTCTACCTCGTGACCTTCCGCCAGACCGACCCGTTCTTTGTCATCGGCCTTGCCGAACCGCGGAACCCGGTCGTCCTCGGGAAACTGAAGCTCCCGGGCTTCTCGAACTACCTCCATCCCTATGACGGGAACCACATCATCGGTATCGGGAAGGAGTCCGCCTCCGGCCCGCTGAAGATCGCCCTCTTCGATGTCACTGACGTGAACAACCCGGTGCAGCAGGCGGCCGAGACCCTCGGCGGGCCCGGCAGCACCTCGCCGGTCCTGACCGAGCCCAAGGCGTTCCTGTTCGACCGTCAGAAGGATCTTCTCGTCCTGCCGGTTGAGCTGCACGGCGAATCCTCCTGCCCCGCGAAGGGCCCCTGCACGCCGCCAGCGATCTGGGGCGGGGCTTATGTGTACGGTATCAGCCCGGAGAAGGGCTTTGTGATGAAGGGCACGGTGAAGCACTACAGCAGCAGTTATGCCCTGTACAAGAGCCAGGTGAAGCGGGCATTGTACATCGAGGACACGCTCTACACGATGTCGGACGCGAAGATCGTGATGAGCGATCTCAAGGGGCCGGTCCTGCAGGTGAACGAGATGAATTTCCAGTAATTTTTTTTACCGGAAGGTCTGCGGCGCACAGATCGGACTGCCGTCAGGCCGGCAAGACTCCTCCGGCAAAATCTATCGCCGGACATAGCCAAGATCGCTGCATGAAAAAGCCCGGTCCCGGAGACAGGTCCGATGCAAAGCCCGCAGGTATTCCGCCGTGGTTAATCCTTGCAGGAATCTTTCTCATTCCACTTCCATCTGTCCTCTATCACCTGAAAATCATCAGCATCACAGCCTGTCTCGGCCTCAGTGCCGGGTTGTTCTTCCTCTGCTTCACTGCAGGCTATGCTGCCATTGTCCGAAGGTGCGGGTGGCCGAAGATCCTCTCTCCCCGCGATGACTGACCGCTTCTCGCTGCCGTGGGACAGGGTCCATTTTTTCCTGACGGCTACACCCCCATCACGATCTGCACGGCTGTCGGGTACTTCTTCAGCAGGGCAAACACGATCGGTCGCGATACCCAGAACCGGTCGCCCTGCATGGTCCGCAGCGTGCTCACCTCGCCAAGCGCCTGCAACGCTTCCAGATGTCGAATCTCATCAGAGATGAGACTCGAGAAGAACCTGAAAGGTTCTTCGAGGCCGCTTCGTCCGGGCAGGAGCAGCTGTCCGGGGTATCCGGGGATGCATAGAAGAAGACGGGGAGCCGCAGCCGCCGGTGCAGCTCCTCCGGCAGCCCCTGTGCCAGCACGCCGAGGACCGCCCGGTCGAAATAATACGGTTCATCGCCTTTGGTGACGGACTGCGGCGTTTCTTCCGCCAGGAGGGCGGAGAGGCGCTTTCTCTCCCTCACGATCCCCTGGTTCATCTTCGCGACCTCGATCCCGATCCAGCGCTGCAGCACCGGCTCGTCCGTGATCCGCGGGGCGTGCGTCATTGGGAAAGGGATTGCGTTGCGGGCGTATCAGGCTTTCGCGGGGCCGGGGGTTTGCGGGCGATCCAAAACCCGGTCCTGCAGCTGCTGCAAAAATCCCCGGGAGAGTGACGTGCACGTCACCCGAACCGGCATGCCGCCATCCCTTCGTTCCGGCCCCCCTGCCGGCGGACTGTTCCTGCCGGTTCTCCGGGCCCCCGGTATGTGAAGCAGATATGCATGGCACTCCATGGTTGCAAAATATTTTTAAGGATAAATTTGTACATATGCATGCTCTGGTTAGGTATAATTAATATTGTATACAACGATCCCCGGTCTTCCGGCCGTGCAGAGTTGCGCCGGACGATCTCCAGAGTACTTTCACGAGGTGAGAATATGCCAAAAGCACCTGAAAAAACCAAAGCGAAACCTGCAACGCCGTCCCCGGCAGAACTCAAAAAGCTCAGCCAGGGACGGACGATGTTCCTTGCAACGCTGTATGCCGGGGCACCTGGCCTCCCGGATGGCAATACGTGGTGGGAGGAACTGACCTGTGTCGGCTACAATCCCGAGACTTCCCTCCTTGAGGCAGTCATCTCCGTCAAGCAGCCGACCGGCTACTGCGGGGGGATCTGTTCCTCCGGGTCCCAGGAATATGTACGGTTCTTCATCGACTGGGGGGACGGCCACGGGTTTACCCATGCCGGCATTGCCAGCATCAGGGTATCCGATATCTCCGATGCGCCCAAAGGGCCCCAGCATCCTCTCAAGTACCTTGTCACGCTGCCTCTCGACATCTCCGGCCACCAGCGCTGCTGCTGGACGGCAGTGCTCCCGAAGGTACGGGCGGTCCTGAGCTGGAACGCCCTTCCCTCGCTGGATCCCGATGATACGCCGTATTACGGGAATGCCCTTGACGCTGCGATCCAGCTGAAACCGTATCCGTTCTGCATTTCCTGCCTGATCGAAAAGGGAGTTACGATTGACAAGAACCTGCTGGAGATACTCGACATCCACGCACCGCTTCCGCTGGTGCAGAAACCGGCTCCCATGGTCCACGAGATGGCAGAGCAGTACCTGAAAGCGGGTGTCCCGAAGCACCGTATCGTGTACCCGGCGGTCTATCCCCTTGTGAAGGGAAAGGCCGTGTCCGCGGCATCCGCAGTTCTGCCGGACAAGTCCTGGCTCCTCAGGCACGGCATCGACCTGAAACTTGCCATCGACACCCTCGCGGAGACAAAGGCCGATGTGAGCTTCGAGGAACTTGTCTGCGCCGGCCTCTGCACGCCGAGCGACACGCTCGGGGCTGTCATCCATGTCAAGAAACCCTCGGGATACAGCGGTTCGCTCTGCGACAGGGGGTCGGTCGAGTATGTGGCATTCTGGGCTGACTGGAACAACAACGGGACCTTTGACGAGTACCTCGGAACGGCGCAGGTCACGGTGCACGACATCGGCACGATCCCGGCCGGAGGGCTGTACTACAGCGTGACACTCCCCGTCAACCTGACAGACCACCTCTCGACCTGCACAAACCCGGGCGTTGTCCGGATCCGGGCGGTCCTGTCCTGGGCAGTCCCCCCGTCCACAACCGATCCGTCGGACCTGACCACCTGGGGCAACTCCCTCGATGTGGTCGTGCAGGTCCGGGAAGGTCCGCCGGGCACCGGTATGACCGCGCTCATCTACAAGCTGGGCGGGGTTGCGATCGAGAGCATATCGCAGGACGATACCGACGCCAGCCTGCGGGGACTTGCCTTCCCGACCTCCATCCTGCCGGTGAGCGCCTCTGCGGACCCGGGCAACCGCCCGTTCGGCGGCCTTGTGTACATCCAGGGACGGCTTTACAATACCGGGCCGGCCGGCACGGTGCATTTCACGGTGGAGTACAAGCCCCGCAGTGCACCCGATGTTGATGCCAGCTGGGCTCCGGTCACGACGAAAATGACCTTCACGATTATGGATCCCTCCGATGTGGCCGACCCGCACAAGGATTACACGCAGATCTGCCCCGACGGCTGGTTCACGTATCTCGAGGACATGGGCGCGCTGCCCTACCCGCTCCTGGAGCGCGACAACATGCTCGGGAAATGGGACACCGGCGCACTGAACGGCGAGTACCATATCCGCGTGCGGTACACGGAGGACTACCCGCTGACGCCGGGAAGCGTCATCCACAAGACTGCAAACGCCCTCATCCGGCTCGACAACACGAGATTTTCGGTCAACACGGCCGTGGGCAACACATCGGTCGACCTGTCCTCCACGCTCGATATCGCGATCGAGGCCATGGACTGCCCGAACAAGACGCAGGGGGAGACGCTGACCGGCCACCTCCGGGTCGTCCACCCGTACTTCTGGTACTGGAACCTCGACCTGCAGCCGTCCGGCCATGTCCACGGGAGCGCCGTCACCCCGCCGCTCCGTCTCTACGCGTCAGTCGGCGACACGGGGGACGGCAACCTCCCCTGGTCTGTCGATACCGGCATACTCGACCCCTGCGGGTACACCCTGACGGTCTGGGGACGGGACCGGGCGATCCTCAACAGCAACGGTGCGATCTGGCACTGGGACCGCAAGGCCGTCGGGTTCTGCGTGAAGAAGAAGCCCTGATCCTTCGTGTGATAAGGAAAATTCCCTTTTTTTTCAAAATGCAGGACCGTGTGCCGGACGAAGGCGGCCGGTTCTTCACGCCATCTCCCGGTCTTCCTCTTCGCCGTCCCGCCGTTTCCGGTACATCCCGAACACCTTCATATCGCTGTACAACAGGGATGCTCCGGCAACAAGCGCCCCGGAAAATCCCCCCATGTCCCGGTTGACGTACCCGCTGGCATACCCGGCGATACAGAGGAGAAGGTAGAACCAGAAAACGGCCGACATGAAGTGGCCCTTCCCGACCGGGTGCTGTTCCCTTCCGGTACCATTCTCTGCGAGTTCAGGGACATTACCAATCCAGAGGAAGTACAGGACCCGGCGCGTGAGCCGGTAAAAAACCCGGCGATCTATCCGGGGTGTTGTTCCGATATCGCTGTACAGGTCGTGCCGGAAGTTCCTGCTCGTTACGCACAGCAGGATCCAGCCGATAAGCATGAGACTGAACAACACGATGGCGCCGGCCATGATCCACTGGTTCAGGGTCAGGGGGGGATTCTGGGCATCATCTCAGAGAGTACCGGTGCCCTGGGGGCTCACCAGCCTGCCTTATCGGATCATAGGGTGACCCGGAAAAACAGGGGTGGTATGGGAGCAGTCCCGGCCCATCACGGCCGGAACACCGGCCGTCCCTGCAGGAAGCCGGCCGCATCCCGCCCGCCCCTTATACGGGCATGTTGATGATGATGTTGGGGGAGTCTGCAAAATCCCCTTCCATATCCACGCAGATTCCCTTCGTGCACCCCGAGAAGGGCGGGCAGACATTCCCGCAGCTCCCGCAGTTCATGTTGTCGGTGGTGAGATCGTAGCACTTCTCGTCCAGGCACAGGCTCTTTCCGTCAGGGCACTGGATGCTCACGTTCACGCATTTTGCCTGGTGGCAGATCGACCCGGACGGGCAGGCATTGCCGCAGGTGCCGCAATGGGCATCGTCGGATACAACATCAACGCATGTTCTGTTGCAGACCGAAAGGCCCTTCCGGCAGCACTGGCCGTCAATGCATGCCTGCCCGCCGGCGCATGACGCCCCGCAGGACCCGCAGTCCCCGATGGCCACCGCAAGATCGCTGCAGTGGTCGGTGCACCAGGTCAGGCCCGGCCGGCACGATCCCCCGGGGGCCGGGACCGTTGTGGCCGGCACGGAGGTTGCGGCGGGAACCGGTGTGGCGGGTGACGGGGGGGTTGCGGGCGGGGCTGCCGGGGGCGGGGACACCTGGGCGCACCCCGCAAGAACGGCAGCGATGGCGATGCCCGCGGCCAGCAGTGCAGTGACGATCGTGTGGGTACTCTTCCCTGGTCTCATGGTATATCCGCCCAAAACCGGTCAGCCCGGCTGCCGGTGCAAACGACTCCGGTTCCCCGTGTGAAGCTGCCGCGGCAGTCCCCCGGGAACGCGGGACCGGTCTCAGTCAACCGGAAGAGGTTGTTGGATGGTAAATAGGTATGCCCAAAGATCCCCGCCGGCACCCCGGCCGGCGCCTGCACCGCTGCCGGCCCGCGACCCTGCCGCTTGCCGGCAGATGACGGCGCCAGCGAAATTCTTAATACCCTGCCGGCAAATCACCAGTTATTGTGAACGACCCGGCAATGAGAAGCAGGAAGATCTTTATCTGGTCCTGCATCTTCGCCCTTTCCACCCTCGCACTCCTCTTCGTCTTCTTCTATGTCTCGATGCGGTGCGGACACCTGATGCTTGCAGAAAACGGGACAACCAGCTGCGTGGTCGGGATCGGCACGTTCTGGATCGAGGGGGCGTTCGTCGCCGCCGCGCTCTTCTCCCTGTTCCGCGTCAACAGGCTGATGACCGGCGGGTGACGGCGGGGAAATCCGGCACCGTGCAGGGCAGCCCTGGTGCAGTATCCCCCCTGTTCCGGTGCAGTCTGCAGAAACGCAGATATAACCCGGCCATTGTATTGTTGCATATCTCCCGTGTGGGTGGTAAGTGTTGTCAAAAAAACCCATTCTCCTCTCAGTAGTCTGCCTTCTTCTCCTCGTATCGATCGCCGCTGCCCCCGCCGCCGCTGCAGCACTCCCGTCCGCGGCCGCATGCCCCTCCTCCTGCTCCTGCCTCCTGCCGGCAGAGGCGCAGAAGGCCGGTTCCCCCGGCTATTGCGATGGCCTGCAGCAGGCCTGTGCTGCCGATGCGAAGGGCGTGCAGAAGTTCTGCTATGAAAAACCCGTGACCAGACCCCCGGCTGTGCCCGCCTCCATGATGGTCATTGCAGCACCGGCCGGCACCACCGTGACGCGGACCACGACACCGGTCCCTGCCGTCATCGCCCCGGTGAAACAGGTCTCACCGGTCGCGGTACAGAAAGAGACCACCGGACCGGTCCTGCCGGCCGTCTCCGCCCGGGTCCCTGCAATCCCACCCGTCCCTGCAACAACAACCGGGGAGGTACCGGTTCAGGGAGGTATCCTCAGCGGGTTCGCCGGCATCTTCGGCTCGCTCCTTGGTCAGCCCGCCACCAGTACCCCGACGCGGATGATCTCCTGTAACGGCATCCTCACCGATACCATGGCCGACCCGGCCAACTGCGGCGGGTGCGGGCTGGTCTGCCCGGACGGCACCTGTGTCATGGGGACGTGCCGGAACCAGTCAGGCCGGATGGAGCGGCCGTGCGGCTTGCTTGAGATCCTCTGCAATGGTGCCTGCACCGATATCATGTTCAATACGAGCCATTGCGGGAACTGCACACATGCTTGCGGGCCCGACGACGGCTGCTGCAGCGGGGTCTGCACGAACTTCACGCTGTCCTCCAACTGTGGCGGGTGCGGGATTCCGTGCGGAGGCGGCAGCGCCCGCTGCGACCGGGGCCGCTGCGTCTGCACGGACACCGATGAGGTCCTCTGCCCCCTGGGGTACTGCCGCAACCTCCGGGAGGATAGCCGGGACTGCGGGGCCTGCGGCAACCGCTGCGCGGGGGGCGAGTCCTGCTGCAACGGGATCTGCAATGATTTCCAGGAGGACGACTTCAACTGCGGGGAATGCGGCGCTGCCTGCACAGGGACCATGATCTGCGAACGTGGCAGGTGTATTGATACGGAATATTCCGATGCGAACTGCGGCGGCCCCGGTATCTGGTGCAGGTCCACAGAACGCTGCTGCGAAGGGCAGTGCAGGGACCTGTCAGCACCGGCGACCTGCGGATCCTGCTCGAACGCCTGTCCTGAAGGTGACATCTGCTGCGACGGTACCTGCACGGCGTCCCTGACGGATGACCTGAACTGCGGCACGTGCGGGAACACCTGCACCGGCGGGGACGGGTGCTGCAACGGTGCCTGTACCGATATCCATACCCATGAACGCTGCGGTTCCTGCACCGACCGCTGCGCCTGGTACGAAGTCTGCCACAAACCGCCGGCACGATTCAGCTGGAGATGCGTACCGTGGTGGGATAGCCTGTAAGGCGGGCACCGGCACTGATGGCATGATGGTGCAGCCGGCACCCTCCTGTACCGGCCCGGTGTGCCGGCTTTCTCCTTTCCGCACCATGCCTGCCCATGGAAAAGCCCTGCCGGATCCGGGGCTTTCTGCCGAAAATTTTATCTGCGGACATTGACAAGCAGTCTCATATCCTAAGCCAGTCCGGACTGTCCGTCGGGACAGTTACAGTGACAGCCTGCAGGTGATCCGCTTTTCTATTCTTAGGAGGAGGCCCGGGGCAGGACCGGTACGGTTCCTGTCCATGGTGGTGGGGTGGTATGGACTTTGACGAAGCACAGCA
>Ga0302253_1001655_pt1 | contig 12740 bp, 9 predicted proteins | sample AAG_RA_Trp_MG_FD_193537 | JGI IMG/M metagenome (GOLD analysis project Ga0302253, IMG submission 193537) | Enriched activated sludge microbial communities from anaerobic digester in WTTP, New Holstein, Wisconsin, United States - AAG_RA_Trp | ecosystem: Engineered > Bioreactor > Anaerobic >... | reverse complement strand
AAACAGCGTTGCGAAACGTGCTGGTTGGCCGGAGGACATATGGAAATACACAAAGGAGTATGGCTGGAAGCAGAATAGTTTTTCCATTCTACCAGTTGACAAGTGCAGCGCTCTCAGATATGACCCCCTTTTTTAAATATTGCCTCTTCATAAATATATGATTATTGTTAGCATGCAAGATGTATTAGTGTTGAAGCGCACCGGAGGGCCAAAGATGACATTTTCCGAAAAACTGAAGAAATTCATGGAAACCAGCGTTGACGCATCAAAGGAATTCCTGGAAAAGGCTGCCGATCAGGCACAGGTTTGGGGCGAGATGGGAAAACTCAAAATCGAAATCCTTCAACTCCGTTCAAAAGCCCAGTCCTTGACGGCAAAACTGGGCGCCGAAGTCTATAACCTGCTTGTCGAGAAAAATGAACCGATGATCGGCGCATCCACACCGGAAATCGAGCCTCTTATAAAAGAACTTGAACAGCTCGGAAGTCTCATTGACGAAAAAGAAGCGCTCTACCGCTCAAAAGGCGGAAAAGACAGCGATCTCAACGAAAAAGAAAAATAAGATGCATGCTGGAGTGTAAAATGCAGCGATACACCCCTGCCCTCATCGTTTTCGACCTCGATGGAACCCTGGCCGATACTATCAAAGATATTGCAGATTCGGTAAATCGAATTATTGCAATGTACGGATTCGAACCTCACAATGTTGATGCGTACAAGCGCATGGTTGGCGATGGCTTTCTGTCTTTGATCGAGAAAGCCATTCCCAACGACGCAGCGCGGAACAGCGAACTCGTCCAGGAGATTCTTGCGCGCGCAGTCCAGGAATATGCAGCGCATTCGCTCGATGCGACAAGACCTTTTGATGGCGCAAAAGAAACACTGAAATTGCTGTCAGATCGGGGAATTCAGCTTGCAGTTCTGTCAAATAAACCCCAGGATCTTTCGGCTTCCATCGTTGGCGCTTTGTTCAGAGATATTCCTTTTATCGCGGTATGGGGAAATCTGCCCCATCGCCCGCGCAAACCAAACCCCGCAGCAGTGCTGCAAATCTGCGAACTTGCAAACATTGCGCCGCAAAATTGCGCTTTTGTGGGCGATTCCAGCATCGATATGAAAACCGCAAAAGCTGCGGGCATGACCGCAGTCGGCGCATTGTACGGGTATCGTTCAAGAGAGGAATTGCTGGATGCGGGGGCAGACTTCCTCATCGCATCGCCGCAAGATTTAATCGCTCTCTTTGGAGCTGAATGAATTTTGGCTTTCTTTTTTTAGGCATGGAAGCTATATTTTGATTGTGCTGCTCAAAATACTTTTGAACATGCTGGCGTCGCCAGTTTGCCAAACTGCAGATATCAGGAAATTCGTTCCTCATTATCAGGAGTTATCATGAATCATGAAGAAATACTTGCCCGGGCCAATGAATATATCTCGTTCGAGACTGACCAATTCTTTTCAGATGAAGTAAAAGCGCTTCTCGAAAAAGGTGACTGGAAAGAACTGGAAGATCGTTTCTACAGGGATCTTGAATTCGGTACGGGAGGACTTCGAGGCATCATCGGCGGCGGTTTCAATCGCATGAACACGCTCGTTGTCACGAGGGCAACTCAGGGGCTTTGCGATTACCTCAAGGAGCAGTTCCCCGACAAACCGCTTTCAGCCTGCATTGCCTATGATTCCAGGCGCAAGTCTAAAGAGTTTTCGCTGGCAACCGCGCTTGTGTTCGCGGCGAACGGAATCAAGGCATACCTTTTTTCTTCGCTGAGGCCCACGCCCGAGCTTTCCTTTGCGATTCGCAAGCTCGGCGCCGATACCGGCGTTGTCGTCACTGCCAGCCACAATCCGCCGCAATACAATGGCTATAAAGCGTACTGGAACGATGGCTCGCAGGTGGTTCCACCGCACGACACCGGCATTATCCAGAAAGTGCTGAAAGTCCGCGATGTAAAGCTCATGCCCGAATCCGAAGCGCGCGCAAAAGGCCTTCTTGTGAATATCGACAAGGACATCGACGAAGCCTATGTCGCAATGGTGAAATCCCATCTTTTGCGCCCTGAACTTTTTTCGAAAATGGCCGATTCTGTCAAGGTCATCTATACGCCGCTCCATGGCACCGGAGCGATGCTATTCGAGCGCATCATGAAAGACCTCGGGCTCAATGTGCTTACCGTGCCCGAACAACGCGAGCCGAATGGCGAATTCCCCACGGTTTCCTATCCCAACCCGGAGGAAGCGGCCGCCCTTTCCATGGCCATTGAGTTTGGCAAGAAAACACATGCGGATGTCGTTATGGCAACAGACCCCGACGCCGATCGCCTGGGAATCGCGGTTCCCGATGGTTCTGGCGGTTTTACCCTCGTAACCGGCAATCAGCTTGGTTCACTACACCTTGACTATATTGCGCTCACGCTTAAAGAGCTGGGCAGAATGCCGCCCCGCCCTGCTTCCATCCGCAGCATCGTCACCACAGAATTCCAGAAAGCCATTGCAGAAAAGTATGGAATAGCAAGCTTCGAATGCCTTACCGGCTTCAAGTGGATTGCCGATCTTATGCGGCAATTCGAAAGCAATGGTTACGATTTTGTCTATGCAACCGAAGAATCGTACGGCCACCTCATCGAACAGGAAGTCCGCGATAAGGATGGCATTTCCGCTGCAGCGCTCACCGCTGAAATGACTTTGTACTGGAGGTCCCAGGGCAAGAGCCTCCTCGATCGCCTCGAAGATCTCTACCGTGAATTCGGCTATTTTGAAGAAAAAGGTCTCAGCGCGTACTTCGAAGGAGAAAAGGGCATGCAGATCATGAGCGGGATCATGGATGCATACCGCAGAGAGCAGCCGAAGCAGTTCGGCGGAATTCCGGTCGTGTGGACGAGAGACATCAAAGCTGGCACCGCATGGGATCGCGCTGGCAAAATCAGCTCGATAAGCCTGCCAAAGAGCGATGTAATCCAATGGCGCCTCGAAGAAGGCACTCTTCTCACCGTACGGCCTTCAGGCACCGAGCCTAAAATCAAATACTACATTCTCTGCCATAGCGTTGGTGAAGATCTCACCAAAGCAAAAGCAGAGACTAAACGAAAGATTGCCGCAATCGAAGCTGACATTAAAACAGTCATCGACGCACACCGCAAATGACCGAAAATAACGGCGCTCCACTATGGGCGTCGCTTTTCAGCGATGCCCAACCAAGACATGAGCCTCCCTCGCCGTGGTATCGAAAGAGAAATGGCGCATGGGAAGGCGTTTCTTGGCCCGACCCTGTGTGCGGCGGCGAGCCATGGGAAATGCGCACATATGTCGCGCTCGATGTCGAGACGACAGGACTCAATGCTGCATCGGAGCGCATCGTCGAAATTGCGCTTGTGCCTTTCGCGTTTGATGCTGAGGGAGCGCTGATTGAAATACAGCGGTTTAGCGCTCTGGTGAATCCAGGCATTCCCATCCCGCTGCAGGCAAGCCGCATCCATGGCATACGCGCTGAAGATGTTGCAAATGAGCCTCTTTTTGGAGAAGTGGCGCCGGCGGTCCTGGAATTGTGCAAAAATCGCGTGATTGTCGGCCACAATGTCATGTTCGATATTGGTTTTCTGGAGGGAGAACTCGGGCGTGCAGGCTATGCGCTCGAGACCGAAGAATGTGCCGACAGCTTCGGGATGGCGAAAATCGCATTCCCTGCGATGCAGTCTTATAATCTCGGCAAGCTTGCATTTGCTTTGGGGCTTCCTTCAGATGCGACGCATCGCGCGTTGGGAGATGCGCTCACGTGCATGCGGCTTTTCGCCGCTGCAGCCAGAACGCTTGCCAACCGCTGCGTATAACGGTTTTTTGGCAGAAAGGTCGAGTGGATGCGGTTTGCTGCAAAATGTGCACTCTTTGGCATTGCTGGCATTCTGGCTGCACTTTTGCTTCGATTCACGATGAAGATGATTGCGCCCTACCCTACAATTTCAGGCGTTGTGCTGCCAGAGACTTCCGCGCTTGCCGAATCCACGCTTGCTGAATCAAAGCCGGCCCTGAATTTTTTCGAGGAATTGGCCTCTCTCGATATAGATCGCATGCAGAATGCGAGCGTTGCTGAAGTGCGCGCAAGAGCGCAGGACTTCATTTCAACAGGTCTTGCGCTTGGCATGGAACCTGAAGCGCTTGCCGCTGAGCTCATTCCTTCTTCGGGCCACATCATTGCAATGCTGATCGACAGCGGCGACTCGGAAGAATTTTCGCAAATCGATGGTGTATCGCTGCCTGCAAAGCTTTCCTATCAGAGAATTGCTGCCCTCAACCCGCTCATGGCATCGCTTCGCCCGCAGTTCGAAGCTATCTTTGACAGTGCGTATGCAATATTAAAGAAATATGGCCGCATAACTCCTTTTCGATGGCTCGAGCCTGAAGCTGCGCGCTGGAAAGGAGGCATAACACTTCCCGGCAAATCTTCATTGCCGCGGCTTAGCGACCTCAATTATTCGCATACCTATGCGCTCGATATTTTTTTGCAGGATGTGCAGTACCTTCCTGGCGACATTCAGCGAGGCCCGGTGATTCACTCGTTGAGTGATGGCATTGTGGTCGCAGCAGAGACAGGATGGATTGGTTTTCCGCGCACAAGCGAGGGGCTCTCCTTCCTAGCGGGCGGGATATCTCCAAAATCCGGCAATGGCATCATTATATATTCTCCAGCTGAGCACAAATATTATTCATACTTTCACTTGTATGATGTATTTGTTCGTAAAGGGCAGCTTGTACGCGCTGGCCAGCCTCTTGGCCATGGTGGAAACAGCGGTATCAACGCACGTAAACAAGGAGGCGGCGAGCACCTCCACCTCGAAGTCTTCGATGCCAATGCAGGAAGATTCCTTCGAAACACCCAGCTCATTGCCCTTCTCAAAGCAAGCATAAAAAAGCGCCCAGCCGTTCCCCAAGAATAATTTTCTGGCTATAGTAAGGCCATGAGCAAGACATTTTTTGTCGCAGATATTGGCGGAACGAATACGAATCTGGCCTTGGCGCGCCATGACGGGAAAACGATCGAGCTGGTATTCAAAGAGCGCTACTCTACCCAGGATGAGCGCTCCCTTCTTGAGCCTGTCCAGCGGTTTCTCAAGGCTGCAAGCTCGCTCGGATTTTCAGAAGCAATAGATTTTTGCTGTGTCTCCGGAGCAGGGCCTGTGCAGGCCGATGAAACCATCCAGCTTACCAATGCACCATGGTCGATCAGCGCTTCGGAACTCAGCGCCCTTCTTGGAGTGCCCGTGCGCCTTATCAATGATTTTACGGCGCTTTCGTATGCGGTGACTTTGCTCGATTATAAAAATGAAGCTGAGATCACAAGGCTCCCTCACCTGGACGGCTCGCTTGGAGAACCAGCAGATGGGCTCATGCTCATTGTGGGAGCTGGCACGGGCTTGGGTGTAGGATTTGTCGATCGGCACGGGAAATCGGTTACTGCGTATCCTTCGGAAGGCGGGCATTCCGAGCTGCCCTGCTTCGATGCGCTGAGTCATGATTTTCACGAATGGCTCAGTGAGCGGTACGGATATCCTGCAGGGGCCGAGCTCGCGATTTCAGGCCAGGGAATTGCCAATATTTTTGAATTTGTATGCACAGAAAAGCTCGATGCCCGCATGATCGCTGCAGAGTATGGCATTCCGCAGCCCGGTTCGGGCTCCGGTTTGGGTTCTGGCTTGGATGCCGGCTTGGAGGCCAGTCTGGATGCCGAGCCTTCAGAATTATCGAAAGGCATACTTAAAACGCCCAAGACTGCCTGGCCCGCTGCGATTGCCGCAAATTCGCGCACAGATGCGCACTGCGCGCTCACGATGGAGCTTTTTGTGAGGCTGTATGCGCTAAAGGCAGCCAACCTTGTCTCGATCCTGTTGCCGCGAGGAGGCGTGTGGCTCGCCGGAGGCATTTCTTCCAAGAACGAGACATGGCTTCTGGAGAATCATCGCTTCATGCGCTGGTTCGAAAAGAATTACGCCCCGCACATACGTGAATTCCTTTCGAAGACGCCCGTGCTGATTGTCAAGAATTATGACATTTCGTTGCTCGGCGCTGCCGAAGCAGCACACCAATTTTCGGAGCATGGCTAACATGATGAAAGAGGCACAGCTGCATCAAGAAATTCATCCGGATCTGCGCGCTGATATGCTTGCCAAGCACATCGATATCGAGCTCGCGCTCAGCATTCTCGATCGGTACAACCGCGGCGAATTCGACCATGTTGAAAAGATAGTGCCAGCTGGCGTTCCGCCAGTCGATGGTATCCATGTCGTCGATGTGCGAAACCGCCAAGCCAATACAACGCTTTTCAAATTCCCCAAGCGCGAGGCGCTGCAGAACCTTGCTGAAAGGAATGTCAAGCTGCCTGAAGGCATCCCTGAAACAACCGAGAGTGGCGCCGCATATCTGCTTCTTGATGCTGCGCAGCTTGAGGCAATTGGTCGCCAGATTGTACCGCGCTGCGCATATGGCGTGCTCAACGGCGGCTCGGCGACAAGCTATGCCGACCTCAAAAAAAATAAAGCAATCGACGAAGCCCTGTTTTCTGCCCTCAAGCCAGCGTTCGAGCGCTATTCAGGACTGTGCCATGACCTGCCCAAAGGCCTTACGCCTGCCTACATCAATCCCGATGGCTCGCCAGGAGCGAGTTTTCTCGAACTCAAAATGCGGGCGCGCCTTCTGGCCGCGAATAGAGCAGGGTTTGCGGCATCAGACGCATTAGTGGTGGCACCTGAAAATGGCTCTGCGCCCCGCTCCTCCATGCTGAGCACAGAAGCGCGCGCCGGGCAGCCCGAACATCTTTTCATGCCCCTCTACCAGATGACGAGCACGGGCAACCACGATCAGCTGCTTTCAGCATATGCAGAGCTTTCCAGCTCGCCCTTTCTGGGCACCCTTTCGCTCAGGACCGGCCTCGACGCAGCGCAGTGGCTGAGCGGCAAACAGCCCTTGATTGCAGCGTATACGCATTCTTCGGAAGGCATGCCCAAGCGCATCTTTGACCGCGCATATGGCAAAGAGCATAGCTCGCTCGCGCTGCCCGGCGGGCACGGTCAGTGTTTCATGGTGCTCGCGGACACCTTCCGAGCCCTCCAGCAGCAGGGTATTCGCTATGCAATGCTGAGCAACGTGGACAACCTCGGCGCTTTTATCGACCCTGTCGAGCTTGCAATCCTGGCTATTTCCGGAAGACCGGCTGGCTTCGATTTCGCGTATCGCACGCCTATCGATGTGAAAGGCGGCATCCTCGTCCGCACACAAGATGGCACAAAAAATGTCGTGGATATCGGCCCCGCAATCGACATCAAAGAAGTAGAGACACTGGAAAAACAAGACGAAGCTATACTTTTCAACTGCGCAACCGGCATCTTCGACCTCGAATGGCTCGTGCCGAATCTGGAAAATATTGCGCACAGCCTGCCAGTCCGTTTTACCGACCAGGTCAAGGATGCAGGCTCATATTCACAGGCAGAGCAGGTGACCTGGGAAATTGTCTCGCTTTTGCCGGACTTTGTGGCCTTTGCGGTGAACAAGGAAAGACGTTTTCTCGCCGCGAAGATGCTCGCCGAAATGCTGCTGACAAGCGGTTTCGGGAACGATGTGCCTTCAGTTCCGGAAGTGCTGCGCCAGGTCGGGGCTGCGCTCCATGATGGCCAGAGCTGGCTCTTGCAGAATGTGTACGGGCTTGAGCTTGTCAATGGCCGCTGGGTGCCGCCTGAAATATTTAAAAATTAGGGTCTGACCCCTTTTCTTAACTTTTCTTAGCTCCGCGCACCCGGAGGCAGTTCGATCCACACCTCTATCCCGTGCATGATGCACGAAGTGCTTTCAAGCGTGCCACGATCCGATGTGAGCATATTGGCACTGCCATTGGGGTCAAGGCCGTTCTCCGGTTCAGCCCATACGCCCTCTTCCAGCCAGACAGTCCCTCTTCTTATATTGGCGTCAAGACTGGCAACGGCCAATACCGCACCATAATCATTCCAGATACTGAGCACTGCGCCCTCTGTCGCACCTATCAAAGCCAGGTCTTCAGGATGCATGTGTATGCGCGCTTTTTTTGCGCTGTCGGGAAAGGCACCTCGCTGGGAATGTACAAACTCAGCTACCTTGGGAGTGAGCAGCTTGAAAGATGAACCATCCGACAGCTCGCCCTGCCCTTTCTTTGGCGCTTTTGGGTCGGCATTGCCTTTTGGAGCGGTATCGTCTTCCTTGGCCGCATTGTCTTCTTTGGCACCATTGCGTTGCTCCCAGAACCGAGCCATCTCGTATGTCCAAAGCGGGCTTGAAAATTCAATCTTGCCAGTTTTTGTCTGTAGCGGATTGCTTGCAGGATCCGCAAAAAATGCATCCAGCCCAGCTCTGAGGCGTTGAGGCATAGCATAAAAACCGCTCTGCTTGAATGCTTCGATGTCAGGAATTCCCGATTCGGCCATAAGATAAGCAATCCATTGCGATTCGTTCTTGCCGCCTGTAAAGATTTCTTTTGCGCCCAGCCGTTCCGCCAGTTCACTGAAGATCTGAAAATCGGACCTCGCCATACCCTCCGGCTCGAAAATCTTCGGCTTGTAGAGCACATAATCGCCGGCCCAGGGGATCCCGATATCCTCTTTTTCGAATGGATCCGCTGCAGGCAAAACCACATCACTATAGCGCGCTGTTGGCGTAAGAAAGAGCTCGTGGCAGACAGCAAAATCCACAGCCTCAAAAGCCTCGATATTTTTTTGAATGTTTGCTCCCTGATTGAGGAAATTGCCTCCCGCGGAATACAGCATGCGAATCTTGCCAAGTCCGTATTGCTGCGGGTTCAGAACCGCATCAGCCCAGCGCAGCACGGGAACTTTGGCTGAATAGACCGTTTCGCTCGGGATCGATTCAGGAATTTCGCGCATTTTTGCTATGGTTATTCCAGGCAGACGATTATTGATCGATCCGTTCGATGCGCCGAGCTTCCCGCTGTTCTTTGCCGCGAGCTGAATTGCAACAGTGAGCCGAAAGGCTTCCTCACCATACTCGACGCGCTGAATCGAATAACCGGGGATGAGCATGACAGGCTGCTCTTGCCACCAGAGACGTGCGAGGCGGCGTATCATGCTCTCTTCTATCCCGCATATCGGAGCAGCCCATTGCGGGCTTTTTGGAATTCCATCGATTTCGCCGAGCACAAAGCGCACAAGCGCATCGAAGCCCTCGGCGCGCTCTGCAACATACTCGTGATCATATTGCGGAGAGTTCACAATTTCGTATAAAAGCGCATATCCCAGCGCAGGATCGGTTCCAGGCCTCACCGGAATCCATTCAGCACCGAGCCCCCTAGCAGAGCGGCTGTACCTCGGATCAATCGCAACAATGCGAGAACCCCGTTTTTTTGCCTCGACCAGTCTTGACGGCAGCTCTGCGCCCAGCCTCGCTTCGAGAGGATTCGCGCCCCATAGTACGATCAAATTCGAAAATGCAAGCGAAGCTGGATCAAAGCCGGATTCACCGACCGACGCCCCGAACATCCTTGCAAGCGCATAATTTGCAGCATTGCTGGAATAATTGCCCGATACATGCACCGCCCCGCCAATCGCATTCAGAAACCGCAGCGCCAAAACTTCAGTGTTATGCAACGCCCCTGTCGAGCCTGCGCTCGCGATGCTCATAACCGCGCCTAGCCTGCTTTCAGCGCGGATCTCCGAAAGCCTGCGTGCGACGAGGGCAAGCGCTTCATCCCAGCTGGCTTCCACAAAATCGCCCGAACCGCGAGGCCCGCGGCGCACAAGCGGCTTTGTTATTCTATTGGGTGAATAATGCTCAATATGCGCGCGCATGCCCTTACCGCAGGCTCGTATCCACTGCCCCGCAGCAGGATTGTGGTGCATGCCAACGACGCGGCCCGCTTCTACCTCGGCGAGCAAGGGGCATGCATCCCCCCCGCAGTCCTTGCCACAAAAATAAGGTAAGAGTCCCATAAGCAGTCAGTCTATCATGAACCAATTGCGATATCGATCACTTCTTCCATGCGCGTCACTGGGTGGAACACAAGGCCCTTTTTCACATGCTCGGGAATCTCATCGAGGTCCTTTTCGTTTGCGGCTGGAATGATGATTTCCTTGATTTTGTTGCGCTTTGCGGCGACAGTTTTTTCGCGCAAGCCGCCTATTGGGAGCACTTGCCCCGTCAGACTGAGCTCGCCGGTCATTGCAAGTCTGTCTTTGATGCGCTTGCCCAGCACGAGAGACAGGAGCGCGGTCGCCATGGTAATGCCGGCAGAAGGCCCATCCTTCGGTGTGGCGCCTTCGGGGATATGCAAATGAATCTGCCGCGATTCGAAGTACTGGGCATCAATATTGTATTTCTGAGCTGCAATGTTGCGCACATAGGTATAGGCGATCCCTGCCGATTCCTGCATGACCGAACCCATCTGCCCGGTCAGCTTAAAGCCCTCTTTGCCGGGGTTGGCCACCGCTTCGATAATGAGCGTATCACCGCCCATGCTTGTCCAGGCAAGACCTACCGCCATACCCGGCCGTGTTGCCCGCTTGAGCTCGTCATCGCGGAAAATCGGCTTGCCGAGGTACTTTTCCACTGCATGCTTGTCGATGACAAATCGCTCTTCCTGTTTGTTTTCGATTACTATTGCTTTTGCAATCTTGCGATGGATCTTGTCGAGTGCCTTTTCGAGATTCCGCACGCCTGCCTCGCGCGCATAGCCATCGATCATTGCAAGAAGCGCATCACGCGTATATTTTACCTGATTTTTAGCCAAGCCATTTCGCTCCAGACTTCGCGGAATGAGATAGTGGCGCGCAATCTCGATTTTCTCGACATCGACATAGCCCGGCAGCTGGATTACCTCCATACGGTCGAGAAGGGGCCGCGGAATCGTATCCAGCGTATTCGCGGTGACAATAAAGAAAATATTGGAAATATCGAAGGGAAGGTCGAGATAGTGGTCTCTGAAGCTGAAATTCTGCTCGGGATCCAGTGCTTCAAGAAGCGCGCTCGACGGGTCTCCCTGATAGGAAATGCCCATCTTGTCGATTTCGTCGATCATAAATACAGGGTCGCGGCTCTTGGTGAGCTTGAGCCCCTGAATAATCTTGCCGGGGAGCGCTCCGACATAGGTGCGCCGGTGCCCCTTTATCTCGGCCTCATCCCGCATGCCGCCCACCGAAAAACGGAAAAACTGTTTACCGAGGGCGCGCGCAACCGATCTTCCGACACTCGTTTTTCCGACGCCCGGAGGTCCAACAAGACAGAGAATCGTCCCTCTTGAGTCTCGCTTGAGCTTGCGCACCGCGAGATATTCGATGATCCGATCCTTCACATCCTTGAGGCCGTAGTGATCCTCTTCCAGGACCTTCTGCGCATGCTTGATATCGAAATCAGCTGAAAGCGGCGCATTCCAGGGGAGCGAGCAGACGAGATCGAGCCAATTGCGCGTCACCATATATTCGCTGGATGAAGGCTCCATAAGATTGAATTTTTCGAGCTCCTGCTCGACTATTTCTTTTATTTCGCCGTCGAGATTGAATGAATCGATTTTCTCGCGGAATCGCTGGTAGTCCGAACTGCGCGCATCGCCTGCCATGCCGAGCTCCTGCTTGATAGCCTTGAGCTCCTCGCGAAGAAAGTAGTCGCGCTGGCTCTTTTCGATTTTTTCGTTGATTTCGGCCTGGACCTTTTTCTGGATCCGCAAGAGCTCCTTTTCCTTGCTGATATGGATGAGAACCTTTTCCATGCGCTCGCGGACGTCGAGGGTTTCGAGGATTTCCTGTTGTTCTTTTTTCTCGATATTGAGAATACTCGCGATGAAATCAGCAATCTTGCCCGGATTGTCGATATTGATCATGTTGAGGCGCATCTCTTCCGAAAAAAGCGGATTGTTCTCGCTGAGCTGCTTCATCTCGCTTATAAGCGCCCGCGTGAGCGCCTTCACCTCGTCCGTATCGTAGTTTGTGTCATCGAGGTAGGTGACAGCAGCGATAATTGGCTGCTCCTTTGACATGTATTTCTTGACTTTGAACCGCTTGAAGGTGGAAATGAAAATGTTGATGCCCCCGTCGGGCAAGTTTATTTTTTTGATAACTTTTGCAGCGGTGCCGACCTGGTACAAATTGCCTGCAGAAGGCTCGTCTGTATCGTCTTTCTGGAGCACGAGCCCGATCATCCCGTCTGTAGAGATCGCTTGCTCAACGAGCTGTATGTCTGGCTCTTTGCCAATCATGATTGGGGTGAAAATTCCGGGGAAAATCGGCTTTCCCACGAGCGTGATAATCGGAAGCTTGTTGGGAAGAATCTGGTCAATGGGGATCAATTCACTCGTCGACATATGGTTACCACCTGAAATATTGAATATTTTGGATATCGCCGCGGGTCTTAGACCGCATGTTTAATGTAAGAAAAAACAGCCCTTGTCGGCAACAATTCCATAGTGTCACGAACCCTGCATATGAATTTGAAGTGAAAGCCTCTTTCCTTGCGTCTACAAGGAGAGGAGGTCTTCATGCATCATTTTCATTTTTGTCCAAACCCGGCCTGTGCGTATCATCAGCATGCACCTAAAGAACGCTGGTTCGTCGCCGCGGGGTTCTATGTGACCAAAACCTTCGGCAAGGTCCAGCGCTTTCGCTGCAGCTTCTGCGGCAAGTACTTCTCTACCCAGACCTTCAGCCTTGATTACTTCGCCAAGCGAAGACTCGCCTATCCCCAGATCGAAACCCTGCTCAGCTCTTCCATGAGCATTCGCGCACTCT
>Ga0302253_1001654_pt1 | contig 12750 bp, 8 predicted proteins | sample AAG_RA_Trp_MG_FD_193537 | JGI IMG/M metagenome (GOLD analysis project Ga0302253, IMG submission 193537) | Enriched activated sludge microbial communities from anaerobic digester in WTTP, New Holstein, Wisconsin, United States - AAG_RA_Trp | ecosystem: Engineered > Bioreactor > Anaerobic >... | reverse complement strand
AAGTTTGCCTTGTTATTCGTCGTGTTGCTTGATTGAACACGGGCTCATAATGTATGTTTCAAGGATATTTATACCTTGTTACAGGAGCCTTTTTCCCTCGGAACCAAGGCGGGCACGAAGCCTGCTGGTTTGGTTCTTCACCAGGGGATCTGAACTGTGAACTTCGTCGTGATTTTTCACGTGTTCACGGGCTTACAATATAGGTCATAAGGATATTTATACCTTGTTGCCTGCATTGTTTTTACCTCGAAAATGACGGACGCCATTTTCTCGAAACTTCATGCCCGTCTTCCGACGTGCATTCGTTTCCTCGGAACCGACACCCCCGAGAGGGGCTTCGTCGGTTCGTCATCAGATTTTGTGGATCTACATATTCACCAGTCCGGCATTTAAAGATGATCCCGCGTTTTCCGGCGTATATTTTGCCGGAACTATTGATGAATAATTATTCCGGGTCGCAATACTCGGAAAATGGTTTCCAAAGACGGATTCCTTCCGAAAATTGTCTGCATTGATCCATTCACGATTCTGCTGCGCGAACAAAAAAGACGCATACAAAAGACTGCGGACCGCAGGATTTTTTCTGGGAGCGCGGATTGCACAAAATCCCATTCACGTCATAGACATGATGAATCCACCTGATCCTGTCCGGAACCTGCCGCGGATCGCGCATTCTCAATAATCCCACGTTTCGGCAGTTCCGGGACCTGTCTTCCACCAGTATGCAGCCTGCGACACATGAGCCGCGCATGAATTTTCCTGGTACCCTCCAAAAAAAGGCCGGGTCCCCGCACAACAGGGTAGACAAACCTATGAGTTGGCGAGCATTTCCATCATCCGGTAAAACCGCTGCGGCATTGTTGCCATAGGGACATGAGACGTCGGCAGCTCAAGATATCTCCACCCGCCTTGCGCTGCAATCTTCCGTTTCGCCACCGCGGTTACCGTCACAAACTCACTTTTTGAACAGAGCACATACGTCTTCGGGACCCCGCGTGCTTTACGGGGGTCAAACGTGATCTTCTCCACGTACGCCTGGGCAGCTTCCAGCCCGGCAAACGAGAGGGGATTGACGCCCCCTTTTTCGAACTGGTCGAAGAGCGACTCTCCTGTATCCGGCAGGGCTGCATCGATATAGACCAGCTGCCGGATACGTTCCGGCATCCGCGCTGCAACACCGGTTATGACCATCCCGCCATAGCTGTGGCCGGCAAGGATGACCGTATACAGATCGCTTGCTCTGAGGATTGAACACACGCTATCTATATGATCGTTAAGGGTGTGGGTATGCTCATCCGGCAGGGTCGGGGCAAATACCCTGTGGCCGTGCGATTCAAGATACGCTTTTGTCCCTTCCCATACCTTTGCTCCCAGGAGGGTCCCGGGAGGATACGTATTCCGCCCGGTCAGCCGGTTCCACGTCTCCGAAGGAATGTTGCCGCCATGGACAAGGACGTAATTTACCATATACCACGGAATCTCCACGAGTTCTTTACTCTCCGTTCCCATTTCGTCCGTTTATCTGTTTGGATACCATGGCCACAGAGCCGGAACGCTCCCGGAATTGGCAATAAAAGAAAAAGAGCAAGAAAACGAGGCGGGAATAGGCTTACATCGCGACTACGGCAGGTCAGCGATATACTTACTGAGTCCCGGATGCGGAAGCCTGGCGTGCATTATGATGGTTTTTCATACCAGCTGCCGGGCAATGCTCCTTTATCCATTCCCTCACACCTTCCATGTTTCCGGTCTGGAATGCTGCCTGGAGACCAGTCACGTCAACGCCCTGCTCCTGGAGCCGCGTAAGCATCTCCTGCTGGAAGGTTGTATTCGTCATATCGAATCCCTGCCTTCCTTTATCCTCAGGAGCATTTCCTGCCGAAGCCGGGCGGTGCTCCTTCATCCATTCCCTCACACCTTCCATGTTTCCGGTCTGGAACGCTGCCTGGAGACCAGTCACGTCAACGCCCTGCTCCTGGAGCCGCGTAAGCATCTCCTGCTGGAAGGTCGTGTTCGTCATATCGAATCCCGGGTGTCCCGTGCTTTTCAATGAGGGGCTGGTGCGATGAGTCTGCGTCTGATCGACCGCACTTACGATACCGGTACAGATCACGGCAATGCAGAACAATGCCAGAATGCTGTAATAGGTTCTTGGAATCTTCATCGTTTCACTCTCCCTGGTCAGGGTTCATCCTTGGGGATGCATTTTCGGAAAGGATCATGCAATCCATGTAAAGTATGTATTACATTTTGTCATATAAACATTCTGTTTTTTAAAGAATATTTAACATTCTTGCAGATTACCCACAAAATACCTAAAACGGCAGCAAAGCGCCAGCCGGATAATTATTCCTAGAGATCTCCTGCCCGGTAAGGTACCCCGTTGAAAAATCAATTACGGAGAAGAAAACCGGAACTTGTCGGAGGGGACCCGTATCTCGAACCGGGCACCTCTCCCGGGTTCGCCGGTCTCCCGGATCGTTATCCCAGTCAGGGAGAGGATCTCCTTTGTGAGAAAGAGGCCCAGGCCGGTGTTCCTCCCATACCCTTTCGAAAATACCCGCTGTTTGTCCTCATGGGAGATCCCCTCGCCATTGTCACTGACCACCAGGACCCGTGCGCCATCCTGCGTGGAGGATGAGACTTGGATCTCGGTCATCCCTTTCCCCCCATAGCGCAGTGCATTATCGAACAAATTGTAGAAGACCTTCCCGAGCAGGGGGTCAGCAAGTACCTCAATATTCATCGGGTCCGTGCAAACCCTGACATTCCCGAACGGGAGCCCCTCCATGGCCTTCCGGACACACGAGGATACATCCTGCCAGACCGGGGGACCTCCGCCCAGGTTCTCGTAGTCCCGGGTAAACGCGATCTGGTTCTCGATCGCCTTTGCAACCATCTGCATACGTGAAACGTACCGTGTCATATCAACGGGATTATCCACCGAATCCCTGCTCAGCTCAAGGTAGCCGGAGAGGCCGGTGAGCTGATTCCGAATATCATGCCGCGTGATGCTGGTGAGGAGCCGGATCTTCCGGTTTGCGTCCGCAAGCGCCAGTTCGGCTTCCTTCCGCTCCGTGATGTCCCGCAAGACAAAGAGACTTCCTCCGGACGCCGCCCCGTCCTCGACAAGGGGCAATGCCATGATATCATAATACCGGAGCGGCCCCTCCCCCGCGATCTGGTATTCCCCCCGTACCCCTTCTTCTGGCAGCACCGGGCCGCAAAGAGGTTCCGGCAGACCGGGAAGGAGCGTATTGATGTCCCGGCCAATCGCCTCCCGAAGGGGAATCCCGAGGACCTTTTCGGCAGCCGGGTTGAGGTCAATGACCCGGGCGGGGCCGGAAGTTATGATGATGGCATCCCGCATTGTGGAGATTATCCGGGCATAGGCAACAGGAACCCGGGTGAAGAGATAGCGGAAGAGGCCGGCGATGAGGAGGAGGGTCGTGACCATGAACGCAAGCGGTGTTAAATCGAGATACGGGCTCGGCGGGACCTTGAGCACGTACATCAGGTTTGCGATGAACGGCGCAAGCGAGGCAAACAGGAGGTAGATGAGCGGGCGGTGGTGGCAGCGCCCCGTCTCGGACATGTGCGACAGGATGAAGAGGACGGCAAGGAACGACAGCCCGTAACTGTACACAACGGCGATCCAGAAAAGTGGGCCGTGATGGTAGATCCAGAGGTTCAGCCCGTCGTAGGGTGCCAGGGAAAAACCCGTGTAATACAGGGAATGGAGGGGATTTGTTATCACTGAAATGCAGAGGAGAACGGGGACTATGAAGAAGAGCGGAACGGTCCGGATCGTAAGGTACCTGTCGCGGCCGGTATAGAACAGGACAATGAAAAGGAACCCGACGGGAATACAATGGATACAGGGGACCTCGATACTGGTGAATACCAGGGCAGTCTGCAGGTCCGGGCTGGTTATCTCGAGGATATACGCATAGAACCAGATCGTGAGACAGGCCATTACCAGCGTGAACGGGAGCGACAGGCGTACGTTCCGGTTCCGCCACCCCAGTATCGTGAAATAGAGGGTGATAGTCCCTGAGATAAAGTACAGGAGGATGATCAGGGCTGATGTGGAAAGGATCTGGAGGGCCACAAATCACGCTCCTGCCGGTATCTTCCTGCAAGTGACCGTCAGGTCCTTTGGACGCATTCCACGAGGAGTCCGGACTTTTCTTAACGCCATAGCAGGTTCAGCCCGGGTATTTTTATTCTTTTTTTATGATATTCCTTCCTGTTTATATCCGGAATTATGGGGCAGGTTTCCCAATGGGCGCTCAGCCCCGGCGTCTTCCGCCATCATTGCCGGCATGAGCGGACCGCTCATAATCATCGCAGTGGAGAGAATAACCATTTTACCCTGCCCGACCCCCCTTTATTTCCTATGGAGGAAAAATATCCAACATTTTCATCATAAATTCCACAGGAAATAAAGGAGTTCTGAACTCCATCAAAAAGGGGGGTCGGGCTGGGGAGGACTTTTCCTGTACAGAACAGGGTCACTCATCGCATGCAACAAATACATTCGCAAACACGATCCGGACAAGTTGGTTGGTGTATCGTTCCAGGGCCATTATAACCTTTATTTGTAAAATTTCAGGAGAATTGCCATGATATTTCCGGGGGCGATGAAGAGTCTCCTGCTCTGAACTGGTGCATCGTACCGGATTTGTTTTCTGCAATCGCGATCACACAACACATGAATTTTCCCTGCCCGACCCCCCTTTTCCCACCACCAAGACTTTATCGGACCCTGCCCTTCTCCTTTAGTATATGCCGGATTTCCCCCCGCGACCCAATACGAAAAAATCCTCCCGCAGGCTGAAGACCCCCATCGCGGATATCGCTGCGTTTACAGCCATCATACGAACTCTTGTATACACGAACCCGCTTGGCTGCACGTCCTATCATTCCCACCTGCAGGCGCATCCCCCCATCCAGAAAGTCCGGGAGATGTACACGGCAAAGTTCGAGTACCGGAACGAAAAAGGGAAACGGGTCGGGACGACCATCGAGATGTACGATTCCGTGGAAGGTTACGAGACGGGGATCGCATCGGTCATCGCAAACATGGCGAACCGGGAGGCGCACCGGGGAAAGGTGAAGCGCCTGCCTGGCGCGGACCTCTTTTCCGTGATGCTGAAATGCCACGATCCCACAGGTGAACTCTATTACCTGAACATCGCCCGCGACCGGATGACGCTCTCGTCCTATTCTGACGATAAGATCCGCGAACAGGTTGAGAAATGGGTGGACAGCGTGCCGGAACTGGGGTGAGTCGGCTGGTATCCCTCAGGTTCCAAGAAATTCCTGAACCAGAGAAGATGGGGTGGAAAGGAGACCAGAAAATCCTTAAATAGCCCCTTTTTCCGTTTTAAGAGTATATAATCAAATAAAACGATAACCGGCAATTACCAAAGATATAACTAAAAGCAGGTGAAAATCCAGATTCCATCAACAAGAGAGTGTGGTGTGTGTGCCCCCGCCCTATTCCGTCCTGTATGTTGATGACGATACTGACCTCCTTGAGCTCGGCAAAGCATTCCTGGAAACCAGCCACGAATTCTCTGTCGCGACAAGCGATTCCGCCGCAAATGCCCTTGCCCTCCTCAGGGAGCAGCGTCCCGATGCCATCATCTCCGATTTCGAGATGCCGGATATGGACGGCATTGTCTTTCTCAAGCAGGTGCGCTCCGAATTCGGCGATCTCCCGTTCATCATCTTCACCGGGCGCGGCAGGGAAGAGGTTGTGATCGAAGCCCTGAACAACGGGGCTGACTTTTACCTTCAGAAGGGAAGCGACGCAGAGGCGGTCTATGCCGAACTCCGGCATGTCGTAGGGAGGGCAATCGAGATGCGGCGGGCGAGACTCACCCTTGCCGAGCAGGAGCAGCGGTTCCATGATCTCCAGAATGCAAGCGATATGATCCAGAGCGTGGATCCGCAGGGCCGGTTCCTCTTCACCAATAAAAAATGGCAGGAGACCCTGGGCTACGGGGAGGACGAGGTGCCGGGCCTCTCCCTCTTCGATATCATCCACGAGGAAAGCCGTGAACACTGCATGGCGTTCTTCCCGCGGGTAATTGCCGGAGAGGACGTGGGTATCATTGACGTCACCTTCCGCGCAAAGGACGGCAGGAAGGTCTATGCCGAGGGATTTGCCAGTTGTAAAATCGCGGATGGGAAGCCCCAGTACACCCGAGGGATCTTCAAGGACGTCACCGACCGCAGGGAGACCGAACAGGCCCTAAAAGAGAGCGAGGAGAAGTTCCGGACCCTTGTTGAGCACTCGCTGGACGGGATCCTGATCCTGGATCCGGTCGGGCTGATCCTCTTTGCCAACCAGGCTGCCGGTACACTCATCGAAGAAGAGGAGTACCAGAAGGTAATGGGCCGGCAGAACGTCATGGCATTTATCGCACCGGAATCGAAGGAGGCGGTGGCCCAGGACTTCTCGAAGGTGGCTCAGGGTATTGACGGCTTCCTTGCACAATACAAGATTATCACCGCGCTGCACCGGGTGCGGTGGGTCGAGAGCATCGGGAAAGCCATCACGTTTGAAGGGAAGCAGGCCATCCTCATCTCGCTCCGGGATATCACCGACCGGATGCGATCCGAGTCTGTCATAAAGGAGAACGAGGAAAGGTTCCGGACCATCTTTGAGTCCAGCCCCTACCCGATAGCGATCAACAGCATGCCGGACCAGAAGTTCATCGCGGTCAATCCCTCATTTGTGAAGGTAAGTGGATACGCGGAAGAGGAGATCCTCGGGAAGAACCCGGTCGAGCTGGGCCTCCTCACCATTCCGGGGGCCGCCAAGCTCGTCTCGCGTGCTGTCCTTGCCGGGAAGATCGAGAATGTGCCGCTTGCGCTGAAGGTAAAAGACGGGCATAAGGTCCATGTCCTCTTCTCCACCATCCCCATCACTCTCGGCGGGAAGTCGGCTGCCCTTACCGTGACAGCCGAGGTAACCCAGCTCAAACGGGTAGAAGAAGAACTCATGCGCAAGAACGAGGACCTCCACGCGGCCTATGAAGAACTGACGGCAACCGAGGAGGAACTCCGGGCGAACTACGAGGAGCTCCATAAGAGGGAGCAGGCACTAAGAGAGAGCGAGGAGAAATACCGGCTCATGACCGAGACCACGACCGACGTGATCTACATGATGGACCAAAACGGCATCATCACCCACATCGGTCCGCAAATTGCCCGGTACGGGTACACTTCGGAAGAAGTCCTCTCCCATTCGTTCACCGAGTTTTTGGAGAGTGATGATGCCTCGCGGGCGCTGGCCGATCTGGAGATAACGCTCACTACCGGGCAGTCCACGGTCACCCAGTTGAAGATGCGGGATCGGGCCGGCAATGTCCGCTGGCTCGAGGACAACGGTGCCGCAGTCCGCGATGCATCGGGCCGGATCACCGGCATCTCCGGCATCCTGCGGGATATCACCGAAAGAAAGGAGATGGAGCTGGCACTCCGCGAGAGCGAAGAGAAATTCCGGGCGCTTGTAGAGACCTCCCCGGACATGATCTGGGAGACTGACCTGCAGGGAAGATTCCTGTACGTCAGTCCCATGGTGAAGAACATCATGGGATATCTGCCGGAGGAGGTTATAGGAAAGTCCGTTGCGGATATCGTGACGGAAGAGGAAAGGTCGCGTCTCGGGCGGGAGATGGCCTGGGCCCTGTCATCGGCAGGTGCGATCCCCCCCATGCAGTTTTCAGCCAACCATCGCGACGGCCATGTGATGACTATTGAGATTCGCATATCGAGGCTGACTGCCCCGGATGGAAAAACCACCGGGTTCCGCGGACTCGGGGTTGATATCACGGAGCGCAGGAGGGCCGAAGGCGCACTCCGTGAGAGCGAGGAGAAGTTCCGGGCAGTGGTCGAGAACGCGCTCGAAGGGATATTCATTATCAACTTCACGGGCACCCTGCTCTTTGCCAACCCTGCAGCCGGCAGAATCGTGGATCTTGACGATTACCAGTCGGCAATCGGCAGGCTCAATGTCATGGAATTCGTTGCCCTCGAATCAAAGCCTGCGGTGGTAAAAGACCTTGCACAGGTCGCCATCGGGATCGATGCCTATCTGGTCCATTACAAGCTCATTACCGCGAAAAAGCGGGAAGTCTGGGTCGAGTGCATCGGCAAGAAGATCACCTTTGAAGGAGGCGCTGCCATGCTCGTCTCCATGCGGGACGTTACCGGGCGCCGGAAGGCAGAGGAAGTCCTGCGGGAGTCAGAGAGCCGGCTTGCCACCCTTTTCCGGAGCAGCCCGGTGGCGCTGACGCTCGTCTCGGCAAAGGATGGAACGTTCGTCGATGTGAACGATGCGTTTGTTGAGTACACCGGGTTTACGCGCGAGGATGTAATCGGGAAGACCGCAACCGATATCCGTCTCTTTGCCGACAGCGGGGAATATGAGCGGTTCTCCTCTGCCCTCAGGAAACAGGGCGGTGTTAAAGGCATGGAAATCCGCTGCCTGTCAAAAGACGGCCAGGTCCAGACCTGCCGCTTCACGTCCTCCGTCATCCTCATGAACGGGATCCCCCACATCATCTCCAACGTGGAGAACATCAACGAGCAGAAGGAAGCAGAAGCAGCGCTCAACACACTGGTAAAAAGCATGGTCGGCACAACCGGGATCGATTCCCTCCATACGATCACCGCGAATGTTGCAACCTGGCTCGGGGCTGATTGTGTCTTGGTCAGTGAAGTATCACCGGACCGGAAGCTGCTCGTGGCCCGCTCCATGATCCTCGACGGGAGCAGAGTAGCCGCATTCTCCTGCTCCCTGCCGGGTACCCCCTGCAACGCAGTGACAGAACAGGGGTTCCTGTTCTACGGGGATAAGCTTGCACAACTCTTCCCCGGTGCAGATGCAGTTGCAGAATTCGGGTTCAATGCCTATATCGGCACACCCCTGAAGGATTCTGCCGGGAATGTGGTGGGAGTCCTGAGCGCATTCTTCCGGACTGCCCAGAAATCCCCGGCGGGGTACCGGGAGATCCTCGATATCATGGCCGTGAAAGCTGCCGCCGAGATTGAACGCAGCCGTATCGAGCAGACCCTCCGTGAGAGCGAGGAGAAGTTCCGTACCCTTGTAGAGCATTCCCTTGACGGAATTCTCATCATCGATATGACAGGAAGGATTCTCTTTGCCAACCAGGCACTGGCAGCAATGGTTGCCTCGGAGAGCAACTTCGGATTTGACAACCATGAAGGCGGAAGGAACGTGCTCGATTTCATTGCTCCCGAAGCACGGGACTCCGTTGTGCAGGATTTCCGGAACGTGAAAGAAGGGCATGACCGGTACCCGGTGCTCTACCCGGCAGTGACGACAACCGGAAAACGGATCTGGATCGAGGGGATCGGCAAAAAGATCCTGTTCCGGAATATTCCCGCAGTCTTGGTCTCCATCCGGGACATCACTGCCCGGAAACAGATGGAGGAGACGCTCCTCCGTACCAACAGGCAGCTCAGCCTTCTCTCGGGCATCACGAGGCACGATGTCCTCAACAAGATTGCGATCATCCAGGGCCACATCGCACTGGCACAGCGCCTGGGGGCCGCCCCGGACTACCCGACGCTCATCGAAAAGATCGCCCCCATTATCACTGTCATCCGGCAGCAGGTGGAGTTCACCCGCGTGTACCAGAACCTTGGCACCAAGGAGCCGGAATGGCAGAAGGCAAGTAACTTCCTTTCCTCACTTTCTGTCCCCAAATCGGTCCGGGTTACAGGCGATCTCGGCAATCTGGAAATCTTTGCCGACCTGATGCTGGAGAAAGTATTCCAGAACCTTGTCGACAACTCGCTCCGTCATGGCGAGAGCGTCACGGAGATACGACTTGCATCCCGGCCTGACGACAAGGGGCTGACGATAACCTACGAGGACAACGGGATCGGTATTCCGGCAAACGAGAAGGAGAAGATCTTCGAGCGGGGATACGGGAAGAACACCGGTCTTGGCCTCTTCCTTGCGCGGGAAATTCTTGCCATAACGGGCATGACAATCCGTGAGACGGGCGTTGAGGGGAAGAGTGCCCGGTTCGAGATCCATGTGCCGGAGAACGCGTTCCGCAACCTGCATGCGTGATAACCGACTCCCATCCTGTTTTTAAAAACGGAGAGAGCCTCGGGCGCCTTATTTTCTGCCGTGCCTGCGGATATAGAGAGCCAGCGCATCCCGGCTGGCATGCCAGACCGTGCCGATCTTGACCGCATCTAAGAGTCCCTTTCTTGCCGCAAGACTGAGATATTCCTGTGAATACGGGGATCCTTCTGCCAGTTCTCGCAGGGGTACGAGCGAGGATTCTCCTCCGGCCACGGCAAGATACCGGGTCAGCGAGGCATTGACCGCTGCTGCAATGAACTCTGCAAATGGTTCCGGCCTGCCCAGATCTGCATCACGGAGCGTCCGGTAATACTCCTGCCGGTTCTTCTGTTCAAGGACAATGGGGGGATATCCATGGCGAAGCAGGTACAGGTTCCCGAGCAGCCGGGCAACCCTCCCGTTCCCGTCAGTAAACGGATGGATGGCAACAAACCGGTGATGGAGAAACGCAGTCATCTCAACAACCGGTCGATCATCCCGCGAGATGCTGTTGATTAAGCGGTCCATCTCAGGAATGACATCCTTCCAGTCCGGAGGAGACCGGGGAGCACCGGTGATCTGGACGTTCCGGGTCCGGTACTGGCCCGCAGTCTCCAGGATCCCCCGGGTGACGACCTCATGGATCTGCTGGATGGTGACATGATTGACAGGGACCTTTTCCGATGACAGACGGACCATGAGGTCGTAGCCCCGGGCATTGTTGGTTGCTTCGAGATGTTCCCGCAGCGTCTTGCCCCCGATCGTGATCCCTTCCTCAAGCACGAGTTTTGTCTCGGAAAGGGTGAGGGTGTTTCCCTCGATGGCATTGGAATGATAGGTATGCAAAAGACGCATCTCGTCATGGAGGTGGGCAACCAGATCACGGTCCAGGGGCCGGAGAGTATCAAGGCGTTCCTTCTTCTGACGGATCCGTTCCATCAGGAGGGCAAAGACGGGCGACATATCGGTATCGGCTATTTTTTTTAATGATCCGATATTCACGCAGGAGGTGATGAAGGTATGGGCACAACAGGTCATATCTGCCCGGCAGCGGAGCCGGAAGTGGAGTTCTCCTCTTCCACCCGACATATCTGTACCCAGATGTCGCCGAAGAACTCCTCCTGCCGGAGCGAGCAGCGGCCGTCGAGGGCAAGGAAGAGCAGGGGGATGTAGACCTCGGGAATACCCCATTCCATCCGCTCGCAGAGTTCGGAGAGCGTCATCTCGCAATCGAGCTCCAGCCCTTCAAGATACTCGGCAAGCCGGGTCATGGACGACTCCTGGAACCCCTCTTCGTGGGCAATGCTGACCACGTCGTCGGCGTCAATCAGGGAGTCCGAATAATCGTCCCGTCCCCCTTCCGCCATCCTCCGGCGCCGTCGTTCTTCCTTCTCGATGTTCTTCAGCTCGGTGATGAGCTCGAAGAGGGTGGTCGGGCTCTTCCTCATGCTTTTACGGTCGAGACGACGCTGGATCTCGTGCTCCAGCCGCTCGATAGGGCCGAGCCGGCCGGTGTAATCGATGTCCTCGCCATCTCCCGCGCCGAATTCACTGAACAGGTCGTCCCCTTCCCCGTTACCGGCATCCTCGGGTTCATCGATTTTCACCAGCTGCTCGGACTTCATCCGGACAAGGGTCGAGGCAAAGAAGAGCGTCCGCCCGGAGATCTGGAGGTTGAGTTCCCGCCGCCGTTCCAGTTCTGACAGGAAGTGGTCGGTCACTTCGATAATATCGATATTCCACGGATCGATCTCGCCGCGCTCGGCAAGGCCCACGAGGATCTCGACCGGATCTTCCATGGCGGCCGGAACCGGGGACTGCGAGGGCTGGTCCTCCACAGGCTCCTCCGGTTGTTTGTCCGGCAGCTGTCCGGCAGGCCCGGTCAGTCCCTCTCCCTCCGGAGGGGAGACTGGTGCATTGTTTTTCCCGTCCCGCTCTTCTTCAGCCATTGGCCTTTACCCCGGTGACGAGCGTGCTCTTGTCAGGCCGGAGCGTTACTCCCATGATCCGCTCGGCGGCCTCGATCATCGGTTTACGGAGCGAGATGATGATGAACTGGGTGTTTGGGGCAAGCTCCTCCACCATGGAGGCGATCCGCTCCACATTTGCGCCATCCAGCGACATGTCGACTTCATCGAAGGCATAGAACGGCGCGGGGATGAACCGCTGGATGGAGAAGATGAAGGCAAGGGTAGTGAGCGACTTCTCCCCACCTGATAGGGAGTTTAAGAGATGGACCTTCTTGTCCCGGGGCTTGACGGCAAAGGTCATGCCGCCAGCGAACGGGTCCTCCTCGTTCTCCAGCACAAGGTGGCCGCTCCCGCTCGTGAGCCGGGCAAAGATCTCCCGGAAGTTCGTGTCGATGGCTTTGAACGCCGTGGTGAAGGCCTCGTACTTCATCTGCTCGAACTGCTCGATCCGCTGGATCAGGGTCTCCCGCTCGGTCGAGAGGATCTCCTTCTTCTCTGTCCGTTCGGTCACCTGCTGCTGGACCTTGTCGTACTCCTCGATGGCGAGCATGTTCACAGCCCCGATCTTCCGGAGCGCCCCTTCGGCCTCGGCGATCTTCCCCTCGATCTCCGAGAGGGTCAGGTTTGTGTCCATCTCGCCGACCTGCTGCTTCAGCATGTCGA
>Ga0302253_1001653_pt1 | contig 12763 bp, 11 predicted proteins | sample AAG_RA_Trp_MG_FD_193537 | JGI IMG/M metagenome (GOLD analysis project Ga0302253, IMG submission 193537) | Enriched activated sludge microbial communities from anaerobic digester in WTTP, New Holstein, Wisconsin, United States - AAG_RA_Trp | ecosystem: Engineered > Bioreactor > Anaerobic >... | reverse complement strand
CATAGAATACGACTGCTTTAATCCTGATCTCCATGGTCGCTTTCACCCGCAAGCACCTTTTCGATGCTCTGGAAAGCGGACATAAATTATGTCACTATTTTAGGACAGAAACTCTGGCACGCTACACCTAGTATTGGTTTCCTGCGCAGAATTGACTATCTCATAAATTTCAGGTAATCCTTTTCCCGCGGGCATTAATCTATTTGCTTTTTGGGCTTCCTTTTCAGCCTCCAACAAATCATTAATAACATCCTCTATCATAATGACGATATTATCAACAGTTTCCGATTCAATCTCAATTGTACCAAATAAATTCTCAAATAAACGCATATAATAAAAAATGGTTATTCTCTCTTATTTCAATTTTCATATTCATCAATCCCGAATTTATCTAAAACAAAATACAATAGTGAAATTACGGCTCTGTAGACATGCTCATGTAAGAAAATATACCGATGGATCTAATGTACATTAACTTCTTGACAAGAAAATGTCCAAAACTCAACCCAAGAAGTCATATTTTTTGTGGAAATCGGCTTTATAGAATTCCTCAATAAGAATGAAATGAACAAAAGCAGAAATCATTCGTGAGAGGTTATAAAGGATCACCTTCATTTTTAATATCTTTGACTTGGGGCCGGTACTTCCTGGCCTTGAGAGATTCACAAAATTTTCTTCTCAGGACTATAAATACCGTTTCAACCTTGTTTCGTTGATGATATTTTTCCAAATCGAACGAATGAGCAAGTCTCTTTCAATACTATCCAAAGATTCATTTTCGTTTTCTGGATCGGAGTGGTATGAGGGGATATGAGTTCAGAGAAAACCGGATTAATTCATGGATATTTTCCGAATCGTATCCCTTATCCATGACATGGAGATTAGATTTTCTGGTTCTGTGACATTGCCTGAGGTGCTTTTCTGTGTCGAGAATATCATGGACCGGATGCTGGGAGACCTTCAATCTAGTGACAATTTGTTATCGTGTATCGACAGAAATCGAGGTTTTCAGGAATTGTTTCGTCGTTTTTCCAGTTCTCCATGAATAATAGTGACTCGCATACGAACTGGTAAATCCCGATGAATCTATGGCGGTACAGGGAATCCGTTCACCCCAATCATAGAACATTTTCACAAGCCGGTTGAGTAATCGGTCGAAGATAATTGACTTGATTCGATGACAGAATTTTTGTATCGTTGTAAAATGAGGTGCTTCCTTGAGCTGAATCTTCTCCCTGACAGAATCCATAATTTCCGTGAGCTCATAGGTATCCCGGTAATCTTCTGCTAGATATTCTTCAAGGAGGAGAAAAACGAGTAATTGGTGTTGGGTATAGGTCTTTTTGGAGTATTTCGAGGAGTAGAGGGGTATTCTTATGTCTCTGACAAGTCCGGACGACAATTCAACAAACCTGATATACCGGTTTGTCAACATTATTTCGTCTCCTTTCTCGTTTGTAGCATAACAAGGTAAGGAGACACCGTACCTTAGATCTTGCGGTCGATCAGGGCATACCTTTCTTCGGAAAAAGGTTTTCTACAGAGCCCTTTAATCATTCTCGTAATGCCAGCGATCTCTCTCAGCAACAATTTCAGCCATACGTGATTCTTCATACATTTTTTCAAGGTCACCCTGAATAGCGGTGACAGTATTCTCAAACGCAACTTGTTGAGAGTAACTGCGAAGGATAGTTTTCCATGCAGAATTCTGGGAGCCATTCCAGGGATCTGAAACACTCAACTGGAATACATCGTTAATCGATTTAATAAATAATTGGAAGAAAGCCTGTTTGTATTCCTTAGGAATTCCAAGTTGATCGAACCGATTACCGATTTCAATAAAATGCCCTAATTCATTCTTCAACCAGAACTTTGGATCTTGTACAATATTGCTCATATCATCCCTCAATACCTGAAAACCGCATTTTCACATCTTTCTCTCACACATGATTCATCCATACGCATTCTCTCGGAATACACATCTTCTTCCCGAGATATCTCACAAGAACTTCCTGGAAGAAGAACGACGAAAGCTCAAAATCACCCCCTCCATAGACCTCATTGGAATGAAAAACCGGTAAAAGAATAATCAACCTGGCAAGGGCTCCGATTCGTGCATTCCGGTTTGAGGTAATGAGGGCAATTTTTGCACCTTTCTTATCGGCAAGGGAGGCAAGAGCGACAAGCTCGCTCCGCGATCCAACTTTCGAGAAGACTATCAGCAGGTCATTTGCTCGTATTGGATTCCGGACCTGATCACCAACCCACCAGACATCAGGGAGGAAATCGGAAAACTGTCTGAGCCGGATGGCACATGCAAGGGCTGCCGTACCGCTCCGTCCAAACCCATAGAGATGGACTGCTCCGGCACTCCTTATGAGAGAACAGAGTTCTTCGATATCGTTATCTTGGGCTGACAGATCGTGTGTGACCTTCACCAGGTAATCGAGATAATCCTTCGATATTTTTTCAAAGTCACCGGGTTTGGACTCACTGTTCTGGTCACTCCCTGAATTTTTATCCCTTGGTGTTACATGGGGACCATTAATCGGGGAGGGTTCCCTTTCATCCAAGGTTCTTCGCCCCCATGTAATATTCAAGTGATTTCACGATCTTCTGGCGACATTTCGGGCAGACTCTCGTGTTCTTGTCAATATCCTCCATGCTCTTGTGATACATCACGATACACTCAGTATCATTGCAGACCGGGAGGTCACAGGCCATCGCGAATATTTTGATGATCTCCTTGTTCAGGCGGTCATATAGAACGCGGCGACTCTCGCTCTCTCTCCGGAAGCGGTATGTTGAAATGATACTCCGTCCGCTACTTCCATATCCAAAGACCTTTCGAGGGAGATGGGGATCAAAAAATACGATATCGGTAATCCCAATGACAATATTCCCGGGTACTGCTTCAAGGTGGGAGAGAAGAAAGTCACCCTGGTACTGATCAGGTATTTTTTCAGGTAGCCAACGGCGGGATCGAAGTATGGTCGGCTGGATACTCATTTCCTCTTCTAGTGTCCGGAAATACCCTGCCACACTTCGTGCAAGACTTTCAAGAAGCTCCGGCTCAACATTCCCGAACCTGACAAGGTTGACTGAGGGTATGTTCGAGTCATTGGTCCCCCCATCATGAGGCAACATGGAACCACCTCATCGCTTCCCGGAGATTCCAGGGAAGAAGATCAAGATCAAAGACACGGACCTTCGGTGACCGTTCGTTTTTCGTGAGGGGTCTTTTCGCCTCATCAGTGAACAGAAACACATGATCAGCATATTCCATTGCAAGATCCAGGCAGGAACCACGGGGATTCGTAAGATCCACCTCGCACAATAATTCTTCCATGGGTCTTGGTGGATTGAGGAATGCTGTGAAACAAACCCAGGTGTGGGTGGTGGCATCCTGGCGGCGGGCTGCACCGACCATGTGGTAATTGGTATCGAAGTATACACTCCAGGTCGGTATGTCCCCAAAATCCACGACATAGACTGCAGTGTTCTCATACTGTCTCTCTTTGACGTAAATCCGGTCCTGGAATGTATGCCGTATCGTCTCGCGTTCGTCAATTCCATCCTTGAGCCCGCACGAGAATTCCTCAACTGTGAATTCGTCATTCGGTTCGAGATATGGGAACCGTCGTTTCATGTACCGCATGAAATTTTTCTCATACTGGAGCGATTGGGCAGTCCGGGTGAACTGGAATACTCCAAAAGGAGGGGGGTGACGCCTCCTGTGAGACGGTCCATCCCTGTGATCACATAACCATTCTGGTGTCCGGTTAAGATCAACCCTGATCTCCAGTATCCGTGTGTCCTCAAGGGGATTCAGGTTATAATCGTAACAGAACTTGATTTCGCAGTTTGAATCCTGGTCTGCACCCGGGTACGAGGCTGCCCGTTCATACAACCGGAGAGCAAACCCATCACCGGCACAGTGTTTTGCGGCTGCCAGGAGATTGTACATTCCCGGGTACAGCTGTCCATCGGTGAGTGCAAGGTTCCTGGAAAACTGGAGTATATTCCTTGCCGGAAGACATCCGGGACTCGGATCCATTCCACCGATGAGCTCCTGCAGCCAGTGTTCACGGGACCACCCCTGGTGACGGAAGATCTCGTAGTGGTGCATGAAGAAGGGAATCTCAGGGCACATCCTGACGATGTCATGTTCCTTGACCCTGCAGGTCACCGTATCAAGGATGAATGAATCATCAAATTCAGGTGATGGTTCATGCAGGTAATGCTGAATGGCTCCGACATTCCTCGCATCGCACACCGCAACAATATCCATATCATACTCCCTTTGGAGAGCCTGGAGGCGCATCGCCATGTATCGCTGCCGGGCTTCCATGTAGGGGGAATCAAGAGGTGCATACTGTTGGATAAGATGCCTTTCTTGATCTCCTGACAGGTGTTTGAAGTGCGGCGAAGGAACCTCCTGATGAGTTCCGGATCCAAAGAGCAGGGCGTTAAGATCAATTCCATATTCTTCAGCCCTTCCAATCACCTCTTTCTGCCCGAATTCACGGCAATATTCGGAGAAACGGCGCAGGTCCTCGAATTTCCCACAGACAGGAAGGCTGGTATCGATGAATTTCATCTCCATTCCAGTCTCAAGGAAGGTCCTGACAGCCTCGATAGATCCGCAGGTTGGTACCACGGGAATCCCCCGCTTGAGAGTATCAACGATCAGGCTGATCTTTGGCAACCTTTTGACCGCTTTCAGGATCTGGTTCTCCAGGCCATTTGGAAGGTCAATGGCAAGGAGAAAGTCGTTTCCCTGCCGTTCGAGTAACTGCTTCCTGACGTGGCGGGCATGCTCAGCAATACCCTGTACATATGGGATAAAAATCGGATTGGAACTGTCTTTCTCCTTATACATTGAGGATTCCCGTGGAACTGATGACATACTCGACTGCCTTCTGGATCGCCTTTTCCATCGGTAATTTCAATCGGTACGCATACCGGGTCACGTAGATAGCATCCCTGATTGAGAAGATGCCTGCTTTCATCTTCCCCTCCGGAGACGAGAGATAGTCTGTGACGGCCCGTATCAGCTCTTCCGGGATATACGGGACATTGACCTGGATGATCTGTATCAGTTCTTCAGACGTCGGAGGATTGACAGGAAGCACGGGTTTCAAGCGGGATTCAATATATCCAGGTATGCCAAAAGTAGAGGAATCATCGTTCATTGTAGCAATAAGCCTGAACTCCGGATCAGCATGGATCTTGACTCCAGCGATGACTGATTCGACGTAATCTCGCCCATCGAGTAGAGGAGCAAGGCTTGCCCAGGTCCTTTCATTCATCCGGTTCGCTTCATCGAGGATGCAAATACCTCCGTTTACCACCGCGGACACTAGTGCACTTCCCTGGTAGATGCCCTGCCGATTCTCGCCAAGCACGAGGGTTACGATCAGGTCTTCAGGGCGCATATCAGACGTACAGTTGATGAGATAGACTGGAAGGTTCAACTCTTCTGCCATGGCACTCGCAAGCGTGGTCTTTCCTACTCCGGGGTTTCCCACAAGCACGGGAAACATAGGGTGATCTTCGGGACATGATTTCAGGAGTGCACTGATGAGGAATCGGTAGACTTCCTGCTGGCCAACCCAGCGGGAAGTGATATGGTCGGGTTCCCTCAAATGGATAGTCCTCCCTTCAAGGGTGATACTGCGGATGATAGGACGGGATGGTTCCATTTTCTTACCTCACAGCAGTATCTTTATTTGTGTTCAACAGTATTATAGATTGTGTTGGATTGCGCAACATTTGAGTAAAAAGTTATTATAGCTAGAAAAATCCTGATTGCATTTTAACGATGACACCATAATATGTCGTATTAAAATGGACATTTTGAAATATCGAAAATGAATCGAATTCGACAATCTATATCTTTCATCCCAGATATTTTTATTAAAAGAAGAGGGAAGGGGGATAATGAAAAAAATTATCGTTGCCGGCGATATTGCAATAGACTGGATTGGGTGGGAAAATCCCGCCGATGAGTCCGGTGCATTGAACACCATTGGCACTCAGAACTGGAAATATTGGCCAGGATTATGGATGAGATGCCAGGAAGGGGGGGTATTACTTCTCACTTCATATTTACGAGATGCACCCTGGGAAAAAGGAAAGAAGCCAAAAATTATATCGTATTCTATTAGTTCGCCTGAAAAGATTCCACCTTCTGATATTATTCATTCTACTACGATCCTCGAAAAATATCCAGTAGAGGAGGGTGAAAAAAGTGAGGTATGGCGTGTTAAACGATTTTGTGGATTCGCAGGACCGAAGGAATTTAAAAACTATCCCCTTGAAGAAAATCCTCTTCACCCCGATATTGTCGTCCTTGATGATTGTGGGAATGGTTTCCGTTATCATTCCGAGGCCTGGCCTTCCTCCATCAGGGAAGGAAAAGACATCCCCCTTATTGTACTAAAGATGAGCCGTCCATTAATGGATGGAGACCTATGGAAGAAAATTCAAGAGCGGAACCCTAATAGTGTCATCTATATTGTTAGTGCGAAAGATCTCAGACAGTCTGGGATATTTATTAGTCACTCCCTTTCGTGGGAACGCACGGTATCAGATTTTCTCTGGCAGCTTAAGACCAATAATAATCTAAAACCTTTAGCATCGGCTAGCCATCTCTTAGTACGTTTTGGAATCGAAGGAGTGCTGTACTATCAGAATCGTGGGAACACTATCTCTGCAGAGTTTTTTTATACCCCTAAAAATATTGAAGATTCCGCAAACAATTTATTTCCTGGGGATATGCAGGGATTTTTTGATTCCTTCACTGCGGGTTTAGTGTACCAAATCGAGGGCTGGGAGGGAATAATCCCCTCAAAGGCAATAAAAGAGGGGCTTGCTGCTCAATGGCGCCTTTATAGATGTGGTTTCGGAAACGGGGACAAAAATCCCGAACAAAATTATCGTTGCATATATCAAATATCACCAAAAGATCCTAAAATTGAACACATTGTTATTCCAGAATCTGTAATCAATTTTTATGATCCATCAGGAAACTGGACAATTCTTGGATCAATACCCACAAAGGGGATTGAAAATATTGCCAGCGATTATATCACGAAAGGTAAAAGTAGTGAGTTGAATCAGGTTCCAGTTGGGACGTGGGGTAAACTGGTAACTCTTGATCGTCAGGAAATTGAGAGTTTCCAAAGTGTCAGGAATCTCATACAGGAATATAACAAGAATCAATCTACCCGAAATCCCCTTTGTATCGCTGTCTTCGGACCTCCTGGTTCGGGAAAATCCTTTGGTATTAAGCAGATTTCTGCGAGTATTAAGGGATCATCCATGAAAGAAATGGTGTTTAATCTTTCCCAGTCTGACTCTCCTGATGTTCTTCCAATGATGTTTCATAAGGTTCGAGATGAAGTCCTTAAAGGTATTACCCCACTCGTTTTCTTTGATGAATTTGATACGCCGTTAAAAAACCAGCAATATGGATGGTTGAAATATTTCCTCGCACCCATGCAGGATGGGGAATTTTTAGATGGGGAAGGAATGCACCCAATCGGAAAAGCAATTTTTATTTTTGCAGGAGGATCCTGCCAGAGTTACCAGGAATTCTGTAATAATGTTCAAAAATTCAAAGAGATTAAAGGCCCTGATTTCATCAGCCGCTTGAAAGGATATATGAATATTAAAGGCTGTAATCAGAACGGGTATAATGATCAGTTCTACCCCATCAGAAGGGCAATATTATTCCGTTCAATTGTAGAACGAGATCGGCATCACCTGATATCAGCAAATGGCGATATGGCGATCAATCCTGAACTTCTTCGAGCATTTTTAAATGTGAAAACGTATAAGCATGGCGCAAGGTCCTTGGAAGCTATTGTCCTCGGAAGTTCTTTAATTGGAAAAAGGATTTTTGATCAGTCAGCGCTCCCTCCAAGGGATCAGCTCCGCGTTCATGTTGATGAGGAGGATTTTATGAGGCATCTCCATGGTGAGCTATTGAAAAATGATTCTCGTGAAGCCTTTGCAGAGAAGATTCATGAACATTACCTGATAACCAGCAATAAACCGTCTGTGTATGCAGGAAAGCCATGGTCTCAACTTCCCGAGTATTATAAGGAATCGAATCGACACCAGGCTGATGCTTTTATCAACAAGCTATGGAGATGTGGTTACGATGTTCAATTTGCATGTGACCATATAGCGGTGCCTATCGAATTCACACCAGAAGAAATCGAGATTATGGCTAGCATGGAACATGATCGGTGGATGGAAGAAAAGAAAGATGATGGATGGACCCACGGGGAAAGAAATGATGAAAAAAAGACTCATCCATGCCTGCTGACATGGGAAGAATTACCTGAGAATGAAAAAGATAAAGACCGGAACGCTGTCAGAAATATTCCTAATCTCTTGGCTTCAATCAATTTTGAAATCATAAAAAACCCTAGAATGGGATTAATTCCTTAAAAAAATTGGGTATGGTCCCAATTTTAATTTCTATCTTTCTATCACAAGTAGTTAATCCAAAATCTTAAAAGGGATTAATGAGATGGCTTTTATTTATTCGTGTGTGATGAAAGTCCAGATTCACATTTTCGTTCAAGTTTTAAAAAGACACGAGCAAGACGATCTGGAAGCTCGTATACAGTTTTCCGATCTTTATCTTTCTCATCATCGGGTAATTCATTCCAGGGTAGAAGCGTTCTATTCGTTTTTTTCACCGGATCATTTTTAGGTCCATATTTAAATCCTTGAGATCTCTTCATTTCAACATATCTGTCATGTTCCCTGATTGCAAGCTCTTCAATCATAGGGTCAATTTTTTCGAATCTCAAATATTCCTCGTCCCATTTTCGCATTGGAACAACATGATAGCCATACTCATGGATATTACGAATAAGCGATTCCGCTTGGGCACGGTTCTGGTCTCTCAAATCTTCAGTGAGTTTTGACCAAGGGACCGCAGATGGATTGTCTTTTTCTGTGATTCCTTTTCCATATTCTCTCTCAAGATAGTCCTTGTGTGTGGCCTCGGCTAACATTTCAGAAAGATCACTGCCATACCGCTTCTGCTCGCAGAAGTTCGTAAGAATTGGAAAGGCGTGTATGTTCCAGCCAAGGCTATCCCTGAGTTTGCGGATCACTTCGGTCATACCATAGTCGTTGATAGTCCGCACGATGATCCGTGGAGTAGTTGAACCAGTGGGGGTACATCCAAATTTATCGCAGATGATGTCATGCAGGGTAATTGCGACAGATGTTGCATCTCCTTCATCCCTAAGGCAGATGTAAACGCCGGTGATCTGGCCATGTTCAATTCCATGGAGAAAATCTCCATCAAGAAACTGTTTTGAATGAACTTCTAGGTTCATTGGGACTATTTCACAATAATCAACCAAACTTGGGTAGTATGCGCAGAGATTATCTGTGCGGGTCCTGGCTTCCTGATCGATAACGATGATCTTTATCTTTCCAGAAGAGTCTCCTTTTTTCTCACGCCATCTCTTCCCAAGATTCACAAGAAGGCTTTTTCCGAAGTCGCCGAGTCCAATGATGAGTACCACTGGCTGACCGGGTAATCTTTTTGAATCCGTGATAACCTTCCGGGATTCACATGCTGCCGCGCTTTTACCAGCGCTATGATACAGATTAAAAAAGCCAAAATGGACCCACTTAGTGTTAGGTATCTCCAGCTCCCATTGTCTCAGGGCAAAGCTTAAGTTGGAATCATCGATATGGACATGGCATTTAAGTGGTCCGAGATGTTCCGGTCTATTTCTGGTAATTGCAGAACAGACTGATGCAATATCTGAGTTCAGACTATCATTCCCGGTTACTGCAAAGACCATTCCAGCACCGTGTACGCCCACATTCGAGAGGACGTCAGGCTTTGAAGCGTCGCGATAAAGAACCAACGCTCCATGCTCCTCGCATATTTTTATTTCTGGATTGTCCTTGTTTTTTTCCAGAACGATGACATCTTTTCCTTCATCCCTAAAGTGACATGCAATGACTGAACCGAGAAAGCCAGCCCCGCAGACAACAATATGACCTTGATAGTGTGTTAGAGGAGAGAAAAAAATGCGGGCCCGAATGAGAGAAAGCCGAACCTGCTCTTTGAAAAACCTCATAAAGACATAGATGGTTGAGAATGTGAATATGACAACAGCTGCAAATCTGGCAATATTGATTTGTGGTACCGGGTTGTAAAAATCGGATCCAGAACGAATCCAAAAAAGTTGTATCGATTTATAGAATGCATCCAGGATCGTGCCACCCTGTTTTTCAATGAGAAATTGCACATGGAATCCCCACCATCCGAGAAGGAGTGTTGAGATGCCAGCAATGAGGAGGACCCATAACGAGTTACGACGTATCCACGCCATTATTTTTTTTAAGTTTGACTGATTTTCATCAAATAAATCATTCAGAGATTTTCCTTTTTGTGGAATCTGCATCATCGTTCCTCTGACCTCTTGTCATGTCTGTATTCGAATTGGATAATACTTCCATTAAATATTACAAGATTACCACAGAGACATATCTTGCATTTACCTTATCCCTCCAATCTAGAGAAGTGAAAATATTAACTTTAAATGACCATGTCGATGAAAACCTCAATAGAGATATTGTTCAATTCAGCTGTGAAGATATAGGCTATTTAAAATTTGATAAGCTAGTGAATATAGGCGGGTACTGTGCAATTATCGTTAAAACAGACTCAGGGAATTCAACTTCTCCAATGGATAAGGAAACATCAGTGGTGTATTCTCGTCAGCGTTGCCGCAATCGCATTTTTTCTTGGTTATGTTGGATTTCATCGTTCATTTCAGGCAGCCGGGTTGGCAATAACTCCCTTTGATCTCATCTATCTCTCAATCCAGCTTTTTGTGTTGCAATCTGGGACTATCATTCCAGTCGCCGGCTGGGAACTCCAGGTCGCCCGGTTCCTCGCACCAGCATTAACGTTCTATTCGATCATCATCTTTCTCCTCCTTGTATTCCAGGAACGGGGCAAGAGGTTCTTCCTCCGATTTGCGAGAGATCATGTGATAATCTGTGGAGGGAACGCAATTGGTTCATCATTATCAAAGAATTTCCATGCGGCCGGATACAAAGTTATCACCGTTGATTCCAGAATCAGAGACGGCGGAAAAGGCTCCCTTCTCTCTAGTCACGAGCTGAAAATGTATGAGGATCCTACTGATACAAAAATCCTCTCGGAGTTGTCAATCGAAAATGCCCGCTACTTTTTTGCTGTCGAGTATGATGATGGTTTGAACATGGAAATTTCTTCTCTCCTCCAGGGAATTGTAAATATCCCCAGGTTATGCCCGTTGTATTGTTTTATTCACTTGAATAATCCTGATTTGACAACCCTTTTTCGGGAAAAGGAGATATTTTCAGAATCGAATAAAAATATAAGGATCGAATATTTCAACATCTACCAGCTTGCGGGTTGGCTTCTTCTTAGGGATAGATCTCCTTTTCCCGGCGATTCGGGAAATCTACTACCTGTCCACGTGATGATTGTCGGTCTTGGCAGAACGGGGGAAAGTGTCCTTATCCAGCTTGTGAAAAAATGGAGAAACAACAGGCGCGATTCCAAGGAAAAGATTGTGATTACAGTTATTGATCGGATCGCCACGAAGAAAATCTTGTGGATCACCGCGAAATATCGCTCGCTCACAGAATATGCAGAGATTATCCCTCTCGATCTGGAGATCGAATCACCTGAATTCCTTGATGGGCATTTTCTCATGAATCCAGAGCATTTTCCTTCGCTTACAATGATATACTGCTGTTTCGGTGATGAGACTCTGAACCTTGTAGCGGCTCTTGAGCTTCAGAAATTAATCAAAAATAACGATATTCGTAAAGATGAAAGCACTGATATTCCAATTGTTGTCCGAACCTCCTACTTGGTGGGTTTTAACCGGATGATCCAGGAGAAGAATGGACTGCTTAAGAAGTATGGAAATATTCTTCCCTTCCCATTCATTGAGAGGACATGTTCTCCCGATGTAATTCTCTACAGCGATTTTGAGATGATTGCCAAGGCAATTCATGAAGGATATCTTTTTCAGCAATTGACGAGTGGTAGAATGATGGACGCAGATGATTCAGATCAGGAATCCCCTATGAAATCCTGGGAGATGTTAAGTGAAAGTCTCAAGGCATCAAATAGGGAGCAGGCTACCGATATCAGGAATAAACTTACGATGATCGGGTGTGAAATTGTTCCATCAACCATGTGGGATGAACCGTTATTCGAATTCACCCGAGAAGAACTGGAAAAATTATCAATACAAGAGCATACACGCTGGATGGAGGAAAAAATCCGAAATGGATGGACATTCGGTCCAATACGCGACAATGAGAGAAAAATTCACCATTGTCTTGTGCCATGGGAAGAACTCCCGGAAAACGAGAAGGAAAAAGACAGAGATGCGGTCAGGGCAATACCCGTGCTGCTCCAGAAAGTAGATCTCTCTATCAGGCGTGTGCGGTGAATGGCTGTAAAAAAAAAATAATGTATTCAGTTCAGGTTCAGCTCTAACATTTTCAGTTTACTCATACCAAACACACCCTCCTATCCTTACAGGAATTAAGAAAATGAGGGCATAAAACCCTCCGTTTGTACGCCCCGGCCGGGATTCGAACCCGGGTCAGAAGCTCCGGAGGCTCCTAGGATATCCACTACCCTACCGGGGCAATTGGAAGACAGGTCTGCTGATCATGCTGTTGTGAAATACTTCGGGTTGCA
>Ga0302253_1001652_pt1 | contig 12767 bp, 13 predicted proteins | sample AAG_RA_Trp_MG_FD_193537 | JGI IMG/M metagenome (GOLD analysis project Ga0302253, IMG submission 193537) | Enriched activated sludge microbial communities from anaerobic digester in WTTP, New Holstein, Wisconsin, United States - AAG_RA_Trp | ecosystem: Engineered > Bioreactor > Anaerobic >... | reverse complement strand
ACAGCTCCCGTATCCGTCAGCATCGAACGTACAGTCAGTGCGGGTATAGAAAGCGCCGTTCCAGTATGCCGGGAACGTGATGGTCCGTCTCTCACCGGCATTCAGCATGATACTGCCGTTCACGGATGCCCCGAGTACCGGCCCGCTGCAGGGAGCAGGTAATTTATGGAGTGCGGGATTCTCGTATCCGCTTTTGAATGGCGTTGCATTGGGGCAGTTCGTGCCCTTGTGCTTAATGCCGGGGCAGTTATAGGGTTTGTTGTTGGTCTCGACAATACCCGGACAGCATCCTTCGCCACCGCACTGGGTGCCGTCCCAGCAGAGGGGCGGATCGGTCTGCCGGGGCTTGCACGAGGGAAGGTGGCTCGTGCTCTGGTCATAGTTGCTCTCATCAAAGACGATCCCCACCTGGCGGTTACAGTCATTCACGAAGGTGATGTCATGGCCGGCAGGAGCAACGGCTGCATATACGGGAGCGATGATAAGCAGGAGAACAGCGATGAGGATGGCGCAACGGGATCTCATGGGTATTTCAACCCTGACACTAGACGATGAATCCATAAAAAACCCTGTCTTTTTTTCATCGGAGTACAGGTATATTTTCCGGGGTAACTTGCTCCTCATATATATGCAGTCCTGATCCGGCCGGGCAGCGGTATGCCGGGAAACGTTGTTCCATGATTCCCGAGATCCCGCTGTGCGATTTTTCGGCCGGAAAAAGGGAATTGTTGTATGAACGCGGCTATTTGTTGATGTGCACGACTTTTGCCGGCGGGAACCCGTTGAAAAAGGTTGAGGATGCGTGTGAGTAGGCGCCGATATTCTCCGAATACACGAGGTCGCCGATCTCGAGCTCGGGGAGTTCGGCAGAAAGGGTGATAGTATCGAATGCATCGCAGGTGGGCCCGAAGACCGCGGAGATCTGTGTTTCCCCCTCTCTGAAGGGCAGGACGGGGTAATTGATATGGTCGAACACCTGCCCCGAATAGGTATGGTAGACCCCGTCATTGATATAATAACAGGGTTTGCCGTCGCGGACTGCCTTACCGACGACCTTTGCCACCAGGGTGCAGGTGTTAGCGACAAGGAACCTGCCCGGTTCGGCAAGGATCTGCATATCCTTCGGGAACAACCTCCTGATCTCGGCGTTCAGTTTTTTTGCAAGCGTCCTGATGGATCGTATCCCGGGATGATACTTGACCGGGAATCCGCCCCCGATATCGAGAATGCGTATCTTCTTTCCGATCCGGTCTTCCACCTCCTTGATAATGTTTGCCGAAATCTGGAGCGCCTGCATGTAATTCTCGAAGTTGGTACACTGGCTGCCAACGTGGAAACTCAGGCCTTCGACAACAAGGCCGTTATCGAATGCTTCGGCGATGAGGTCCACCGCTTCGCCCGGGTGTGCCCCGAATTTGGATGACAGCTCGACCATCGAGCCGGTATTGGGCACCCGGATCCTCAGCACAAGCCCGGCATGGGGAGCGTGGTCACGTATCTTGAGGATCTCGTGATGGTTGTCGAAGGTGACGAGAGGCCTGTACTTGTCAAGGGCCTCGAGCGTCTCGATCGGTTTGATGGTATTGGCGTAGATGATCTTGTCCCAGATCCATTCCTGCCGCTCTTTCTTTGGCATATCCCTGATGTTCTCATACACGATCATGAACTCGGGCATCGACGCCACGTCAAAGCTGCTGCCGATGTCAAACAAGGTTTTTACGATCTCCGGATTGGAATTGGCCTTGACGGCAAAATAGACCTGTACATCCGGCAGGTGACGCCTGAACTCGCGGTAATTTTCCCGGAGTTTTTCATGATCGATGACAAAAATAGGGGTACCGTGCTTTGCAGCAAGGTCCAGCAGGAGTTCTTTATTTATTTCCCCGATATGATGGACGGGTGTCTCCTCAGTCCCTTTTTTCTTCCGCTTCTTCTTCGTATCCAGTGCAGTTTTTGTCATTATATCATAGATTTACTGCACGAATAAGAAGTTTTTGAATTGCCAGACATCCCCGTGGTCGTAGTTGTTCTCGGGGTTCTCCTTGATATAGACAATACGGTTCTTCAGCGGGGTCCAGTCCGACGGTCCTGAATAAAATTCTCCCAGGTACGGTTTTGCGATTTCCAGCACGAACTCGTGGGGGAGATCGTCGGGAAGGCAGAATCCCTTCTTCGGGTTCCGGATCATCCACATCACGGCACTGACGATACCAAGCGCAACCTGGATCGTTGTGGCATTCTGCCCGGGTGCCAGTTTCTTGGCGTCATCGATGGCAAGGATGCTGCCGGTCCACCATGAATGGTAGGGGTGTCCCATCAGGAGAGCCCCGAGGATATCAGCGCCGGAAACGATCTCCCGGTCGCTCATGATCCGTATCTTGTGCTGGAGCACGTAATTCCGGGCGCGCAGTTCATGGAGCGAGGCGATGGTTGCATCGCAGGGCATGTAGGCATAATGCACAGTCGGGCGGTAGATAGCCTGTCCATCCTTCCAGACGGTCCAGCGGTCGGAGATGCCAAAGGCTTCCCCGTGCCGGATGACCATGCCGATGATCTCCTGGTCGGGGATCCAGGACCTGACCCAGGTATTGATTCCCATCTTCGGGAGGAAGATACCATTCTTGGGGCCCACGGGCGGGACGATCGCGTTCGGGGGGAGGGTCTTCTCGTGAGTGCCCCACCCGATCTCGGCAGGAGCGATCCCCTCCTCCCTGAGTCCCTCGACACACCAGGTCCCGACAAATTCCCCGACCTTCTTGGGAGACCGGGAGATCTGGGTATCGTGCTCGGAGCAGTGGATGACTTTGACGCCGACCTCCATGGCGAGCTGACCGAACTCTTTTTCCCTGATAAAGCGTTTGATTTTTTCAGGATCCTTTGCAAGCTTGTCAGCAATCATCTTCTGGGCGATATCCACGAGGCCCTGCTTGGCGAAATGCGAGATGAGGCCGGGATTAGCGCCGTGATCGACAACACAGGTCGTGGCATCCTTCCAGTCCCGGGTCAGCTCCATAAGCTTCATCTGGCGGTAATACAGGGTCTTCTCGTACGGGGATGCCGTCAGGATGGCAGCATCCGGATCCCACGCCTCCACCGAGGTATTCACGTACAGGACCTGGTGGTCATGGCACCACTGCACGACCTCGCAGCAGTCGATGTTCCATGCAACATCGATCAGCAGGCCGCCCGGCGAGAGGTATTCGGAGAGGATCTCGGTTAAGTTCTTCGGGGTGATCTTCTTCTTGAAGAACCGGAGTCCTCCCGCAGTCCAGGCCTTGAGGTCAGCCGACTTGTCCTTGAAGTCGATGATGGTGATATTCTCAAGGGGGATATTCACATGGCGGAGCAGGATCGGGAACATGCACTTGCAGACAGCTCCATACCCGATAATCAGAACCTTGTTCTTGAAATCCATCATACGCCTCCTCAGACATCGATCGTCTGTACCAGATACTGGGGCGTTAATTGTAATAAATGACGCCTGTGGATAGTACCAGGAGCCCGGGGAGTGAGGTGGGGGGACCTTCCCCTCATCCGGTTTTTTTGGAGGGGGTATCCTCCCTGGCCCGGGGGATTGGGTTCCTTTGACTGCAAAAAGTGTGTGGCGCGTAGTGCTCGATTATTCGTCAGCCCGACAGTGGGATCGGGCGATCGAACACTTCTATGAAATTCTTCCGTGACAGGAAGCAGTCACCATGATGTATTTATGATACCGGAGGACATACATATCAGGAGTCAGGATTATTTTAGCCGACAGGAATACGGGGTGGCAGATTTTGGCAGAGACAATGCAATCAATCGACCAGCGTGAACTGCTGATGCTTCAGCAGTACCTCAAAGAATACGGGCAGCAGGCAGAGATCTTTGTCAGCCAGCTGGAGATGCTGGAAAACGGCCGCATTGAGGCGCATGCTGCGATCGAGGCCCTTGAAGGGATGATGGCATCGGATGACGGGATTGTCCTGATGCAGATCGGCGGGGGCGCAACCGTCAGGGTGAAGATACTTGAGCCCGAGAAGGTGATGCTTGCAATCGGTGCGGAAGTCGTTGTCGAGCGCCCGAACAAGGAAGCAGTCGAGTACATTAAAGAGCGGATCATCGAGATGGAAGCCTCCCAGAAGAAGGTAGCCGAGACCCTTGATCGTCTGCGCTCCCAGATGAACGAGATCAACAAGAGGCTCGAGGCTGCATACCAGCAGTCTATGGCTGCCGGCCAGGAATAACAACGGGATATTATCTCTATGTTCGGGGGACTCAGGGAAAAGCTGCAGGCTGCCCGGAGCCGGCTGGGTTCGAGCATCCAGACCGTTATTACTGCTCCGGCAGCAGATGCCGAAAAGACCGGTGTATCGGATAAATCAGCGTCCGCTCCGGAAAAACCATCCGTTCCTCCGGCTGTTCCCGAAATCCCGGTAAAACCAACCATCGTTGACAAGTTCAAGGTCCTCCTCATCGAGCGCGAACTTATCGTCTCGGAAAAGGATGTGTCCGAGGCACTCTCTGAGCTTGAGATAACCCTGCTCGAAAGCGATGTCGCCCTCCCGGTAACGGATGCCATCATTGCGCACGTAAAAAAGGGTCTTGTCGGGAAGCACCGTAAGATCGGCGAGTCCGTGGACTCACTCGTTGTCGGGGCGCTCCGGGATGCACTGCTCGACGTGCTGGGCAGTGGTTTCGATCTGCAGGCCTATATCCGGTCCCACCCCCGGCCGGTCAAGATCCTGTTCACCGGCGTGAACGGGACCGGCAAGACAACAACCGTTGCGAAAATCGGATCGCTTTTAAAAAAACAGGGGTTCTCAGTTGTTATCGGTGCCGGTGACACGTACCGTGCCGGTGCGATCGAGCAGATCGGTGTTCATGCAGAGCGGCTCGGGATCAAGATCATCCAGCACCCGGAGGGTGGCGATCCGTCAGCGGTCCTTTTTGATACTGTTCAGTATGCCACGTCGCACAAGATCGATGTCGTCCTTGCCGATACTGCCGGCAGGTTCCATAACAAGGCAAACCTGATGAGCCAGCTCGACAAGATCAAACGTGTCATGAAACCCGATCTCATCGTCTACGTCGATGAGGCCGTTGCGGGGAATGATGCCGTGACCCGCGCAGCCGAGTTTGATAAGACCGTCGGAGCAGATGCCGTCGTCCTCACCAAGGCGGATATGGACTCGCGGGGAGGTGCTGCTATCTCCATTGCCCATACGATAGGAAAGCCGCTCATGTTCATCGGGACCGGGCAATCCTACGACGACATCGCTCCCTTTGAACCGGCAGACGTTGTCGGGGAACTGCTGGGTGATGCCTGATGCTCGACGGCCTCTCCTCATCGCTCAAAGACGCCCTCAAGAAGCTCGCCGGCAAGACGGTGATTGACCGGGCTGCCGTGGACGAGCTTGTGAAGGACCTGCAGCGTGCGCTGATATCATCTGACGTCAACGTCAAACTGGTGATGGAGTTATCAAAGGCAGTCCGAACCCGCTCGCTCGAGGAAGAACCCCCGAAGGGAATGACCGTCCGTGAACATGTGCTCCGGATCGTGTACCAGGAGCTTGTGAGGCTTGTCTGGGCATCAACCGATGTGAAACTGGAACCCCAGACGATCCTCATGGCAGGGCTGCAGGGAAGCGGCAAGACCACCACGACTGCAAAACTTGCCCGGTTTTTCCAGAAGAAGGGCATGAAGGTCGGGGTCATCTGTGCTGATACGTTCCGCCCCGGTGCCTTCGATCAGATCTCGACCCTGTGTACGAAGATCCACGTTCCGTGTTACGGCAACCCGCAGGAAAAGGACGCCCTGAAGATCACCCGCGAGGGGCTTGCATCGTTAAAAGAGCAGGAGCTGATCATCGTCGATACCCAGGGCCGGCATGCGCTGGAAGCGGACCTGATTAAGGAGATCATCGACCTCAACCTGCTGACAAAAGCAACCCACCGCTGGCTCGTGATCGATGCCGCGCTCGGCCAGCAGGCAAGCGAACAGGCACGCCGTTTCCATGAAGCCATCAATATCGACGGTGTCATCATCACGAAGATGGACGGCACGGCAAAGGGAGGTGGCGCCCTGTCGGCGGTTGCCGAGACCAAGAGCGGTATTGTGTTCATCGGCAGCGGAGAAACGATCGACGATCTCGAACGGTTCGATCCCGACGGGTTCATCTCCCGTCTTCTCGGGATGGGCGACCTCAAGGCACTGATGGAGAAGGCGAACGAGGCCATCAGGCCCGAGGACGTGAACGTGGACGCGATGATGAAGGGTAAATTCACCCTTCGCGACATGTACAAGCAGCTCGAGGCCCTGAACAAGATGGGACCCTTAAAGCAGATCATGGGGATGCTCCCGCTCGGGAACATGGAGCTGCCCGAAGGGGTCTACGACGTGACCAGCACGAAAATGGTCCGCTACCGGATCATCATGGACTCGATGACGCCAAAAGAGCTCGATGATCCGTCCCTGATCAACAGCTCCCGCATGCAGCGGATTGCCCACGGGGCCGGGGCATCTCCGGACGAGGTGCGGGAACTCCTGAAATACTACAAGATGATGCAGCGGACCCTCAAGGGTCTGCGGGGCGCAAGCGGCGGGAAGTTCAACATGCAGCGCCTGATGAAGCGCTTCTCCGGAATGCAGTAAGATGACCTTGTTTGCAATCATCGGGCACCTGGCCCGGACGGACGGGGGCTTTTCGATCAACGACATGCCGGGGAGCGGGGGACGGATGGACGTGCTCTGCCGGTGCGTGAACGCATCGCTCTTCCTGTCGCATGACCTGAGACGGGATACCGACTGCTATCTCGTCCTCTGCGGGGAGCCGGCGGGGCCAAAGACGGTAAAGTTCTCCGGAGCGGAGGTACGGTCCCTTTCTCCCGATGAGCGAAGTGCTGGAGCTCTGATAAAAAAGGTGATCGACACCCCCTGCGGGAGCGAGTTCCGCGAGGCCGCACAGGGGGTTTTTATCCGGAAAGGCGGCCTTGAGCGGCTCATGGCAGAACATACGTTTGCCGTGCTGGATGAGAACGGGACCGATATCCGGCAGGTAAAAACCCTGCCGGAAGCGTTCCTTCTTTCGGATCATCTGAATTTCACAAAAAGAGAAGAGGAGCTGATCCGCGGCTGCGCCCGGTATTCTGTGGGGCCGAAGTGCCTTCATGCCGATCATGCCATTACTGTGTTACAGAATGAACTGGACCGGAGGAACTGCGGATGGACATGAACGAACAGGTAAAAGCGATCCTGGCATATGGGGAGACCTGCGACCATTGTCTCGGGAGGTTCTTCGGGAAGCGCTCGCACGGCCTCTCGAATGACGAGCGCGGCAGGGGGCTCAGAATAGCCTCAGCCCTTGCTGAAAACCAGCCCTATAAACCCGCTGGCAGTTCATGCTGGGTCTGCGGCAACTTCTTTGACGATATCCCGCTCTGGGCTGACAGGGTAGTGGAAGCGGTAAAGGGGCTCGAGTTTTCAACATTTCTTGTCGGATGCCGCGTCCCCCCGCTGATCGCTGAGAACGAAGAGATGGTCTGGAGCGATCTCTCGCTTGCGGAACCGGAGCCGTTCAAGTCAGAAGTGAACCGGGAGGTCGGCAAGGCTGTCTCAGTTCGCATCGGCAAAAAAGCGGACGTGAAAAAGCCTGAAATTGTCGTCATTCTCGATCCTGCGTCCGGGAGTGTCGAGGTTCAGATCAATTCGGTATTTTTCTACGGGCGGTACCAGAAGTTCGAGCGGGGCATCCCCCAGACGCATTGGGACTGCCGTGCATGCAGGGGGAAGGGCTGCGAGAAATGCAACTTCACCGGCGCCCAGTACCTCGACTCGGTGGAAGAGTTGATCGGGAGACCGGTCATTGAGATGTTCGATGCCGAAAACGCCGTGCTGCACGGCGCGGGAAGGGAGGATATCGACGCCCGGATGGTCGGGACCGGGCGGCCGTTCATCCTTGAGGTCGTGGCGCCCAGGAAACGATCGGTCGACCTTGCCGCCCTCGAACAGGTGATAAACCAGGCAGCAGACGGGCGTGTTTCCGTTGCCCTGAAGCGCTGGGCGGACCGTTCGGAGGTGGAAACCCTTAAATCAAACAAAGCGCATAAAAAATACAGGATCCTGGTCGAGGTTGACGGCGAATTATCTGCGGATGAGTTCGCAAAAGCCCTGGATTCCCTAAAGGGCGTCACAATACAGCAGCGCACGCCCGAAAGGGTCGCACACCGGAGAGCCGATAAGGTCCGGGAGCGCAGAGTTCTGGATATCGGGCTCGCAGGGGAGCAGGACGGCAGATTTGTTGTCGAAGTCCTCGGCGAAGCCGGCCTCTACATCAAGGAGCTCGTATCCGGTGACTCGGGCAGAACCACCCCCAGTCTTGCCGAGATCCTGAAGAGAAAGGCGCTCGTCACCAGCCTCGACGTCACGCAGGTGGAAGGAGCAAAGGAGGGAGAATAAGAATGGCACATCACAATGGTCCAAGAAAGAAGACACGGTACAAGTTCAAGAAAGAATTGAGAAAGCGGGGACTTCCCCCCGTCACCTCCGTCATCCAGCGGTTCGAGATCGGCGACCGGGTCCACGTTGTCGTGGAACCCAGTATCCAGAAGGGCATGCCGCACCGCCGCTTCCACGGGAAGACCGGTACCGTCATCGGCCAGCGCGGCCGGGCATGGATGCTCGCTATCCGCGACGGTGACGCCGACAAGGTCGTCATTGCAAGACCACAACATCTAAAAGCACAAAAGTAAATTCTCTGTCAGGTGATTGGCATGAAGGTAAAGGGTATCATTAGCGAAGAGAAGGTTACGCTCCCGGAGCTGCGCAGTGTCCTGGCCGGTCTTGAAGCGGAAAGGATCGCTGCCGAGAAAGAATCGTCATACGAGTTCCGGCGCAGCACCGAGCATGCCAATCAGCTTGCAAAAACCACTCCGGAAAAGGCAAAAGAACTTGTCGAAGCGCTCGTGCAGATGGAGAAGATGAAGCCCGAGATCGCGTACCGCATCGCCAACATCATGCCAAAGACCCGCGACGAGGTACGTGCCATCTTTGCCAAGGAGCGTTTTACGCTCACACCCGAAGAGATCGACAAGATCATCGAGATGGTTACGACACACTTCTGAGGTGTGGCATGAAGGCCGAGAAAAAAGAGGTTAACGCAATAGTACTGGATGTGCTCATGAAGGGGCATGCCGAGGATCCCCGCCCGGCATTCAAACGGGAGCCGGTGGTCCAGGCCATGGGTATTGAACAGTTCAAGCTCCTCGAGCTCGTCCCGAAATCCACGGCAGCGCTTGATCTCCACGAGAAGGTGTATATCGGCGATGCCGAGCGGGATAAGATCGAACGGGTCAAGCGCCGGATAAGCTACCCGGAGCTGACACACACGGCCCAGGGAGAGCTGCCCTTTGTTATCGAGGAAGTTATCAGGAGCCGTGAGCAGGATTTTGTCACCTTCTTCAACAAGGCCATATCCATCACGCCCAAGCTTCACATGCTCCACCTCCTTCCGGGCATCGGCAAGAAACTGATGTGGGAGATCCTTGAGCAGCGGAATAAAAAACCGTTCGAAAGCTTTGCGGATATCTCAGCCAGGATCAAGTCCATCCCTCACCCGGAGAAGATGATCCAGGCACGTATCCTCGAGGAACTCCAGGACAAGGACGTCAAGTACCACCTCTTCACCACGCGATGAAAGCGTACCACGACCAGCACTTCCTCACCGACCAGAACGCGGTCAACCGTATCGCGGATCTTGAGGATGTCCGGGGCAGGCGGGTGCTCGAGATCGGGCCGGGTAACGGGGCGCTCACCCGCGCCCTGCTGGACCGGGGTGCTTTCGTTCATGCCATCGAGCTTGACGGTATCCTGTGCGAACAGCTGGGGGAGATTTTTTCCGATGAGATCGCCGGTGGCCGGCTCACAGTGCAGCATGGCGATGCCACGAAGTGCCCCTACCCCCCTTTCGAAATCACGGTCTCGAACCTCCCGTATTCTGCATCATCGAAGATCACATTCCGGCTGCTTGACGCCGGTTTTTCCGTTGCGGTCCTGATGTACCAGAGCGAATTTGCCGAACGGATGGTCGCAAAGGCCGGCACCAAGGACTGCGGGCGCCTCTCCATCATGGTCCAGACCTATGCAGCGGTCCAGACCTGCTTCCGCCTGCCTCCCCAGTGCTTTACGCCAAAACCGCAGGTGCATTCGACGGTGGTAAAGATATTCCCCCGCGAACCGATCTTCCCCATCAATGACCGGCGCCTGTACGCGGACGTGGTACGGGCGCTCTTCTCCCACCGGCGGAAGACGGTCAGGAACTGCCTGAAAGGATCGGTGGGCAGTATGCTCTCGCCGGTCTGGGTGGAGCGGGCAATCGCTGCCCTGCCAGGCGAGATCCTGACAAGCAGGCCGGAGGCGCTCTATCTCGAGGATTTCGCAACGATCGCAAATATTCCGTGAACAGGGCAGGACACCTGTCTCCGGAATGATTTTTCCCTTTCACGGTCTTCTTACCTCATATCGTACTCAGGAGGTGCCCCGGTGAGATGGAAAGGCTGGGAAAAGGTCCCGCTCACGATAACCGATCCGGCAGATCCCGGGAAGATCCGGACTGTTGATGCAACAGCCCCGCTCATCGTTTCTGCCAGCCGCTCAACGGATATCCCGGCCTTCTACGGGGAGTGGTTCCTGTCGCGTCTCCGGGCGGGGTACGTGCGGTGGAAGAGCCCGTTCGGGGGAAATCCTGTCTACGTCACCTTTGAGAAGACCCGGGTCTTCGTCTTCTGGTCCAAGAACCCCTTACCGTTCCTGCCCTGTCTCGATGCGCTCGACCGTATGGGATATCACTATTATTTCCTGTATACCCTGAACGATTACGTGGAGGAAGGCCTCGAACCGGGTGTTCCTCCTGTCGATGAACGAATCGATACCTTCATCCGGCTCTCCCGTCGCGTTGGCAGGGGCAGGATTGTCTGGCGGTTCGATCCCCTCGTCCTGTCGGACCGGATACGCGTCAGCGACCTGCTGGAGAAGATCCACACTATCGGCGACCGCATCGCCCCCTTCACCCGCCGGCTCATCTTCAGCTTCGTGGATATCGAAAAGTACGGGAAGGTACAGCGTAACCTGCATGCGGCAGGAATCACCGGTGCCCGCGAATTCTCGGATGGCGAGGTGGAGGAGTTCTGTTCCGGCCTTACTTCCCTCAACCGGCGATGGGATCTTGATATAACGGCCTGTGCGGAAGGCAGGGATCTCTCCCGGTTCGACATCGGCAGGGGGCAGTGCATCAGCAGTGACCTGATGAGACGGGAGTTCAGCGATGACCGGCTCCTCATGGATTTCCTGTATTCTGGCGGTCAGCAGACACCCGGCGGTGCGCCTGCAGGGAGCGATCCTTTCCGCCGGCTGAAGGACCCGGGCCAGCGGAACACCTGCCGGTGTATCGTGTCGAAGGATATCGGGCAGTATTCCACCTGCATGCATCTCTGCTCGTACTGCTATGCCAACACCTCGCAGGAGGCCGCCCGGAGGAAATACACCGAATACTGCCGGGACCGGGATCGCGGGATCTTCCACGATGCGATCACACGGTAACCTCATTTTTCCGGGATCGGGTGGCTCACCAGGATAAAATCCTGTTTTTTCATCAGTACGGGCTCATGGCTGGCTTTATTCCTGATACTACGGCATAACAGGTTTCCATTTGCTGAAAAAAAGGGAATTTTCTGTCAGTTTCTTATTATAAACTGCCGGCAGGTTTATGTAACGCAGTATTCCCGGAGTGCCGGAAAGAGGGAATATTCTCTGACGGTGTAACCACGCGGGAAATCGCTTTTTTGTCCTGCCGTCCTATGGTATCCTGAATATGAAGTACGATCCCTCACAGGTCTATTCGCCGGAAGCGGATACTGTCCTCCTCCTCGAGGCAGCCCGGGCAGAAGCAGGACCCTGCGACCGTGTCCTCGAGATGGGAACAGGTTCGGGGCTGATCGCCCGCGAGATCGCGAAGATCGCCCGCGTTGTCGCGGTTGACATCAACCCCCATGCTGTCATCGCTGCCCGTGATGCCGGCACCGATGTAATCCTGACGGATCTCCTTGCAGGCATCCGGGGGCCGTTCGACCTTGTCCTGTTCAATCCCCCGTACCTGCCGACCCGGCCGGAGGAGCGGATCGATGACTGGCTCGAGTACGCCCTTGACGGCGGGGAGAGCGGTCGCAGCGTTATAGAACGGTTTGCAGGGGACGTCGGAGCGGTCCTTGCGCCGGGAGGGAGGATCCTGCTCCTGATATCGTCGCTCACGGGCCTTGCCGAAGTCAGGGATCTCTTCTGCCGGGCAGGCTATACTGTCAGCATTGTGCGCCAGCAGCCGGTTGAGGGAGAATTGCTGTATGTCCTGAAGATGCACCGCTGAACAAAAGATCGTACAGGCCTGTTTCAGACGATCAGGCGCCGCCTCATCAGGTTGATGGCTACAATACAGCAGAGGACCGTGACTGCAGTAATCCAGGAAAGGTGCAGGATTGCGACCGGCGTAACGGCTGCCTGCGTCAGCATCCTCATGACCGCGACGAGGTGGGTAAGCGGCAGCAGCGCAAGCGCAAAGTACTGGAGGGCGACCGGCAGGATTGTGAGCGGGAAGAAGGTTCCCGAAAACAGCGTCATGGGCGTGATAAAGAGGAAAGCGGGATAGTTCAGGGTATCGATCCCGGGAGTGACGGCGGTAAAGCACATCGCGATGCCGGCAAACATCAGCCCGCCGAGGAATGCGAGCGGGATGGCGAGGAGC
>Ga0302253_1001651_pt1 | contig 12771 bp, 8 predicted proteins | sample AAG_RA_Trp_MG_FD_193537 | JGI IMG/M metagenome (GOLD analysis project Ga0302253, IMG submission 193537) | Enriched activated sludge microbial communities from anaerobic digester in WTTP, New Holstein, Wisconsin, United States - AAG_RA_Trp | ecosystem: Engineered > Bioreactor > Anaerobic >... | reverse complement strand
GTTGGTCGCAGTAACGGTCGCAATGCTGTCGATGCGCGAACTGGATCTGCTGAGCACCGGAGACGATATTGCGGCGAGTCGCGGTGTGAACGTCGAACGCATCCGGCATATTCTCTTCTTCGCCACATCGCTGATGGTCGGGGCAGTCGTGGCCGCTTGCGGGCCCATTGGGTTCGTGGGATTGATGGTGCCTCACATCTGCCGGTTGCTGGTCGGCCCGGGACATGTCAGACTGGCACCTTCAGTCATCCTGACCGGAGCGGTCTTTCTGCCGGTCTGCGATCTGCTGGCTCGGACGCTGGCAGCACCCGCCGAGATCCCTGTCGGGGTCATCACTGCGTTGCTCGGGGGACCTTTTTTCCTGTGGCTACTCATGCGTGATAGAGAGTAAGGACTGTAAAGGACGATGGCTACTCGTGCGCTACAGATCGTAAGGACTGTAAAGGACGATGGCTACTCGTGCGCTACAGATCGTAAGGACTGTAAAGGACGAATCGCGATTCGTCCTTACGTCCTTACGTCCTTACGTCCTTACGTCCTTACGTCCTTACGTCCTCATGATCCCATGTTGATGATACCATCTGCCACTGCCTGCACATGCACCGCGGCGGGACCGGGCAGCGGACACTTCGTTTCACAGATCCCGCACCCGATGCACAGCTCCGGCACGATATATGGTTGCTTGACAAGCCCATCCTGTCCGGGAACTGCTACTTCATGAAATTTGATCGCCTTATCCGGTGTCGGGCAGTGTTCCTCACAGACGATGCATGGTGTGCCGAGCGCGTGCGGGAGACATCGATTCTTGTCGAACCATGCCAGACCGATCACCGTGCGGTGTTTTTCTTCCTGAGTCAGTGACCGGATCGCACCGGTCGGGCAGACCTGTCCGCAGAGCGTGCAGTTGAACTCGCAGTAACCGGCCCGCGGTAGCAGGACCGGCGTGAAGAGACCCTCGGGACCGGCCTGCAGAAGAGCAGGATGCAGGGCATTGCCGGGACACACCTTCATGCATTCCCCGCACCGCACGCACCTCGCGAGAAAGTCTGCTTCCGGAAGCGCACCGGGGGGACGGATCCGACCGGGCAGAATCGCTCCGGCAGGCGCTCGGATCGCGATCAGCCCCGGCGCGACCAACCCGGTCAGAGCCGCTCCTATCAACGCCCGGCGCGGGACATCGACCACCGCATGACGCTCGTGGGGTTTCCGGAAACTAAACCGGACGAAGTCACGGGGACAGACATCGAGGCAGTCCATGCATAGAACGCAAGCTTCGCTTGATACCGCCCGGCGTTCGTCGATCGCCCCTGTCCGGCAGACCGACCGGCATGCATCGCACGCACCACACGCCCCACCTCCGGAACCCCTCAACAGCGAAAACCGGGATAGAAGCGAGAACAGCGCGCCCGCCGGACAGATCATCCGGCACCAGTACCGCCGGCCGAATCGTTCGAGGATGAAGACCAAAACCAACAGGACAGTGGAAGTGAACGCGAGTGCGAAGTAGACCTGTCGGAACGGTAGAACCGTGTCCCTGAGTATGCGGTAGAGGGGTTCGGTCCAGACGGTGATCCAGGACGGGGCATGGAGATAGAGCACGGTAAAGAGGGAGGTCATGGAGCGATGGAAGAACGGGTCGATACCGAGCGTCAGACCGCGCACCAGGATTGAGAAGGGATTCAGAATACCCGTCAGGTTCATGCCGAAGAGCGAGGCGGCGAGCAGGCCCGCAAGGATCAGGTAACCCGGAATTCCCTGCATCGGAACCACCCCGGACGACTTTCGCCGGAATAGACGGTGGAACAGATCGAGCAGCGTGCCGAGTGGACAGAGCCAGCCGCAGAAGAACCGGCCCAGAACGATCGTCGCGACGGTGATCACGACCGCAGGGAACATCATCGGAATCCAGACCCGGGACGCGAGCATGGCGCTGAGGGCGGATAGCGGATCGAGCCGGAAGAGCCAATTGACGGCAGCGGATAGGGTATCGGTGCCATTATAGTCGGTCAGGCGGAAGAGAACGAGAAACAGAAGGAGTGCCACTGTTTGCACACCCGCGCGCAGCCATCCGAGTTTCCGGCGTGGTCGCTTTGCCATGATCAGGCGGGTTATGCCCGGACGATCCGGATCTTGTTGAGATCCATTTCACCCAGACCGAGCTGATAGCCAGCAACAGTCGAGCCGATGTCCTCGGGTTTCATGCCGAACAGCGTCGTCGCATAAGAGTCTGCTGCCACAATGTCGCGCGACGCTATGACGGTGTTTTTCACGCGCACATCATCGAGACTGCCGCCCTGAGGCCCATTGTCGATCAGAATCCGCGTGGCATCGATGATGGTCAGTTCGGGCCGGAGCACGTAATTCAGGTCGGCCAGGCGCTGTCCGATCGAAAAATGGATCTGTCCACGATTACCTCCGATGACGCCCATGCAATTTTTCATCCCGAGCGTCAGTTTCGAGATACCGTGGTTCTTGGCGATCGGTACATTGATGTAACAATCCGCGTCGATCGCATCCTTATAGAAATCCCACTTACTGATCGACTTGCCTTTCTCGATCGCCATCGGCACAAACTTGCGCCGGTCGATGAACTCGCAGCGGACTTTCGAATCCCCGATCGACTCGACGGCCTTCTGAATCCCGCTGTTGACATAGCAGCGCCGTTCTTCGTTACAGGTGTAATCGAATACATGAACCTGCGATGCGCCGGCTGCGAGTGCAAGTTTGATGATCGACGTCACGATATCGGGATGCGTGGTCGCCGCCTGATCCGGATTGCGATCCCAACCGATGTTGGGTTTGACGACGACGCGGTGGCCCGGTTTGACGAAACCGGAAATTCCTCCGAGCGCATCGATGACGCGCGTCGTGAGTGCTCCGTAATCGGTGCCTTCGGTCACCGCAAGCGTCGATGAAGGCGCGTCCGCCGCCCGAACCATCGGAACGATTTTCAACAGCGGTGCCAGCCCGGCACCCGCTCCTGCCACCATCGCACTCTTCAGGAAGGTCCGTCTGTCCATACTCGATTCTCCTCATCCGGTTTACTGATTGGCCAGAATGCCACCCACGGCATCCATCCATCGGACATATTGTACTGAAAACCGTGCGGAAATTCCTAATCGGTCGGCTCGGACGGCTCACTCGGAGGCGGCATGACTCGGACGATGCAGAATGGCACACCCTCCCGTTCGATCCGCACGATCTCCTCACCCCCGGGAAACTGTTCGTGCTGATTCCACATCAGAATCGACAGATAACAGTCGGCAATCGCGGGGTCCAGCACGCGGCGGAAGTGTTTCGGGAACCAGTACTCCGCACACGCGGCCGGTTGTGACAGCAGAACTCGGACAGGCTCTCCCGGAGTGCGGCTCACATGGCCGTTCGCGATGACCCTGGCGAGTTTCTCAACACCTTCCTTCATCGACACACCCCAGTATTCCATGTCGCGATTGCGGACAGCCGCCGCCGGAAGGCTTCCGGACAGCCGGTTGAAAAACGTGTATTCGTAAGGGTGCAGCTCGATCATCGCAGCAATGGGAGGGGTTGCCACACCGATCAGCACAGTGAGCGTCACCAGTCTGCGGAATCGGTTCGGCACCGAACGACGGATCAGATCCGTTAGGGTGATCGCGATCGATATCATGAGCGGGGGCAGGATGAACAGATGGTGACGGATCGCGTTGTATAGTCTGGGATGGGTGACGACAGTCAGCATAAAGGGAAGACTCCAGGCGAGAAGAATGACGATATATCCGGGCGATCGGAGATGCATGGTTGTGCGGAGTCGAAGCGTCAGGAGGATATGAACGAGAGCCACGGCGACGAGCAGCAAATGCAGGGTGGGCAGTTGCTCAGACAGGTACACTGGCAACCGCCACCGCCAGGGATCTCCGTTGGGGAAATGCGAGAAAAAGCGGATGGCTTGAAGGGGCCGGAGAACCGGATTGGCTTGCGCCCAGGGCCAGACAGCGATCATGATCGACCACCCCGCGATCAGCGAACCGGCCAAATGCATGGTCAATCGGCGGCTCCACCAGCGGAATCCCTCGACGGTCGATGCGCCAAGGGCCACTCTCAGGCGAAGCATCAGACCGGCCACGAGCAGAAAGAGCAGGAATGCACCCGGGGCTCGGATTCCGGCGCAGCAACCGAATGCAATGCCGAATCCCCAGACGGATCGCGGTGAAACAGGATCCAGGGATAGAATGTCAATCAGAAACTTCAGGGCCAGGACATACATCGCAGCAAACGGAATATCCTTCGGGTTGATGAACATGTGCCCGAAGAACATCGGGGTTGTGGTGAGCATTATCGCAGCAAGGATTCCGGCGGCAGCACCGCCAAAACGTCCTGCCGCGGAGGCACACGCCCAGATACCGATGATCCCGAAGAACGCCGAAGTCAGGTTCCGCAGTTCATAGGAATGCTCGGGATCCATCCTCGAAAATGCTTCGGCGATCAGATCGAAAAACGCACCGTAATAATTGACATATCCCAGCGATTCCGGTGACTGTTCGAGCAAGGTGCGATCCGCGAGACCGGATCGGTAGTAACTGATGACCCGCCCGGCGTATTGCGCCTGTACCGGAGCATCCCAGCACATTCCGAAATCCCTATGAATGAAGATCGCAAGGATCGTCAGACAGGCGAGGAGAAAGGGAAGGATGTACCGAAAGATGCCGGAATCGGTCTGCATGAAGCGAGCATATCACCTGTCGATAGTTTTATGCCAGTAAATCCGATATCTTACTATGCTTCCTGCATGAATGGATAGCGATAATCCTTGGGCGGACAGAACGACTCCTTGATCGCCCGGGGGCTCGTCCAGCGCAGCAGGTTGAGGTGCGACCCGGCTTTATCGTTGGTGCCGCTGCCGCGAGCGCCTCCGAATGGTTGCTGACCGACGACCGCACCGGTCGGTTTGTCGTTGATGTAGAAATTTCCTGCGCAGTGTCTCAGGGAGGAAGCCGCATGGGCGATCACTTTCCTGTCCGTTGCGAAAATGGCTCCGGTCAGCGCATAGGGGGATGTTGCGTCGCATAATCCGAGTGTCTCGTCGAATGCCTCATCCGGGTAGGGATGGACTGTCAGAACCGGCGAGAAAATCTCTTCCTGCATGGTCACGAAGCGCGGATTGGAGGTTTCGATGACGGTCGGGCGAATGAACCAGCCTGTTTCGCTGTCACCGGTTCCGCCAGTGAGAACGAAGGATTCGGTCGATGCTGTGGTCAATTCGAAGTACTGCATCGTGGTTTCATAGCTTTTCCGATCGATGACGGCACCCATGAAGTTCCGGAAATCCCGGACATCACCGACCCGGATCGTATCGATCTCATCGACCATCCGGTCACGGATTGCGGGCCAGAGCGATTTCGGCACGTACATGCGTGAAGCCGCCGAGCATTTTTGGCCTTGATACTCAAAGGCTCCGCGAATCGCGGCAGTGGCCACCTCATCCGGATCAGCCGAAGCATGTACGAAGATGAAGTCTTTGCCGCCGGTTTCGCCGACAACTTTGGGATAGGAACGATACTGGACGATGTTATCGGCGATCCGACGCCACATGCTTCCGAATACGGCAGTTGAGCCGGTGAAGTGGAGACCGGCGAGATCGACCGAGTCGATGGCGGGATTTCCGATACGGTTTCCGGATCCCGGGAGGAAATTGATGACACCGTCAGGAAGGCCGGCTTCCTTGAGGATTTTCATGATGTAATAGTTTGACAGAAGCGATGTCGATGCCGGTTTCCAGAGCACGACATTGCCCATGATGGCCGGGGAGAGCGGCAGGTTGCCGGCGATGGCGGTGAAGTTGAACGGCGTCACCGCGAACACGAATCCCTCCAGCGGACGGTATTCGATGCGATTCCAGACGCCTTTTGTGTTGTGAACCTGTTGCGTGCGGTAAATTTCCTGAAGGTAGTGCGCATTGAAGCGATAGAAATCGATCAGTTCGCATACCGCGTCGATTTCGGATTGGTGGGCGGTTTTCGACTGACCCAGCATGGTTGCGGCATTGATCAAGAAGCGGTAGCGATCCGAGAGCATTTCGGCCATTTTAAGAAAGATGGCTGCGCGGTCGTACCACGACATGCTTTCCCAGTCGGCTTTCGCTTTCAATGAGGCCTCGACGGCCATCCGCACTTCGGTTTCTCCACCAAGGTGACACACGGCAAGGCGATGCCCGTGTTCATGCGGACAGGTCACATCGATTGTTCGGCCGGTTCGGACTTCTTTGCCTCCGATGATGAGGGGAATCTCGATTTCGGTCGTATACTGCCGCTCGATTTCCTGTTTGAGGAGTTCACGCTCGCGAGAGCCCGGTGCGTATGCCAGGACGGGTTCGTTTTCCGGACGCGGAAGTGTATAGATTGCATTATCCATAACGGCAGGACTCCTTTCCAAATACGGGAGGCAAGACTCTTTCGGGTCATACCCTATCGGCTCGGCATCCATACCGGACTGGCTCCAGGACACCGGGCTCGGAGATTGTCGCCGATGAAGTTAATAGGCTCCGCGGCAAAAATCAAACCCTTCATACGATGATTCGGTTTCAGAATCGGCATCGGAGTCGAGCGCGGTGATGCTGTCGATTCGGGGAAAGACTCGACAGAATACGATGTACAAAGAAAACCGCCCGGGGAGGGATGGGAGGAAAACCATCGTGTCGGGCGGTTGGAGAAAGGCTCTGCAGCCTATAGCGCTTTAACGGCTTTGATCACCGCATTGTAATCCGGTTCGTGGGTCATTTCTCTGACCAACTGGGAATAACGGAGAATCCCCTTGTTATCGACCACAAAAATGGCACGGGCCAGCAATCGCAGTTCCTTGATAAGAACTCCGTATGCGTTTCCGAATGATGCGTCCCGATGATCCGACAGAGTCACGACACGGTCGATACCTGCCGCGCCACACCAACGGCCCTGGGCGAATGGAAGATCCATACTGATCGTCAGAATGACTGTATCGGGGCCGAGACCTGCTGCTTCTTGGTTGAAGCGTCGCGTTTCGGTGTCGCACACGCCGGTGTCCAGTGAGGGAACAGCCGAAATAAGTATGGTTTTTCCGGCATAATCCGACAGGTGAACGGGGGTGAGGTTGTTCGCGAGAACGGTGAAGTCGGGAGCAGGTTGACCAATATTGAGTTCCGGTCCGAGAAGCGTCAAAGGGTTGCCCTGGAATGTCGTGTGACGTGTATTTGCCATGAATCTATCCTCCATCTTCCGTTTGAGTGTTCCACCCGTTGGATGTTTCCAATACCGGGATCGCTTATCAGACGATCGATCGGGCACGAGGTTACATTTTCGGGTGACTTTTTCCACCGGAAGGGCTAAATATGGGCATTGTGCGACAAACGACATGTCGCGCTCTTTTTTTCCCAGGAGCCACGGTATGAATCAATCTCGGATAATCGAACACCCGATCCTGCCGATCGAGGACAGGCCGGAGATAACGTTCTACTGGAATCGTTCACCCATCCGCGCGAAGCAGGGTGAGATGATCGCGTCGGCGCTGATTGCGAACGGTGTCCATATCTTCAGTCGCCACCACAGGGACGGCTCGGCCCAGGGCATCTTCTGCGCCAATGGACAATGCTCGAAATGCATGGTCATCGCCAACGGCATCCCGGTCAAATCCTGCATGACACCGGTCCGGCCCAACATGATCGTCGAAACTGCCGACGGACTTCCTGAAATGCCCGCTTCGGTTCCTCCGGTCGAAATCGGCGACGTCGAGCATGTGGAGACCGACGTGCTGATCATCGGAGGCGGTCCTGCGGGGTTGAGCGCGGCGATCGAACTGGGACGGCACAACATCCGGACGCTGATCATTGACGACAAGCACAAACTCGGAGGCAAGCTCGTCCTGCAGACCCACAAATTCTTCGGTTCGGTCGAAGACTCGTATGCCGGCACGCGCGGGATCGAAATCGGGGACCAGTTAGCGCAAACGGTCGACAAGGACCCGAACATCACGGTCTGGCTCGACAGCACGACTCTTTTCGTGTTCAAGGACAAAAAGGTCGGCGTGCTGCGGAGCGGCGTCTACTCGCTCATCACGCCAAAAATCATTCTCAATGCAGCCGGTGCACGCGAAAAGTTTCTCCGGTTCCCCGGCAATACGCTCACCGGTATTTATGGTGCCGGCGCATTCCAGACGCTCGTCAACCGCGATCTCGTGCGCTCCTCGAACCGCCTCTTCATCATTGGCGGCGGGAATGTCGGTCTGATTGCGGGCTATCATGCGCTGCAGGCCGGAATCGATGTCGTGGGGCTCGCGGAAGCGATGCCGCATTGTGGCGGGTACAAGGTCCACGCCGACAAACTCAAACGCTTCGGCGTCCCGATCTACACATCCCATTCCATTCTGTCCGCCAACGGCAGAGACGAAGTCGAATCCATCACGATCTCGCGGATCGACTCGTCCTTCCAGCCGATTCCGGGAACCGAGAAAACGTTCCTGTGCGACACCATTCTGATTGCCGTCGGACTCGAGTCGATCGATGAGTTCACCGGTGAGGCGAAGACTGCGGGCATTTCTGTTTTTTCGGCTGGCGATGCATCCGAGATCGCCGAAGCATCCTCAGCGATGTTCAACGGCAAGATCGCGGGGCTCGATGTCGCCAAAGCGCTCGGTGCTCCGATATCGGAAATCCCCAAAGCCTGGTACGACAAAGCCTCGATTCTGAAATCGCATCCTGGCGCGATCGTGACGCAGAACGTGCACCCGGCTGAAACCGGTGTTTTCCCGGTGATTCATTGCATCCAGGAAATCCCCTGCAATCCGTGCTCGACCGTCTGCCCGACCGACTCGATCCATCTCAAAGGCGATCCGATCATGGGTATCCCGGAGTATGAAGGGAAATGCACGGGTTGCGGGCAATGTGTGTCGATCTGCCCGGGGCTCGCGATCACTCTCGTGGATTTCCGCAAGGATCCCGAGAACCCGACGGTGACGATTCCTTACGAGATCATGAACAAGAAAATAGCCAAAGGCGACCGCGTTCCTGCCGTCGATATCGACGGGAACGCACTTGGTGATCTCGACGTCATCCAGGTTCAGGATCTCAGGAAGAGCCGGATGCAGTTGATCCGCGTTCGTACTCCCAAGGCGATCGCCAAAAAGGTAGTCTCATTCCGCGTGCAATCGGAGGAGGTGAGTCGACCCGTTGAGAAACCGGTCATTCCGGTGATCCAGCCCGACGATGCGATGGTGTGTCTGTGCGAGCGGGTCACGGCGGGGGAAGTGCGTGCTCTGGTCAAGAAGGGTGTTCACGATATCAATATGATCAAGGCGATCACCCGCGCCGGCATGGGACCATGTGGAAGCAAGAACTGCGACAACATGATCCGCCAGATTTTCAGACAGGAGGGGGTTCCGACACGTGACATCGTGAGCGGAACACGCCGGCCCATCTTCGTCGAAGTCCCTCTGGGGAAGTTCGCCGGTAAGGACGAAGGAGGCTCTCATGAATAAAGCATATGATGTCATCATCATCGGTGCCGGTTCGGTTGGTGTACCCACTGCGATGGCGCTCGCGGAACAGAAACAACGCGTCCTGGTCATCGATTCCATGCCGTCCCCCGGCCAGAAAAACAACAAGAAGGCGATCGGCGGGATCCGTGCCACGCATTCCGATTTCGGCAAGATCCGCGTCTGCCAGCGCAGCATCGGCATTTTTTCAACCTGGAAGGAACAGCACGGGGACGATATCGGTTGGTTGCAGAATGGATACAGTTATCCGGCCTACAACCCGGACGACGAAAAAAAACTGAAGGATCTCATGAATGTCCAACATTCATTCGGCCTGAATATCCGGTGGGTGTCACCGGATGAGTATTCGGAACTCGTGCCGGGGATCTCACGCGATGCACTCCGTGGCTCCACCTACTCACCCGAAGACGGCAGTGCTTCGCCCCTGCTCGCCATGAGCGCCTTTTATTTCCGCAGCCGTGCGCTCGGTGCGGAGTACCGGTTCGACGAACAGGTAAAATCCATCACGGTTACAAATGGAAAAGTGACACGGGTCAATACGGATCGAGGTTCGTACGACTGCGGACAGGTGATCAATGCTGCGGGAAACTATGCCCGAAATATCGGAGAGATGGTTGGCGAAAGTACTCCGGTGACACCGGATAACCATGAAGGCGCGATCACAGAGCCAGTCAAGCGATTTTTCGGTCCGATGGTCGTAGACATGCGCCCATCCGCTGATTCAGCCAACTACTATTTTTACCAGAACAACGAGGGCCAGGTGGTGTTCTGCATCACGCCGGCGCCCCCTCAACTGGGCATCGATGATGATTCGACGTCCTGGTTTTTTCCGAAAGTCGCGCAGAGGATGGTGCAACTTTATCCGAGACTGGCGGTGTTGAAGATCAGACGCTCCTGGCGCGGACAGTATCCGAACACTCCGGACGGGTTTCCGCTGGTCGGGCGATCGAGAAACATCCCCAATTTCATCCAGGCTTCCGGCATGTGCGGCCAGGGCTTCATGCTCGGACCCGGTCTCGGGGAACTCCTCACACGCATTGCACTGGAATCATTAAACGAGGATGATCATCGCATTTTAAAGAGTTTCGACCCGTATCGTGAATTCGGAAACGTCGAGGTGTTCAAGTAAAGACAGACTCAGACACGGCCTATTCCGCGGTCAGATCGAGACTGTAGATCGGAAATGCGGGATGGTCGCGCTCGATCGTGAACCCCGCCCTCTGGAAGACGGTTTCCGGTCCGGTCCAGATATCACTGTCCGGGAGATCCTCACCGGAACGCGGAAACGCCTGGATTCGCCGAACTTGTTGCTTTTTCAATTCCTTCAGTATCAGATCCAGAAACGAGTGCGCCAGACCGTGCTTCCGGAATGACGGGATGATGAACATGCACGTGATCGCCCATATGTCGGGATCCTGTTCGAGTTTGTAATTGCGGCATAACTTGCTGAATTGATCCCGGGGCGCGCATTGGCACCAGCCCGCAGGCTGATTGTCGGCATACAGGATGAACCCATCATAGAGGCCCGAATCCAGCATGGATTCGCGCATCGCCCGATTTTCATCCGCCGAACGGTCACCCCAGCCGTCCCAGTCCGGCAACCACCATGCAATGCAGAAGCACCAGCCCGCACCGTGGTCGTTGCTGTGAACAACAAAAAAATCGTCCCGAGTCGATGCACTGAGCGGCAATACTGTGAGATGCATATCCCTGTCCTCCGCGTCTCGATCAGTCTGATGATCGAAAACGATAGCAAAGCGGACGATCATTTTCAAACCCGAGATTAACCATGAAAAAAAGGCGCCCGGAGGCGCCTTTGAACACACAGGTCGAAAAGATGATCAGTTGGTCAGGAAATTCAGAGCCGCATTCATCACCGAGGAACGCGCAGCAGCCGTGTTGATCCCTTCAAAGCCGAAACTCAGATAGACCAGTTTGTGTGTGCCCGCGTAGGACACACCGCCGATCGCACCACCGGTATAGGTGAAGATCGAGGTCGATTCGTTGGCAGCCGTGATACTGGAGGGATAATTCTGGTTGTTCGCGCCGCCGGTTCCCGAAATCGTCACGGAGATACCGCCCATCACACCGCCGCTGACACCCGTCAGAGCCGTGATGTTGGTGTCATCGCTGACGTAGGATGCATGGAGATAGTCGAAGTAAAAAGTATTGGTCCGGAGCTGATACCCGATGTCCTGACCGGTGATGAAGAGTTTTCCGCCGCCGTTGAGATAGGTGGTCAGATTCGAGATATCGGTCGCGGTCAGTGTCGTCGTGTAATCGTCCCCGCAGAACCAGACCACTGCGTTGTAGCCGGCCATCTGCGCCGCGGTAGGACCATTGGTCGATACCGTGAACACCGTGTAGGTGTATCCGGCCGGAATCGCCGCGGTGTAGTAGCTCTCGTAGGTCTTTGCCTTGTCGTCATCGACGATCAGAACGGTCTTCGATCCGGTCGGAACGGGAGTCGGTGTACGTGTCGGAGTCGCGGTCGGAGGCGCCGGCGTGTTGGTCGGACCAGCAGTACCGCCCAGGTAGTTCAGAACGGCATTCATGACGTCCTTCCGAGCCGTCGCACTATTGATCGCCTCGAATCCGAAGCTGAAGTAGACCATTTTAAATGCGCCGCTGTAGCAAATACCGCCCGCGCCGTTGCCCGTGCCGCCGTAGGTGTAGCAAACCGTTCCGCCGTTGTTGTTCATGCCGGACGGATAGGTCTGATTATTCGCGCCGCCGGTGCCGGAAATCGTGACGTTCAGGGATGCGAGGAAATCGGCGCCGGTCATGGTGTAGTTGTCGGTGTCATCTTTGAGATAGCTGGCTTTGAGATAATTGCCGTAAAAATTGCCCGAATCGCTGCGGATGTCGTATCCGATGTCCTGACCGGTCAGGAAGAGTCGTCCGCCGCCGTTGAGATACGTTGTGAGATTGGTCTGATCGGAGGCTGAAAGGGTTGAATCGTAATCCGCGCCAGTGAACCAGATGACGGCTGTATAGTTGTTCATGGTGGCGACCGATGGTGAGGTCGTCACGATGTCATAAGCTTTGCCGTTGGCGGTCAGAGCGGCGGTGTAATACGTTTCGAGCGTACCGCCTTCATCGTCGTCGACCAGAAGCACTTTGCCGGTGACAACCGGTGTGCTCGTGGGCGGGACGGGGGTGCTGGTCGGAGCGGCCGGCGTATTGGTCGGGGTCCGGGTGGGCGTCCGGGTTGGAGTATTGGTGGGGGCCACTGTGCTGGTCGGCGGGATCGGCGGTGTACTGGTCGGCGGAACA
>Ga0302253_1001649_pt1 | contig 12784 bp, 13 predicted proteins | sample AAG_RA_Trp_MG_FD_193537 | JGI IMG/M metagenome (GOLD analysis project Ga0302253, IMG submission 193537) | Enriched activated sludge microbial communities from anaerobic digester in WTTP, New Holstein, Wisconsin, United States - AAG_RA_Trp | ecosystem: Engineered > Bioreactor > Anaerobic >... | reverse complement strand
CCCATGATTCCATTCAGCCCATTATTCTTTCGGGCTGGGGAGACCCCCCCAATGATAATTTTTCAAAACGATCCGACCCCCCACTGCAATGGGGCTGGGGGTCAGCGGGAGACCCCCACCCCCCTCTGGCCGGAACCGTCCCCTCTACTCAGATCCGGGTAACCCTGATAACCTGCACCAGAGATGGTAATTCCATGCGGGACCGGACCCTAACAGTTGTAAAAAAAAAAGCATGAAGCTCATATCTGGGGAGGGGGGTCTGGCAGAGACCCCCCGGATTTTTTTACAGGGGGGGTCTCCGGAGAGTTTCCAGCCACGCATCGAATTCCTGGTTGAACCGGAGAATCCTGTGGATTTCATCCGGCGTTCTTTTCCCGGTCCTGGCATGGTAATACCGGTTATGGGTTTCTGTATCTGCTTGGTTCTCTTCGCTGTCACATGGCAGCAGTCCCTTTTCGGGGACCTTCCGGAACGGTTCACTGGTTGCTGTCCTGCAGAATGCCATCGGTACCGCTGACTGAAGGGATTTTACTGCACAAAGCGTGTCTGAATGTCCATCCCAGTGCATATTCACCGGAAAACCCCCTATCGCCAGCGGGGGATCCCAGGTTGCATCGACAAGAACCCAGCGGAAATCGATCCGGACGCGGCATGCCAGGTGGTGTGCAACGGGGAGACCGGCCGCAAGCTGGCGGAGTTTATGAGGATAGGCGAGATCCGGATCATTCCACAGGAACGGAAACGTGGCATAGACAACCTTGTATCCCAGCCGTCGGTACATCTCCGCGAGAAGGTAGTGTTTTGGAGCACAATATCCCTTCCCAAGATTCAGCATCTGCTCCGGTGCAGCGACCGGATCTGTCATGGGAACTGATAGTGAGTAGGGGATATCCCGGATATGATCAAAGATCGATATGATGCTCTCTGTATCATCAAGATCTGCCGTCCAATCCAGGAATGTATCATCAACCCGTGTGGACAATTCCTGACACCCGCCGGTCTTTTACTGACTGTTGTGATCCGCCCAACAATTCAATATTGGGATGATGATCGGAGATACAAGGTAAAACGAGTAACTCCCCGCAGGGGGAAAATATCGAGCAGTCCCGCCAGCCGGATTGCTCCGGTGGCAGATGGACCGCGTGCAAAAGGAAAAAGGAAGATTATGCGTTTTTCATCTTGGCCTTTGCGACGAAGCCGTCCTTGCCAATGTAGTACATGAAGCCTTTTTCTTTGGCAATCTTTTCGGTGCCGACCTTCTTCTTCCGGCCGCCCTTGTTGTGCTTCATCGGGGCTGCCCAGACGTATCCATCCTTGCCGATGAAGTAGAGGTAGCCCTTTTCGCGCTGGATCTTTTCTTTTCCGATTTTGGTTCCCATTTAAACACCTCAAAACCACTATTGGGTTTTGATAATGAGAGTTACCGCCTGATTATATAAAAGGTTTCCGTCGAAAGCCCGTCGAAGTCCGGATTTTTGCCACTTATTTAAGGTTCTTTTGGTCATTGTGGCGCACTAATTTGTCCGTTTCAAATCCTTATTAAAATGGCTATTTTCGTATATAATCAACAGGATGCTCCCGGAATGCTCACTGGGGCAGTATTGGGGACCGGAAGCGGAAGCGCAGCAAGAGACGGTATTCGTTGGGTGTTTTACCGGGGGTGCGGCAGGATCAGCCAAGATTCATGACCGGCTGGATATTGAAGGGAACCGTACGGCTGATTTTCAGCGGAATTGCAACGCCATCAGGGGTCAATACTACGCTGAATTTTCCGTAGGGGGGAATGCCCTCCTGAGGACAGAGAAGTATCTCAAATTGTTCACCGGGTTCCAGCCAGTTATCAGAATCGGCGGTACGTCCGGGAAGGAGGTTGTATTTATCGGAAATCGTCCAGTTCGGGCAGACTAATGGATAACCTGTTGACCGTGATATGATCTCATGATTGTTTTCTGAATTCCATTCAATACGGAGATGATCCATATCGATCGCTCCTGTATCCCCGATAAAGAGTGAGATAACAAGCCGCACGATCCCCAGCCGGCCCGCCTCCTCATTTGTAATTTTTACAGGGATTCTCCCCTCCGTTCTGCTGACGGCGGGAAATCCGTATACACTTCCTGCAGGCTGTAGGTTATCACCGGAAACGTACATACTTTCGGCAACGAGACCTCCTGGAAAAGTCCGTATCCCGGCAGAATCCGGCCCACCACCCAGGTGCAACAGGAAAAGAACAACCACACCTACACATACGACAAGAATCATAATGAGTTCTATTCCGGTTAATCCATCGTCACCGATATACAAAGAACAGATCATAGATGTTTCCTGCGATCAACAAGCCGTTTGGGTCGCCCTTTCAGCGAATGGAGTTCAAGACCGCCCGGCCGGGTGATGTTCACGATGATTTTCAGGTCTCCGTCAGAGTAGTGACCGGCAAGACCCGGTTTGGATTTCAGGAACTTCCCGATCAGGGTATCCTGAATAGCACGCCGTTCGCATCGGTCCGGGTCAAGACATTCAACACTGATGCGGAGGGCCACATCACCGGGGGTTTCACCATCATCGATGAATGCTTCATACTCTCCCGAGAGATATTCCATATTCTCAGGCTGAAAAACCGCAGTTTCAATATCAACCCGGTTTATCGCCGTTCCAAATATCCAAGCGGTCTCTGCCTCACGCTCCGGATTGAAAATCCGCATATGCGTTCTTCCGCACCCGCAGCGTTCCCGGGATATGACGAGCGTTGTGTCTTCCGTGTCATAATTCAGGAGCAGCATTCCACTCTTTCCGCCGACCGGGAGAAGGGTTGTGAGAACTCCCCTGCCACATTCACCATCTTTTACAAATCCCTGCATCCTGGGGTCATATACATCCAGATGGACAAGGTCCTCCGGTACATGCAGGCCATTCAGTTCCTTGCATTCGCCACACATGGTACCCTCAGTACTGCCATAGGTATTGTACACGGGGCATTCCCACTTTTCTGCAAGATACTTGCGGGACTCGTCCGCAAAACTCTCCCCGCCCGCAACCAGTTTGTCAATGGATAGATCCGCGGGTTTTATCCCTTCCGAGCTTATCCGTCGCCAGAGCCGGAGCAGTTTGAAAACGCTTCCAACGATGGATGTCGGCCGGTAATTCCTCAGGATGCGCGAATCAAAGGAGCATTTGCCAACCGGGATGATCCCCATCCCGATCTTCTGGGCAGCAATCGTCATGGTATTTGCTCCGACGTTCATTCCGTAGGAAGCACAGACAACAATCCTGTCCTTCTTCGTGAACCCCTGCGAGACAAAACTCCGGCAGTATTTTTCTGCATACCGCTTCCAGTCATCCCATGTGAGGAAGAATCCCTTGGGTGTCCCGCTTGTTCCGCTCGTTTCCTGGATCGAGAAAACATCAGACCACTCCGCGGAAAGGAACTCGAATTGCGGAGTAACCGGCGGCTGATGCTCACGGATCGCCTTTCCTGAAATCAGGGGAAGCTCAAGCAGGTCCTCATGAACGCGGATTGCGGTAGGATCTATCCTGTTCTGCCGGAACCAGTGCCGGTAAAAAGGGGAGTTATCCGCCGCATAGAGTACCGTGTACCGGATACGCTCATCGATGAGAGCATCAAGATCACTGCGCTCCATCGTCTCGATCTCTTCTGAAAAAAATGGACCGGCCTGCATACCAGAGCATTACCGGAGTATTGTTTATAGGTTTTGCAGGGAATCATCTGCCCTTAAACCGGTTTTATAGCCTCGACTTCTAATCGTACCATACTGATCCGAATCGCACCGTTTGCATCCGGAGGGGAGAGCTTACAGCACATTTCATAGAGGGCATCGATAAATACAGGACGAAGCGAAACGGGTATTCTTTTGAGGTGAGGAAGCCAGGTGGTCCGTATCCAGCCTGCAAAGGATTCCCGGTTGGCATGAACCATATCACGGCGGATCAACTCTATCCGTACAGGTCTGAGGCCGGACTCAAGAATCCATTCGCGGTACTGCTCGGTTCCGAAGAACGCCCAAGGTGTTCCGATACTGATAAAAAACTGATTCCATGGGGGATCATGCACGAGGTAGGCGAATGCCAGAAACGCTTCTGCTGCATTACCCTTCCCGGCCATCTGGACAAGCATCTTTCCCCCCGGCCGAAGGGCCTGAAAAATTCCTTTCAGAACGGGATGGTGGTCCTTAATCCAGTGTAACGCGGCGTTCGAAAAGATAACATCGAACTCATCGCGGTATTCCAACACCTGCGCATCAGCTACGGCAAAGGAGAGATTCGGATATTTTTCGGCAGGATAACCGTTTCTCGCGAACCGTATCATCTCCTCCGATGCATCGATACCAAGAATCCGCCCCTGTTGAAGCTGGCGCGCGATCTCAGCAGTACTGCGACCATCGCCGCACCCGATATCAAGTATATGTTCTGAACCCCTCAGGTCCAGTTTCGCTATAACCTCATGGGCGCACTGTTCCTGGAATTCTGAATGATAAAAATAGTCTTTTGCATCCCACGAGATGCTCGTTGACAGATCAGGTTCCTGCATGATGATGGTTCCTTAAGAAACATTGAGTATCAATTGAAATATATACCCGGATGATTGGTCATTGGGAGTGTGCATTTATCGTGATTGCCTTCTCATACTATGTGGATTTTCATGTACTTCCACCTCATCCTGACCGATAACTGTAATCTCTGCTGCAGTTACTGCAGGGCAAAGGCATTTCTGGATCTGGATGAGAGCGAAGGGGAGCGTGCCCTGATCATTGACGAGAGTCTCCCGGTTGAACTCGACTTCGACCTCGTTACCCTGTATGCATTTCTTGAAAAAGATCCCTCACCAACCCTTACATTCTACGGAGGGGAACCGCTTCTCCGTTCTGACCTGATCGAGAGGATTGTCCGGGAGGCACCGGTCAGGAGGTTCATGATGCAGACCAATGGCATCCTGCTTGACCGGCTCCCTCCGGAGGTTATCAACAGGTTTGTGACCATACTTGTCTCCCTTGACGGGTGCAGGGAACTGACCGATACGAACAGGGGATCGGGAGTCTACGACCGGGTTATGGAAAATATCCAAATTATCCGGGCGAGGGGATATTCGGGTGAACTGATCGCGCGCATGACGGTAACGGAGAGCACAGATATTATCGGAGCTGTTCATCATCTTGCGGAAAACCCGGATTATCCGTTCTCTTCGATCCACTGGCAGATTGATGCAAATTTTGCAGGGGACTATGATATACGTGGGTTTGCGGATTGGGCTCGTAACAGCTACAATCCAGGCATACAGCAACTTGCCCGGGACTGGGTTGATTATATGGAGCAGGAAGGAGTGGTACTGAAATGGTACCCGTTCCTTGATCCCATGGAGGATCTCCTTCTAGGCAGGGAAAGCAGGCTCCGGTGCGGATCGGGTTACGCCAATTACAGCATCATGACAGACGGGAATATCGGGCCATGCCCGGTCATGATCGGTATGAACCAGTATTATGTCGGACATATTTCCTGGTCGGATCCGCTGAAACTCGGAGAGGTACTTGTTGGGGGGGAATGTACGGACTGCAGGATTAGGACATTCTGTGGCGGGCGCTGTCTGTATTCGAATATTACACGGCCGTGGGGGAGTGCTGAACGAAGGATCGTATGCGATACGGTAGAGAATCTCCGGACAACACTTTTTAATGCACTTCCCCAGATCCGGAAACTCATCGATGCAGGCACCATCACGATGGAGAGCTTCAGCCATGAAAAGTATAATGGCTGTGAAATTATCCCCTGAAACGGCCGAACTCCGGCGGCAAAACCAACTGAATATTCAGGGAGATGTATTTATACTGGACCGCGTATTGTATATGTGCAGATCACAACTGCATGAGTAAAAACAATGGAAAGAAAGAGTTTTGGTGGCCCGAGAAACTTCGGTCCCAGAGAAATGACAAAAACAGTCTGCTCAGACTGCGGCAAAGAATGCGAAGTCCCCTTCAAGCCCACAGAAGGAAGGCCGGTCTACTGCAGGGACTGCCTGCCCAAGCACCGGAAACCCCGGTTCTGATTTCATCATTTTCTTCTTTTTTAGGTCAGGTTACCACCAGCTGTTTTGGATCCTCCTGCAGGAACAGTCAGCCTCATGATACCGCACGGTCTATATAACCCCCATGGCAGGATCGTGGAAGGAGGCAAAGGAACTTGCCGCAAAGGAAGGATTCCCCCTCGTGTATCATGATTGTGATGATGGGGTTTTTGGCGCTTGCAAACAGGGAGAGCAGCAGGGTGCATTCAGGGAAGGAGTATTTATCGGACACCGCTGTATCTGCATGCCTTCACATCTGACAGCGGAAGAACTCGAAGCAAAAGAGAGGTTGTTTTTCAGGGATAATCCGGACTGGTAACCGGGGATCGTTCACGTCTTCTTTTTGATCTCCTGGCGGAACCGGTGGATAATATCATAGAGCATCAGGCGGAATTCCGCACCAATTTCCTCCCAGGATTTCACATTTGAAACCGGTTGTTCTTTTTCTTCTGCAGGCACCTGGTGGACGACTTCCGGGCCGGAATCTGTCTCCAGGTTCGACTGCCGCCAGAGCTGGCGCATGATCTCAACATAGCCGCTGGCAAGTACGAAGAGGAAGAGGAGGGGGATCAGGATTAACGCTGGCAGCCAGAACAGGGGGAAGAGGAATGTCCCGAATGTTCCGTCGATCCATTTGAAGACGTTCAGGATAAACGCAATGCAGAAAATACTGCCGAACGCCCTGATAATCGGAGCCGGCAGGCTGAGGGGGAACGGGAATGCGCCGAAGATATCCGCGATGAATACGATGATTGCAATCAGGAGAAGCAGCCAGAAATTCGCAATCAGGATGCCTTCAATGGCCTGGTAATAGATACCCTCCGGAGGGAGGAGGGTAGTCAGGATCTTGGCGAGAACCACGACTATCAGGAAGCTGATGATCCCTATCATCCGCGAAACGAATACCCAGCTGAATGGTTTGTTCTGGTATCTGCCCATACACACTCCCCCCAAAAGTCTGTACAGGATTTGCCGGTCGGATTAAATAGTCTTCTTGATTTTTCGCAAAACGCTAATCAGGGTAATCCGGTTTTTCCCGGATTCCTGATTATTCTGACAGGTTGTGAAGGAAGACTACGAATTTCATATAAATGCATGTAGCATAAAATGCAACAATACGCAAAAAACTACAACAATGTATAAATATGTACAAAACAGACTTTTTAGAGTGAGTGTCACGGGGTAACCATTCATGTGAAGGTGGCCCCGTGTGAAAAAACCCGATATTACCGGAATGCTCCCGTAACAGGGGGATCCGGCAGGCAGGGAACGAACATGACAACACCTGAAATCCAGCTCAACCTGCAGATCGACGAATATCTGACGGCAGTTAATAACCAGCCCAAACCCCTGATCATCCCCCTCTGTGCCGAAATGCCACTGCCGGATATCTCTCCGCTTGACCTGTACACGGGTATCCGGACACGGTGCGGATACCTCCTCGAATCTATGGAGGGCAGCGAGAAACTTGCACGGTACTCGTTTATCGGTATCGACCCGGAGTTTGTTCTCTCAATAGGGGAATCCGTCACCCTTCAAGGTAACGAGCCCTTCATCTCCATTGCACGGGATCCCGAAGGGAGAGATCCTGTTGAGAAGGTCAAATCCGTTCTCTCCCGGTTCCACTACATCAATGTAAAAGCGCCCCGTTTTTTCGGCGGCATGGTTGGATACTTTGCCTATGACTGTGTCTATGCTCTCTTTGACAAAGTGCGGAATGCAAAGACCGTCCGGCCCGGGATTAAAAACAATGTACCGGATGCCTGTTTCATGTTCACAAAAGACTGTATCGTCATCGATCACCGGGACCGGAAAATGTTCATCTTCTCCAGCGCGTTCCTCACCTATGATACGGTATGTGACGATGAATACCGGAAATGTGCAACAAGGATCCGTGCTCTCGCCGATCGGGTCAGCACTCTGGCCACTCATAAAAAACCGGAGATTGCAAAACAGCATGGCATCAAAACCGGTACGCAATTCAGTACACAGGTATCCCGGGATGCATTCGAGCGTTCTGTTGAAAAGATCCAATCGCACATAACCGCAGGCGATATCTTCCAGGCAGTCCTTTCGCGTCGCATTGACTGCAGGATCGCAGACGATACTTTTTCCATCTATGCAGCACTCCGCGAGATCAATCCCAGTCCGTATATGTACTATCTTGATTTTGGCGAAGAGAAGGTGATCGGGGCAAGCCCCGAGATGCTGGTGAGGGTTGAGAGAAGAAGAGTAACCACGGTGCCGATTGCAGGGACACGCCCGCGGGGGAAGACACCGGAAGAGGATGCGCAGCTCTCACAGGACCTCCTGAATGACGTAAAGGAGCGTGCCGAGCATACCATGCTTGTCGATCTTGCACGGAACGATATCGGGAGGGTGTGCCGGTTCGGATCCGTAGATGTCGGCGAATTCATGGTGATCGAAAAATTCTCCCACGTCCAGCACATCGTCTCAACCGTCAGCGGGATCCTGAAGGACAACCTCGACTGCTACGATGCGTTCAGGTCATGTTTTCCCGCCGGTACCGTTTCCGGGGCCCCGAAGATCCGGGCAATGCAGATTATCGACGAGCACGAGTTCATTCCGCGCGGGCTGTATGCGGGCGCGGTCGGATACATCGGCTTCGACCGGAACCTCGATTTCGCGATTGCTATCCGGACAATCGTCGTGAAGGCGGGGACCGCGTCTCTGCAGATTGGGGCAGGGATTGTTGCCGATTCAGTACCGGCGAACGAGTGGACCGAGACCGAGAACAAAGCGGCCGCGATGAAACGGGCAATCGAGAGATCGGGGGTGTGCATATGAATGTGCTGATCGTGGACTGTTACGATAGTTTTACGTTCAACCTGTACCAGCAGGTAGGAAAGCTGGGCGGGAATCCGGTAGTATTTCCCTGCGATACCCCCCTTGATATGCTGCAGAAGGTAGCGTGCGATCGGATCATCCTCTCGCCCGGTCCTGGTACCCCGGAGGACTCCGGCGTCTGTCGAAGCGTGCTGGAAACCATGAGCCATACGATCCCAACGCTGGGTGTGTGTCTCGGGCACCAGACCATCTGTACCGCGTTCGGGGGGGAGGTTATCCAGGCCCGCCATCTGATGCACGGGAAGACCTCCCTCATCCACCATGAAGGAAAGGGGCTTTTTACCGGTGTCCCGGCCCCGTTTACCGCCACAAGGTACCATTCTTTGGTTGCAAAGAGAGAATCCCTTCCGGATACCCTCGAAGTAACGGCATCCAGCGCGGATGACGGGTACGTGATGGGAGTCCGTCACACTGGTTACCCGATCCATGGCCTCCAGTTCCACCCGGAAAGTATACTCTCCCCGGAAGGGGACCGAATCATCCGGAATTTCCTCTTTCATCCTGAGGTGAACACATGAATTTTAAGGAAACCATCTCCCGCCTTGCGGAACGGCAGAACCTCTCTTTTGGTTGTGCCGAAGAGGTTATGGGCAGCATCATGGACGGAAAGGCAACGCAGGCACAGGTCGGAGCGATCCTCACCGCACTCCACATGAAGGGTGAAACGCCGGAAGAGATTGCCGCATTTGCCAGGGTCATGCGCAGCCATGCGATCACGGTGGCACCGGTCACTGGAAAAACCCTTGTCGATACCTGTGGGACCGGAGGGGACGGGATGCACACGTTCAATATCAGCACGGCATCCGCATTTGTTGTTGCCGGGGCCGGCATCCCGGTTGTCAAACACGGGAACCGGAGCATCAGCAGTGCCTGCGGTTCAGCGGACGTGCTCTCGGAACTTGGCGTGAATCTCGCTGTCGATCCCAGAAATCTTGCCGGTATCGTGGAACGGGTCGGTATCGCGTTTTTCTTTGCTCCCAACCATCACCCCGCCATGCGCAACGTCATGCCGGCACGGCAGGAACTCGGGTTCAGGACGGTCTTCAACATCCTCGGCCCGCTGACCAATCCTGCCGGCGCACAGGCACAGGTGTTGGGAGTGTACCATCCCGGGCTGACCGGTACCATGGCCGAAGTGCTCAGGATACTCGGGCTTTCCCGCGCCATGGTCGTCCACGGGGCAGGACTGGATGAGATCACAACAACGGGAGATACCATGGTTTCAGAACTTTGTGCAGGGAGGGTCCGTTCCTATTCCCTGAACTGCAGCACGTTCGGCATCGGTCCTGCAACGCTCTCCGATCTCAAAGGAGGGACGACCCGTGAGAACGCTGGTATCATCCGCGAGATTCTTGCGGGAGAAAAAGGGGCCTGCAGGGATATTGTTCTCATGAATGCCGGGGCTGCGATCTGCGTTGGCGGACAGGTCAGCAATCTCCATGAGGGGATTACTCTTGCAGAGCAGTCCATCGATTCCGGCAATGCTCGCGCCCGGATGGAGGCCCTGGTTGATGCAACGCGGTGCGCCTCATGATTCTCGATGAGATTATCCGCCGGACCGAGAGGCGGGTTGCCCGGCTCCCTGATTCGTTTCCCGAACCCGCAAGGATACCAAAGGTGAGGCTTACAGACGCCATACGGAGCCGGAACGGGAGGAACGCGATCATCGCGGAGATCAAATGCGCCTCGCCAAGCCGCGGGATTATCCGGCGGAACGTAGATTTCCCGATGATGGCCGGAGTCCTGGAACAGGGAGGATGCACCGCACTCTCCGTTCTCACTGAACCCTACTTTTTCGGAGGGACTGCACAGGATATCGGTCGGGTTAAAAGTGCTGTGAATCTGCCGGTGCTCCGCAAGGATTTCATCATTGACGAGCGCCAGATCGCCGAATCCCGTGCACTGGGTGCGGATGCTGTACTCCTTATCGCTGCGGTCCTGAAGAACAGGCTGCCGGACTTTATCGATACAGCCCTCGGGGCCGGGCTTGAGCCGCTCGTCGAAGTCCATACCGCCGATGAAGCAGAAGACGTGCTTGCCACGCGGGCCCCCCTTGTCGGCGTCAACAACCGGAACCTTGCCACGCTGGCCATCGACCGGTCGACGACCCGGATCCTGTCAGAGAGGATACGGGGGGCCGGCCGTATCATTATCTCGGAAAGCGGTATGCGATCCGCAGACGATATTCGGGAGATGAAACCGTACTGTGACGCGTTCCTGATCGGATCATCCATCATGTCCCATGATCAACCGGGGAAGAAGCTGGAGGAGTTCGTTTGCGCATAAAGATCTGCGGGATTACCCGCCCGGAAGATGCACGGTTTGCAGAACAGCAGGGGGCGGATGCGATCGGTGTTGTCGTTTTTTCCGGCGGAGTCTCCCGGCGGGTTGTGGGGGAGGAAAAAGCCCGCGAGATCTTCGATGCCGTCGGGCCGTTCATCACAACCGTTGCTGTCTCCCATACGAGATTAGAGGAGGAAATCAGGAAAATGATCGCCCTCAGGCCCCATGCGATCCAGATCTCCCACCCGTTCAGGTTTGATGAGGACCCGGGCCTGAAGGTTATCCGCGTTATCGGCAGGGGCGATCCCCTGCCGGATGACTGCGATGCGGTCATTGTCGACGACAGCCACGGGAAAGGCCGCGATTTCGATCCCACGTATGCCCGCGATGTCACCCGGCACGCAAAAATTCCCGTCATCCTTGCAGGAGGGCTGACACCGGAAAATGTGAGCGATGCGATCCGGAAGGTACGGCCTTATGCTGTCGATGTAGCAAGCGGAGTCGAGATCTCGCCGGGGATAAAGGACCCTTCGAAAGTCAGCGCATTCATCGCCGCATGCAGGAGGATATAACATGCTAAGAAAAGGGAGATACGGGAAATACGGCGGCCAGTACGTCTCGGAAACCCTCATGGGGGCACTCATTGAACTGGAAACCGCATATGACAGGATAATAAGCAACCGGGAGTTTGCCCGGGAACTTGCTGCGCTGCAGTCGGAGTATGCCGGCCGTAAAACGCCTCTCACATTCTGCCCGAATGCCTCGCAGGAACTCGGGTGCAGGATTTACCTGAAACGGGAAGACCTGGTGCACGGGGGTTCCCATAAGCTGAACAACACGCTCGGACAGGCCCTGCTTGCAAAACGGATGGGCAAGAAACGACTCATCGCCGAGACCGGTGCAGGGCAGCACGGGGTTGCTGCCGCGATTGTCGGGGCGGCACTCGGGCTGCCGGTCGAGGTCTACATGGGCGAGGTTGACACAAAACGACAGGCGCTCAATGTATACCGGATGGAACTGATGGGAGCAAAAGTTATCCCGGTCAGATCGGGCACCCGGACCCTCAAGGATGCGATCAACGAAGCGCTCCGCGACTGGGTGGCAAACGTCCGCGATACCCATTATCTCATCGGGTCCGTTGTGGGACCCCACCCGTTTCCCCTGATGGTGCGTGACTTCCAGTCCGTGATCGGCAGGGAAACCCGCCGGCAGGTGATGAAAAAAGAGGGCAGGCTGCCTGATACCATCGTTGCCTGTGTAGGGGGGGGATCGAACGCCATGGGTATCTTCTTCCCGTTTGTCAAGGATGACGTTGAACTGGTCGGGGTGGAGGCCGGGGGTGAGGGGATCGACACCGGAAAACACTCGGCAACCCTCTGTGCGGGTGAAGCGGGAGTGCTGCATGGCACGCTCTCCTATCTCCTGCAGGATACAGACGGACAGGTTCTCCCGACGCACAGCATCTCAGCAGGTCTTGATTACCCGGGCGTCGGTCCCGAACACTCGATGCTGAAGGACTGCGGGAGGGTCACGTATGCAGCAGCAAATGACCCCGATGTT
>Ga0302253_1001646_pt1 | contig 12803 bp, 11 predicted proteins | sample AAG_RA_Trp_MG_FD_193537 | JGI IMG/M metagenome (GOLD analysis project Ga0302253, IMG submission 193537) | Enriched activated sludge microbial communities from anaerobic digester in WTTP, New Holstein, Wisconsin, United States - AAG_RA_Trp | ecosystem: Engineered > Bioreactor > Anaerobic >... | reverse complement strand
CCGGTTCGGAGGTGGTGGACATTGTCCACATCAGCGAACTCCTCTACGGCGAAAAGCGCCTGGACGATTACGATTTTCTCAATCTTCCCGGCGGGTTTCTCGACGGCGACGACCTGGGTTCCGCCAAGGCCGGGGCCAACCGCATTCTCCACGCCTCCGTGAAAAGTGACACCGAAAAACTCCGGGAGCAGTTCGCGCGCTTTATCAAAGACGGCAAGCTTATCCTGGGTGTCTGCAACGGGTTCCAGCTCATGGTTAAGCTCGGAATGCTTCCCGCCTTTGACGGCAAGCCCTTCGTTCAGTCCGTGACGCTTACCCACAACGATTCGGGCCGCTTTGAGGACCGCTGGACCTGGCTCAAGGTCAATACCGCGTCACCCTGCGTTTTCACGAAGAACCTTCCCGGTTTGTATTACCCCGTCCGCCACGGCGAGGGAAAACTCGTGGTGGACAGCGATGCAACCTTGAAGCGCCTGCACCGGGAAAACCTGATCGCCCTCCAGTACAGCGACGCACAATACAAAGAACCCGTTATGACCTATCCGGAAAACCCGAACGGCTCCATCGAGGCCATCGCGGGCCTCTGCGATCCGACGGGCCGTCTGTTCGGCCTCATGCCCCACCCGGAGGCCTTCCTCCACCGGACCAATCATCCCCGGTGGACCCGTGAGGAACTGCCCGAGGAAGGGCAGGGCGTGGCCCTTTTCAAAAACGCCGTCGACTTCATCCGGAGCGGCGCGTTTTAAAAGCATTATAAAGGCGAGCCCATGGCAAAGCTGACCCTGAAAGAATGGCTGGACCGGCTGGAAAATAACCGGCATTTCATGGGCAATGTCCGGTCCTGGAAGGACTTTGCCGCCTCCGATGGAAACTTCTCGCCGTTCCCCGACTGGGTCCACCCAGACATCCGCCGCTGCTTCGAAAAGCGGGGTATCCGGGAACTCTACAGCCACCAGGCGGAAGCCCTCGCGGAAATCCGGCAGCGGCATGACGTCTGTCTTGTGACGCCGACGGCGAGCGGCAAGACACTTTGCTATAACATCCCCGTTCTCAACGCCATCCTCGACCATCCCGAGACACGGGCTCTCTACATGTTTCCCACGAAAGCCCTCGCCCAGGACCAGATGGAGGAGATCCACGGTCTCATCGGGGACCTGAAGGCCGACATCCGCACCTTCACCTACGACGGCGACACCCCCAACGACGCCCGGCAGGCCATCCGCAAGCAGGGCCACGTCGTGGTGACCAACCCGGACATGCTTCACACGGGGATTTTGCCCCACCACACGAAGTGGCAGAAACTCTTCACGAATCTCCAGTACGTCGTTCTGGACGAACTTCACATCTACCGGGGCATTTTCGGCTCCCATGTGACGAACGTCATCCGGCGGCTCAGCCGGATCTGCCGCTTCTACGGCCGGGACCCCATTTTCATCTGCTGCTCCGCCACGATCGCGAACCCCAAGGAACACGCCGAACGGCTCCTGGAAAAGCCCGTGACGCTCATCGACGAAAGCGGCGCCCCCCGGGCGAAGCGGACCTTTGTCCTGTACAATCCCCCCATCGTCAACCGGGAACTGGGCATCCGCCAGTCGGCCATGACGCCCGCCCGTCAGTTGGCCGGGGAACTGATCACGAACGGCATCCAGACGATCATTTTCGCCACGAGCCGCCTGAACGTTGAGGTCCTCACCAAGTATCTGAAGGATCGCTTCGACAAGAGCGAGCCCGTCAAGAAGCCGGTCGTTTCCGGTTACCGCGGGGGCTACCTGCCCCATCTGCGGCGGAGCATCGAGGAAGGGCTTCGCCAGGGCGAACTGAAAGGCGTCGTGACAACCAACGCCCTGGAGCTGGGCATCGACATCGGGGACCTCGAAGCCTGCATCATGGTCGGCTATCCGGGCTCCATCGCCAGCACCTGGCAGCAGGCGGGCCGGGCGGGGCGGAAGCGCGGCCAGAGCCTGGCGCTTTTGATCGCCCGCAGTTCACCCATGGATCAGTTCATCGCCGAACATCCCGATTATTTCTTCGGCCAGTCGCCGGAGCACTGCCGCGTCAATCCCGATAACCTCCTGATTCTCCTGCACCATCTGAAAAGCGCCGCCTTCGAACTTCCCTTCGAGCAGGGGGAGCGTTTCGGCGGGGAAAATCTGGAAGAACTCCTCGATTATCTGGAGGAAAAGGGTGTCCTGCACCGGGTGGAAGACCGCTGGCACTGGTCGGCCGAAAGCTATCCCGCCGACGAGATCAGCCTCCGGAGCATCAACCCGGAGAACGTCGTCGTCATCGACGAAACGGAGAAGGGGAACACCCGGGTTATTGCCGAGGTGGACTGGGACAGCGCCTTCACGACCGTCCACGAGGGGGCGATCTACATGGTCGAGTCCCGTCAGTACCACGTGGACCGGCTGGACCTGGACCGGCAGAAGGCCTATGTGCGCCAGGTGGACACCGATTATTATACCGACGCCATGACCTACACCCATGTCCGGGTGATCGACCGCTTCGCCGAGAAGATGCGAAACGGCATCAAGGTCGAGCACGGAGAGGTCCAGGTGGTGCGCAAGGTCGTGGGCTACAAGAAGATCAAATTCTACACGTCGGAAAACCTGGGCTACGGCGACGTCAACCTGCCCGAGAAGGACATGCACACGACGAGCTACTGGTTCACCCTGAACCGGGGCGTCATCGGCGCGCTTCCCTTCAACCGGGCGGAGATCATCGACGGCCTGGCGGGGCTGGCCTACACGCTCCACAACCTGGGGGCCATGTTCCTCATGTCGGAGACCCGCGACCTCGACCGCTCCATCGGCGACGAAAAAGGCGACTGGGTCCTCCACCGGGCGGAGGCCTACCGGCCCAGCGGCGCCGCGGCGAAGGAAAAGGAAAACGCCGACGTCATGGCCCTGGAAATCTTCGAGCCCACGATCTTTCTCTTCGACGCCTACCCCGGCGGGATCGGTTTTTCGGAACTGCTCTACGACAGCCACGACGGCCTCCTGAAAGCGGCGGCAGACCTGATCCGGGCCTGCCCCTGCAAGCACGGCTGCCCCAGTTGCGTGGGGCCCACCCTGGAAGTCGGACCGACGGCCAAGGAAGTGGCCCTCAGAATCCTCGGCCTTCTGCGCGGCAAGCATGCTTAAACCACTGTATTGATTATCCTTATTATTCTATTGACATCTCGACTCATTTTGTTGTCATCTCAACCAGCCTTTTTCTTATCGGGACAAACCTCATTGTCGTTTTGGTTTTTTTGTTGTCATTTCGACCGCAGGGAGAAATCTTGCCAGTGAACTCAGTTCAAAAGCTTCAGATTTCTCGCATTCGCTCGAAATGACATGGCGTGATGATCGATGTTAATTTTAATATATTGAATTTGTTTAACATCGTTGTTGTTATGATTTTTTGTTTTCATTTCAACTTTTTTATTGTCATTTCGACCGCAGGGAGAAATCTTACAAGTGAACGTTTTTCAAAAGCTTAAGATTTCTCGCATTCGCTCGAAATGACTTTACGCGGCTGTTCGACGTTAACTTGAATAAAAGGAACAAACCATGGCTCTCAAAGATCGCCTCCAGCGCCTGACGGGTGAAAATTCGGAAGCGACAAAGGACAACCGAGAAAAGACCCTGACGGACCTCCGGGAGCGCATCGAGTCGGTGACGACCGGCCGGGAAAAAAGGTTGCAGGCCGGTTCGACGCCCGACCATAAAAAAGCGCGTCTCCTTGAGGAACTCCTCCCCGGTGAGGAACGGGAGAACGAGCACGGCCGGTTCTACTCGGTCGAAGCCGCCCTGAAACCCTCCCACTGGCACGGGAACCAGTGCGTGGCCGATTTCCTCTCTGTCGATATGGACGCCCTGTCTGTCCTGGCGGGAAACGCCGAACTGGCGGCCATGGACGTTCGGGACGGCCTCTACCTGGACACGGAAACGACAGGCCTCTCCGGCGGGACCGGTACCGTCGCCTTCCTCATCGGCCTCGGCTGGTTCGAGGGAGCGACCTTCGTCACCCGGCAGCTTTTCGTCAGGGACTATCCGGAAGAGCGGGCGTGTCTCACGTATCTCCGCGAACTGGCTAAAGAGAAAGGATATCTCGTAACATTCAACGGCAAGGCCTTCGACGTCAACCTTCTTTCGACCCGCTTCATCATGAACCGCCTCCACGATCCCCTGGCGGGTCTTCCCCACCTCGATCTTCTTCATCCCACGCGGCGCCTGTTGGGTCATCGCCTCGAAAACAGCCGCCTGGGCACGGTGGAGCAGCACGTGCTTGGCCTTGAACGCGGCGACGACATTCCCGGCTGGGAAATCCCGGAGCGCTATTTCCGGTGGCTGCGGCACCGCCACCCTCGGTTCATGGTGGACGTCTTCCGTCACAACCACCTGGATGTGGTGTCGCTTTCGGCCCTGGCGCGTCATCTGTCAGAAATAATGACCGGAGAGGGCGAAAAGTCGGGAGAGAGGGAAGGGGACCACCTGGCGGCGGCACGGCTTCTTATCGACCGGACCCGCCACCAGCAGGGGCGAAGCCGTCTCCACGAATTGTGCGCCTCCTGCCATCCGCAGGTCTCCCGGGAGGCCCGGCGGCAGTTGTCCCTCCACCTGAAACGGGACAAGGACTGGAAAGGGGCCGTAGCCCTCTGGGAGGAAATGCTTCTCGCCGATCCCGCCGACTGCTTCGCCTGCGAGGAACTGGCCAAGTGGTACGAACACCAGGACAAGAATCCAAAGCAGGCTCTTTGCCTGGTCTGCTCCACCCTGCAGTTGGTTTCAAGCAGCCATTCCGACGAACGGAAACACCTCCTTTACCGCCGCACCCGTCTGGAAAAGAAGTGCGGTAAACCCTAAGGAATACGGTTCTACAGGATGTTATCTGGGGAAAATAATCAATTGATATAATTGAATAAAAACTGTAAAATGCTCCAAAATTTCAAAAAGGAACAGCACATGAATAAAGTATTTACAGCAATAGTACATAAGGAAGGCGATCTGTATGTTGCTGAATGTCCGGAGGTCGGTACGGCAAGTCAGGGAAAATCAATCGAAGAATCAATCGATAATCTCAAGGAAGCAACCGAATTATATCTCGAAGAATTTCCCCAGAAGGAAACACCGCATCCCTTGCTCACAACCTTTGAGGTGGCGGTGAATGCCTGAGCTGCCACATATTTCCGGCAATGAAGCGATCAATGTATTTGAAAGAATGGGCTTCAAAGTGGTCCGGCAACGGGGCAGCCATGTGGTATTAAGAAAAGACGATAGAGGTTGTGTCATTCCACTCCATAAAGAACTTGCCGTAGGCACTCTTCGCAGTGCGATCAAGCAGGCGGGCATCACCGATGCCGATTTCATAACCGGATACAAAAAAAGATAAGATCCCTCCAACCCGCTGTATGCAGTTGGCGATTTTCCGCTGGCATCACACCGGGACAAGAATCCGGAACAGGCCCTCTGCCTGGTCTACTCCACCCTGGAATTGATTTCCGACCGCAGTTACGACGAGCGAAGCCCCCTCCTTTACCGCCGCACCCGCTTGGAAAAGAAGTGCGGTAAACAATAAACGGATCAATCATGAGAAAATCATTGACATCTTTGCTTCCGAGTTTTACTCTGCTTGCGCCTGCACGGGGGCTATCCTATATTCAGTAAAAGCAATTCTTATTAAATCTGCGCAAATTATTCGAGGAACAATGACTGGCTTATTTACAGCATCTACTGTGATTCTCAAAGAAATATGAGTGTATCCCTACTATAATTCCTTATGTCATGGAGTAGAGATTATGAATTTAACACGCACCCACGATGCCCTTTGGTCAGCCGCCGTTTGCTTCACCGTCGTCTGTTTGGTTCTCCTGCGAGGCGATTCTCTTTCTATTGGAGTTTGGTACTACATTGCTGTTCCTCTAGCTTCATTTATCATTGGCGCCATTGGTTACCCCAAACCACTTTTCCAGTTTGGAAATTCTTTAGCAGTGGCAACGACATTCATTATTTACTTAAGCATTAACTGGCATGCCAGTCACTCTGATGGATTATTAGGCCTTGGACATCTATTTTCATTGCCAGGTGCGGCGCTCGGGGTTTTCTTAAGCACTTATTTATTAGACCGGCAAGAATCACCTTCACTGATCTTTTCTTTTCTTGCAGGATTATTAGGTTTCTCGGTTGGTTTTTTCTTAAATCAATTATATGTCTGCAATACTGATATGTGGTGCGGACCGCTTTCATTAAGGATATTTTTTGACTAAATAACTCAACTTTTTTTTGGGGGGGGATGGGAAACCCGGGGACGCCTTACTAGTTTTTTCAAGAAAGTGGCTAAATACTGAGTTCAGCAGACCTCGTACCTCGGTGGCTGACCCAGGCGTTAGGCCCTGACTGAATCTATTCACACCCGAAAGGAGATTTTCTGCATTGGATATTCCACGGATCTTCAACATCACCGAAAGTGCTCACCGCATCCATAATCCGTTCACACCCGAAAAGCTCGCCACTCTCGGCGCGGCGTTGCGTTTGGAAAGGGGAACCCGAGTGCTCGATCTCGGCAGCGGTTCGGGGGAGATGCTGTGCACCTGGGCACGCGATTACGGCGTCGTCGGCACCGGCATCGACATGAGCCGGTTGTTCACCGAGCAGGCGAAACACCGCGCTGAAGAACTCGGCGTCGCCGATCAAGTCAAGTTCATCCATGGTGATGCCGCCGGCTACGTCTCGGACGAGAAGGCCGGTGTGGCAGCCTGTGTCGGCGCCACGTGGATCGGTGGGGGAGTCGCCGGCACCATTGAGCTTCTGGCGCAGAGCCTCCGCCCCGGAGGGATCATCGTCATCGGTGAGCCCTACTGGCGGCAGTTACCGCCGGCGGAAGATGTTGCCAGGGGGTGTCTTGCCGGCTCAATCTCCGACTTTCTCCTGCTTCCGGAACTTCTCGCGTCTTTCGGACACCTCGGCTACGACGTCGTGGAAATGGTTTTGGCAGACCAGGACAGCTGTGACAGATACGAGGCGGCCAAGTGGCTCACCATGCGCCGGTGGCTTGAAGCCAATCCCGACGACGAGTCAGCCGAAGAGGTGCGAGCCCAACTGACCTCGGAACCAGAGCGTTACGCCGCGTACACGCGTGAATATCTGGGCTGGGGCGTGTTCGCCCTGATGAAGAGGTAATGAGGTGGGAGAAACCAGGGGACACCATACTGTTTTTGGTGATGAGAAAAATATCAAGATGTCCCAACAACACTATCATGAGCATCAGATTCGATGGTGAACAGGTTCAATCCACCGGACGGTTTTACACCGCCAATGATTTCATGTGTTAGCGAGTCGGAGTCGAGGAGGTGAATGCCGGTGCGCTTGATTTTGATCGTGGTTTTGACTTACCGGCTATGGGTAACCCCGGTCTTTGCCGGTGAATCTGCGCCGCCCGCTTGTTTGATGCAACCTGCCTGGCAGTCAATTCATATAAAGGACGGCGAATTCATCTGGTTGCGCGATGGGGACTTCAAGGAGCCGTGCGATAACCTTCCGTCGAATGGCTGGATTCGGCGTTCGGCAGGCCCAGGGGACTTGCATGTGCATGCTGACGGTCCGACGGGCAGCGGCCGCTTCTGGACAGTCACGGTTGGGGTCTCAGGGAAACAGGAATCGCAGCCTACCCGCGGTGTTTGCTTGTCGACGAGTACCCTGGGCTGGCGCACGTTGCAACATTTCGGCAAGGGTCCGCTTCCCTGGCTGGACGATGTCAACAACGATGGACGCGCTGAGTTCATCCTGTGGGACAGCTTTCCTCTCCATAACGAGGCGAGCATGGCGGAATACGCGTTGATGGCGTGGGTTTACCGTCTGGTTGCGCCTGATTTGCTCGTGATTGACTTGGATCTGAGTCGCGATCTGGCCGGGTTGCTTTCGAAGGAGTATCGCTCACCTTCAAAAAACGATAAAGGATATCCTGGCGACATGCGCGAGAAGGCCGCTGTATCCCTGGAAAGGTTTGCAGAGCACCGATGTTTGATTGTGACCGGAAACCGGGACCGCAGTAAGCGTTTCCCGGCGGGATTCTGAAACCGAGATGATCTGAGCAGATTGCTTGGGAAATAATGTCATGCCGGCCGAGATCGCATCCTTACGCATTGCGGGAAAACTGGCGACACAATTTCTCATCATGACGACCGCCTGAGCAGAATATCCGGAAAGCTTGCCGCCGGGGAGATTGCAGACGAAATACAACAGGCCTTTATATGGAAGAAAATACAACGAACCTCATTATACGATCCGGTACACCGAAGGATGCCGAGGGTTGCGGCACAATCTGCTTTAAAGCGTTCGCTGCCATTTCGTCGCAGCATGGGTTCCCTCAACTGCTCCTGTCGTCTGAAGCGGCACAGGAAACGTTTGCGGAACATCTTGCGCATCCGGGTTATCATGTCCTGGTGGCCGAACAGGCTGAAAGGTTGCTCGGCAGCGTCGTCATCGATGAACGGTCGTTGATTGCCGGGGTAGGGCCCGTAACGGTCGATCCCGCAGTTCAAAACCACACCATCGGACACCGGTTGTTGCAGGCCGTGCTTGCGCGGGAGAACGAGCGCCGCTGTCCCGGGTTACGGTTGTGCCAGGATGCATACCATAACCGGTCCCTGGCGTTGTATGCAAAGCTTGGTTTCGAGGTGCGGGAACCCCTTGTCGTTCTGCAGGGGGCGCCGCTGGAAATCAAGTTCCCGGGCTATACCGTAAGACGCACCAGGGTTGACGATCTTGACGCCTGCAATGTGCTGTGCCGTCGCGTTCTTGGCTATGACCGTAGCGGTGAGCTGCGGGAGGCCATCGCGGCGGACACGGCAACTCTCGTGGAATGGGACAATCGCTGCACCGGTTATGCGACGCTCATCGGATACGGTGGGCATGCCGTAGGCGAAACCGATACCGACATCAAGGCGCTGATCGGAGCGACCTTGCAGTTTACCGGCCCTGGTTTTCTTCTGCCGATCCGGAACGGAGAGTTGTTCCGCTGGTGTCTGGATCACGGTCTTCGGATCGTGAAGATCATGACGCTCATGAGCGCGGGGCTTTACCAAGAGCCGCAGGGCGCCTTTCTGCCTTCCATCACCGGGTAAGTTGGCGAAAAGGAGAAAAAGAGAGGCGTAATAATTGTTTCCATAATGATATTATCATGTTATAGAGATTCAAAACTTGGCATCATTTGTCCATTTACGACCAAACTATGACAAAAAAGGGGGAGAGGTCATGAAAAACTCGATTAAATTCTCATGCTTTGGTTTCATTGCGGCTCTATTCTCTGTCCTGTTGCTGACAGCCGGACCGGGATTGGCGGTCGGAAACACATTTCAAGAGGACGAGGCGATTCTGCTGGCCATGAAATCGGACAACAACGCGGGACAGGCTGCAATAGAGGCAACCAATCCGCCTTCGGTCTCATCCCAGCAGAAAAAGCGGGTTTTCGGCGACGGAGGATCGGACGGGATGGTGGATCCGGGCGTGGACCTGGTGGTTTCCAAGGTCGTGATTACGAAAGGGACCTTTGCCGGAACGGCCAAAATCCAGATCAAACCCTACATCAAAAACATGTGGCGTGGACGGACGGCACAACGGATCAAAATTTCATTCCACGGGCTGGAAGCGGCAATCTGGATGGAAGGGGGCATCGGGCCCAATGAGGAAAAGATGGGCGGCGCCTATTATCTCCCCTTTGATGCCGCCCACAACAAGCCGGTCAAATTCAGTGTGGAAGTGGATCAGGATCGAGCCATCCCGGAAAACAACGACGGCAACAATAAATGCGGCCCGGTCATTTTTGACCCGATGCGGGAACACTACAAGCTTCACACCTGTCCGATCACTGGACCCCACGAGCCGTTGATCTAAAAAATGGAGCATTTGCCGCCGCTTTTTGCTGCCCTTGTTTTATGGATGATATAAACATCCCATATTACTGTGCATGACGCCGACGCGAATGCACCTTGCATCTGAATACTGTTTGCGAGGCAGGGGGGCGGCCCTGAAAAGGGAACCGCCCCGTTATCATTGTCTGAACGTTAACCCGGCTTGAACTTCCCGACTACGGCAACTGCTTCATCCAGGCCGCATTTTTGAACCACTTGTCCTGGATGATTTTCATGTCGCCGGAGGCAGACATCAGTTTGATGAAGTTCTCCAGCATGTTGATCAGGAGGATGTCTTCCCGTACGGCGATCCCCAAAGGTTCATAAGTCAGTTTCGCCTGCCCGACGGCCAGATCCTTGTCCGCATAACGCGTTGCCGCATACGCGCAATAGGGGTAGTCCGCGATGATGGCGTTAACCTTGTCTTCGAAGAGCAGATTCAGCGCGTCGTCGTATGAAACGGCCGGAACCAGTTTGGCCTTGGGCGCGGCCCGTTCAACAACGAGCTGGCTGGTTGAGCCCTTCAATGCCGCAAGATTTAATTGATTACTGTTCACGCCCTCTTTATCCAGAAGTTCGACGGAACTGCTCTTGGTGAGGACCCCTTTCCCGGACACCAGATAAGGACCAATGAAGGCCACTTTCACATTACGCTCCGGTGTCATCGTCATGCCGGATATGATCATATCCACCTTGCCGGCTTGCAGAGCCGGAAGCAATTCGGAGAAGGGCATTTTGGCAAAACGGATTTTGACTCCCATGTTGAGGGCAATCGCCTGGGCCAAATCGGCGTCGAGACCGATGATCTTGCCATCTTTCGTCGTGGCGTTCAGAGGAGGCTGATCGCCTGTAATGCCCACGACCAGTTCTCCTTTTTTCAGGATACCGTTGAGGATGGGGCCCGCACCGGCAACTGTTCCGTACAGGAGCACACAAAACAGGATAAGCATGGCGACCACGACCGACTTTTTCATAAAAGACCTCCTTTTAAGTATGTAAATGATTTCCCGGCAAACAATCCCCGCAGGACGGACGCCTGTGGCCTGATCATGGATACTGCATGGTGTTTCGATATAACATAATGGAATGAATTTGTATCGCCATAAGTTGTTAAAAACAGACCGCAAGGTGTTTTACGCTGTTCTGGACGCAGTCACAACAATTACAACAATCACCGTTACAACATCCCGATGGGAGGGTGCGCTAAGCCATTTATAATCATCCTGAGAAAATCATTGACATCTTTCCGCACCCGTTTTACGCTTCCAACGCCTGCACGGGGGCATGTCTAATTATCCGGTAACGCAATTCTCTAGATCAAAGCGGCAAGGTTTCGTCGGTTCAAGGAGTAAGAAAGAAACCGGTCCAATGAAAAGCAACATCAACATGTAGCTCTGTAAGCAAGCAAAAACAGTTCATTTCCGATTAAATATTTAGAGAATCAGGGACTTTACATATTTTCTACGTCAGAGAACGAGATGGCATCCGATCCGAGTTTTGTTGAATTTATCGTCGAACAAATGGAAGACGCCGGTATGATCACTTACAGGAAAATGTTTGGCGGGTACGCCGTCTATTGCGACGGTAAGGTCGTTGCATTGATTTGCGACAATCAGCTTTTTGTAAAACCGACCGCGGGTGGAAGATTGTATATCGGAGATGTTTCGGAAGCGGCGCCTTATCTCGGAGCCAGGTTGTATTTTCTCATCGAAGACGCCTTCGATGATCGGGAATGGCTCAGCGACTTAATCAGGGTAACCGCAGCAGAACTTCCATATCCCAAACAAAAAGGAAGTAACAAGAACAAAAGGATTCAGAAAACAGATAAAGGACAATGAGGGGAGGGTTGGCAATGATCCGTTGGGAGAAAATGATGCGTTTAGGGGTGGTTTTGGCCGTATTGGTCATCATGGCGTCCGAGGTGCAGGCCGTTCAGGGACAGGTCAGCAATAAGCAAGCCTCGCAGGCGGTCATGAAGATTCCGGTGAAAATATCGTTCAATATCTCACCGAATGCATCATACTTCTGGAGCGCCGGGTTGACGGAGGACGGCAACTTGTCCTGGGCGGGTCTGCCGGCAATGATCACCATCCGGGTCGGCATCGGGGGGCCTGTTTACAAGATTATTCCGGGGACGAGTATGCCGTTCGTCATTGATACCGGAGATGTCAAGTTTGCCGCGGGCAGTCAGGTGGTGGTGGCGGTTCAGATAGACAGCAAAAATGGCTACCGCGTAGCGAATAAATTATATGCCGTTCCGGTCAGCAATGCGGTATTCAACATAACCCTCCTGGGGCCGACCCAGCCGCTGCTGTATAAGCCCGTTTTTAATCCTTGAGCGAGGGATCCAAAACCAGGATTGCTGCGCCGATTTTTTAATAGAGCCTTCCGGTTACAGTAAAAACCGAATGAATTCAGTTAGTTTTGTTCCATAAAAGTTACCCGTGTTCAACCTTGGGCCTGAAAGAAAACAGAATGAGCGCAATAAACTCAATAAAGATGTTTACAAATCACCTGGAATTGATTGCGGCAAATCTTGACCACGTTTGTGCTGAACTGGAAGCTCCGGAGCGCCTGGCATCTATGTTGGGAGCCCGTGTAGAGCCGGGGTGGCCGCCAGGTGAGTATGACCGGAATGCCCAGGAGTTCTTCCGGGAGCGGTTGCGGGAAGGCGGTCTGGGCGCTGTTGGATGGTATGGCTGGTATGCTGTGCGACATGTTTACCCTGATGAGCCGTCCGTCTTGGTGGGTGCCGCGGGGTATATCGGTCCCCCGGATGATGCTGGCGAGGTGGAAATCGGATTTTCACTGATGCCCCGATGGCAAGGTTTGGGGTATGCAACGGAGATATGCCGGGCCCTTGTCGAAAACGCGCTGGCTGATGACCGCGTGAAAAAGGTTGTCGCTCATG